>Ga0180732_1000856_pt1 | contig 21965 bp, 30 predicted proteins | sample KR11_01MetaG_FD_148674 | JGI IMG/M metagenome (GOLD analysis project Ga0180732, IMG submission 148674) | Groundwater microbial communities from the Olkiluoto Island deep subsurface site, Finland - KR11_0.1 MetaG | ecosystem: Environmental > Aquatic > Deep subsurface > Groundwater | place... | reverse complement strand
GTATCAGAAATACTACTTACATCTCTCTCCATAACTGCTATAGTTTTAGCAAATATATCGCATCTATCATCTATCTTATCAACAGTCTCGCTTACTCTACCAGTAATAGTGTTCAGTCTCTCCAACTCTTTAGTCACATTGTAAACCCATTCATTAAGAGGTTGCATATTTTCGTTCATAGAACCTCCGTTGCATTTGCTATTACTGTTATAATCCATGAATCTGCATTAGACTTAACACTATGTATCTGCTTTGGTTCAACATAAAAACAATTAGGTGCAGTTACTACCTTCTTAATAGTGTTATCAATAGTAACTTCAATCTCACCAATATAAATAATAAATACTTCAAATCCATCATGAATGTGATTTATAGCCTCACTACCTGCCGACATGAAGCCCTTATAAACTGTAACTAATTCTTCGTCATTAAGTACTTGCAATACAATTGCACCTGTACTAGTACTTAACTGTTTAGTATTTTGTCCGTTGTTGTATACAACCAAATCATTAAGTTTAGGTATTTTGTTAGCTAAATCCTTGATTTTAGACATCACACTAGGTTCTACTATAATAGTCTCACTCATAAATTACCTCAACTAAGAAAAATAGAGCCTGAATATAAATGCGGGTATTGTTTAAATTGATTAAATACATACCGATACATCTGTTTAATATTTTGCTTCTGTCCCTTAGTAAGTTCATCCCATGAAGGTAAATCTGGATTATGCTTTTTGACTAAATTATAAGTTATCTTATTATTCATTTTTTCAAATCACAGTTACAGATGGGACATGGACACAGTTGAGAAATCAGAGTAGATTCTGCACCTGTAAATAATACTATATATTTAATACCCATGCAACACCAGCAGCGATTATATTTGATTTTACCAAATTGCGGATTATTTATTTTCATTTTCGCACAGCACAACATCAACTATCCTGACACTAGTTTGAAATAAACCTAATTTAATATTTACAGATACCGGTTTACCATCATCACCAAAATTAAATAGTGGTCACATCATATATTTTTTTTGCTTTTTATGCCATGCTTTAGGCGCTTTTATCATTCGGTTTACGTGGTTTAACTTCTTGACCTAACAACATTTGTTCAATTTGTTCTATCATCCATTTAGCACCAAGATAAAATTGTGACAAGTCAACGGTAATTTCACCTTGACAAAACTCCTTGAAATTAGTTAATTGCGGTTTAAGTAAATGTTCGGTCATGTATTGCCCCTCTAAGCGATTTATTTTACACTTTGTGGGTAAACACCCTCACACTACTAAAACAACTCAATGACAAGCATCTGACGGCTTTATATAATAACACTTACAATAACATTTTGCAACTTATTTTTTATCTGCAAATACAAATAATCCAATTGCTTGATACATACACTCCAAATCAGTATCGCCTGTTGTTTTACCTAAATAAACTAATACTTCTCTATCTTTAGTTATTTTAGATTTGGTATAACAGTATAAAACTATAGGCTTGCGATTAGTCAGAATGGCTTCCACTATTGCTACTTCTATATTATGCTGTTGAAGGATTTCTCTACATTGATGCCAGAGTGGAAGCCATATCAGCTTGTCAAATAAAGAATCCTCTGTTATATAACCACTAATAAAAAGGCAAGGTTTAGCACTAGCAGCATCTAAAATATAATAATCTCCTTGCTTAACCTCCCACTTTAATCCATCTTCTTTTAATTTATTAGCTAATTCTATTTCTATATCAGTGAATTGCATTAAAATAAATACTCCTGCTTAAGCCTTTCATTTGTAATATCTACATAATCTTGATTAATCTCTATGCCTATGAATTTGCGGCCTAATATCTTAGCTGCTAAACATGTAGTGCCTGAACCTGCAAATGGATCTAATACAATATCACCATTATTACTCCAACTAATTATATGGTCAACAGCTAACTGCATAGGAAATACAGCAGGATGATACTTGTGCATTGTTTCTGGTGTATATTGCCAAATATTAAACCTAATCCCATGCCCTTGACATACTCGGCCTGTACTACTCATAGGCTTCATAGTACCATTTGCACTGCGAATTGTGCCACGAATTTTAGTTCCACTATGTATATTTTTCCTATCTTTTATTGGATTAAATGTTGCTATTCGTCCTTTTGAAAATACAAACATAAACTCAAAAACAGAAGCATACCTTGAACATAATGTACCAACAGCAGTAAAACCTGGTTTTAGATATATCATAGTATCATGTAAATTAAATCCTACCTCTTTAAAGTATAATGCTTGCTTAAAGCTAGTCCCAGTCTCGCTACCATTAATAGTAGCATCAGCAACTACCCAAACAACTACACATCCATCTTTTGTTATTCTATATAAATCTTTAATGATTGGTTTCCATACATGCACCCCCCAAACTAAAGTATCATTATAGGTTCTTATATTATCATAAGGAGGAGATGTAACAACCAAATCTATACTATTGTCAGATATGCCCTTCATTATTTCAGTACAATCACCACATATTATTCTATCTACAAAATCATCATTTGGTTTCATCGCATAAACTATATTTAGCAGTTTGCCAATTTATCTTTTTTAACATTATATTTCATAACTGAAACATCACCGCCAAACATGACAATACTATGCCATTAATGGCATAAACGGTTCAAGCGTTTCAAAAATGGGAAAAATAGAAGTAATCCCATAGGAATTGTTTCTATCAGTACCCATCGACGTTTCAACCCAATAACCCTCCACCTCGCCGGTGAGTTTGCTTATTAGTATTAGATGCATCTTCAGATTCTTCAAATAGATGATAAATACTTCTTAATAATTTATTACCATTAAGTGCATATTTAGGATTAATTACAAATAATAATCCTTGCTTCTCACAATTAAATTCACCTATATAATTATTTTTATATGCTTCTTTATAAAAGCGATAGAATGTTGTTTTACTAGTATTACAAAGTAGAATTAACTCTTCTTTAGAATGGGCATAAATAAATCGCCCATTATCTACTTGCTTAATGTAAACTGCATTAGTTTTGTACCCTAATCTAGTAATTAATGTCATCCAAAAGTCGTAATATGATGATGAACTAAATTCAGGCTTGCCTATAACATGATAAGTTTTAGTAAATAATTCTTTATCATTAATATAGATGCAATCTTCGTCCGCACTATTGTCCTCTGCACTATTTACTCTATATTGTTGAGGCATACTTCTGGCTATACCCCTTTTTGCATGAAATTTTATAATGTGGTCTTCTTGCCAATCGCTAACTAATTCCCAATCCGCATCTTTACTTAGCAAAAAAACTTCACCGGTGTCTTTATTAACAAAGGTTAAATTACTCATCATTATCCCTTTATAGCTTCATCAAAAAATGATTCTTTATTACAAAGGAATTTTCCCCATGTTTCATGCATATAAACACAACACTAATTGCAACTTACTGCCAACCTTTGCAACTTATTTCCATCTGCTGAAATTCGGCAATAAATTGCCGAAATCAATGTCTCAGAAGCCCTTTTTCGGCAATTTATTGCAACGACCTAAACCGTGTATACACCGAAGTAGAAGGCGGTTTTCGTGGTACTATTTAGCGTATTTACTTCTTATATTCTTAATGCACAAGTATTGCACTTAATTACTACTTATTTAATAACTACAATACTGAGCAACAAATTCATCTGATAATTTAGCTCCAGATAAACAATATTCCAAATCAGCCTTTTTACCAGATTTACATATCGCAGATAAATCTACACATTGAAGTTCACCTAATATGAGACCAGCAAAATATGTACTAAATTTTTCATCTAATCTCAACTTACGAGTTTCTTCATCCATTACTTCATCAATCTTGCCTTGAATTATTTTACTATACTCTGGGATTGGCAATCCTAAATTTCTATGTAATAAATTACAGCATACTTGAATCAAAGAAGCTTCTCCAGCATACTGAACTAAGATAGCTAATTCACTATCTGTCAAATCTCTATATCTACTAGTACCAACTAACTTCATACCTAATAATATATTTTCTTTTTCAGTCATAATTACTCCTGTGGATTGGCAGTTAAAACACAATATTAACTGAAAAACTTAATACCATATATTTGCGACAGTGAAGGTGCAGAAGATTCATTAAAACCATAGGCAGCAAACTGTACCAAAAACTTCACAGATATCCTTTCTGCTTTATTGTTAGTATTAATATCTAATAATTGTATATCATTAATCCCAAATGAATCTGCATTAACACATTGCACTATAGTATGCAGATTAGCAGGATGTCCAACATAAACACCATCCCTATTCAAATCATCTCTAATACAACTAGTAATAACTACACGTGCATCAATATCAGAAAAACTGTTTAAACTAAGACCATCTATACTAGCAAATCCAGAAGGACTACACAAAATAAGAGTATTAGACGATTTAAGCGACTCTAATGCAATTAGCAAAGTGTCGAAATGATAACCATCCCTAGAACAAAAACCATAATTTGTCAATCTACGAAACCCATCTAGTTGACACCTATGGTCACCTAAACTTACATCAGCATCTTGATGTTGTTTGCGTAAATCACCATTTACTATAACATCATCTATATTCCTCGATATAAGCCGAATAACTTCGATTTCAATATATTTGACAGTTGCCTCGTCATACAATGCTGATCTCTCAATTATTATATTAGCGGGCATTCTAACTAATACTTTAGATAATCCTTCAAAAGTAGTCAACAGATTCGCAACCTTAGTTTCACCTAAAACCTTATTATTAAGATTATCAATATCAAGCAGAAAATCAAATTGTTCGTTCAAAGAAATCCTCCTGCCATATCAATATCAAATTCCAACCGGTCATTATCAGTTCTTATCTAGTTGTTTCTGCAATAGTGCCTTTAATCCTTTTATCTTCACACATTTTTGACACAAGCTAAATGATTTACTTTTAGTACCATCATCAAATATGAATTTACCCCAGAAACAATATGGAAATATAGGTATATCTTTGTTACATAATAAACATTTCATCTTTATAGCGCCCCGACTGATTTTGGATTGACTTATTACTATTTCATACACAAACACTAATATCTAAAGTAGAAGCACTCAATCCACCAAATACAAGTTTAATACCTCTAGTTAAAAACCCTGCTTTATATAATGCTTCCATTACTTCTCTGACATTCTTAAGCGTAGTATCTAAATCATTGCCATAACCTGCTTGAGTTATTTGAGTAACTTTAGCGGAATTGAAATTCGCTATTACTTCTTTTCTGTCAAATGGGAAAATTAAATACTGCTTATCTTCTACATTAACTATACATCCATCCGTTGAAACCATTTCTGTAAACGCATCAGGTGAAGATATATCTAGTATAGATGATTTATCTTTATACCTGTTATGAATTTGATTTGCAACTTCTTCTTCTTTAGACAATTCAGATTCCAACTTCTTTGATATATCCCATACTTGCTGCCTTACATCTTCGGGGATAGTATTGCATCCACTAGGTACAGAAATACCAACTTCATCTAGTACTGCTTTATCAACAGGCGAATCTATAGATTTCATTCTGTCTAACCTATTTAATAATGCTGTTTTATGTTTATGCGTCATTTTTCAACTGTTCCTTGTTATTGACTATTTTCAAATAACATATTAGGTTCTTGATTACCAGCCATCCTGATTATAACTGGCACTAAATCATCCCTATCGTTATTCTTCGCTCTTTCAATACAAACCTCAACCGGTGTATCGAAATACTTAAACTTAATCTCACAATCGGTAAAAAAATCAGCCCAGTAGTCACGTCTCTTTTCAGTTATGTTAGTTGCATCTATTATGACTTCATTATTACCTGCTATCAATAATGACCTAACCATTACTCTAGCAATAGCCCAAACAAAATCTTCAGCTTCCTGAACATAAGGCAATCCATGTAAGGCAAGTCTGATACTATTGGGATTAACTATCGGTAGATTCTGTTGTTTAGCCCAAGTTGACTTACCGCTACAAGGCAATCCGACACAGATGACAAGTTTCTTAAAATTCATTACCATATTCCTTCCTACTGTTAATATTAATTTATTCATCGTTAAATATTATGGAATCAGAATCAGATGGCCAAAACGGTTTATTGCCAAGCGACAACTCACATTGTTCAACTAAATCGCTTACGTCAGTAATATGTTCTACATCCCCTACTACTACACCCGCTTCAATTCTAATATTATCAATTACACCATATACACCCTTGCCAAAACGAATAGGCAATTTTTTAGGCATGTTGTTAAAAGATGCTTCAGTAAAAACATTTCCAAATCTATCTGGAACACCAATATTCTTAAGTATAATTTTATATTTAGACATTATAAAAACTCATTATTCTATTTAACCATCCAAGAAGAAATGTTCTGGACTGTTTACGTTCATTGGCAATACTTACATAGTAGCTAGTACGTTCAAGCAGAAAATAACTGTTAAATAATTCAGATGATAATGATACAATCAGCATAACTTTATCTAATGTCTTTGGGCCAATTATACCATCAACTAGTAGTAGTTCAATATTAGCACTAGATAATATTTTATTTGTTGCCTTCTGTAATATTTTACCAGCACCTTTGATACCATAATTAACAATAGAATCAAAAAAGTTAATCGCAAGTTGTTCAGGTAAATCTTCACATATAGATTTATCCCAATAATCTCTTTTATATATTTCCTTCGCTTCAGTTTCAGTTAAACTTGCAATATCAACATCAGGATAAAACTTCTTAGCAATGCCAAAATTAGTTAATCCACCAGGGTCATTTGGATTGTCAGTTAGTCCACCTTCATGTTTTAAAACTATTTCAACTGCTTTATCAAATTTTGTCAATATCATTCGCCTTTTTATTCGTATTTGTTCATAATATGAAAATATTTTGTTAAAAAACCTTTCAAATACAAACAATTCCTTGATTTTTGATAACCAATTCCGCTTCTTTTATGTTTTTGTTGTATTTGCCATCAGCAGCATCAACAAATCCCAAGTAGTTTCCTGTAAATCCCTTGACTATATGAATCCCTCCCCTGAATTTAACGACATCGCCCATCCCAAAAGGCTTGGTGCTTCTCTTCGGTCTAGTCGCTGGCTTTACAGTCAACAGATTCAGAACAGTCTCATGTTCTGCACATTTTGTGACTAAATCCTTTAAGCTATCAAAGGTTTGTCCTGTCCTTTTATTACGATTAACAGCGACTTTCTTCTTCCCGATGTAATATTTTCGGTCTTCTTGTCTTTTTATGTTCGCCCTATTATGTCGTCTGAACTGTTTGAACAAGAACGATTCACAACTCGTCAAATCATGGGGGGGGTTATCACCAATAGCTATTAAATAAGCATCAACTACATGAGATTTTGGCAAATTATATTCCCAACGTTTCTCTTTAGTTTCGTATCCATAGGTCTTATTGACATTTTCAAAAGTGCTTTTTAACCATTGAAACAACTTAGGTAAAACCGAATTAAGAATGGTAGCATGGACATACTTTTTCTTGATTCCTTCAAATAATCCTTTTATTTTCTTGTCTGCTTTCTGATTGTTGTGAACTTTTTCATGGCACTTTTCACACAACGTCACTAAATTCTCAGGAGTATCGCTTCCATTCTCACTTTGCCAAATAACATGGTGAACGCGCATCTTCCCACTCTTTACCTTGCATAACTGGCAAGAATGTTTATCTCGGCAAAGCACGTATTCAGCGGTATTGACATATCCTTTCTTTCTCCCATTTTGATAATCTTTACCTTTTACATCGGGATTATTAATCTTATGCAAATCAAATTTGGCATACTCAAAATTGACTATAGCAATCGGTAGTATTTTTGCTATCTTCTTGATAAAATTAATATGCGTCTGTAATAAGTGAGTACAAGTTGGAGTAAGCCATTTATCCGCTCGCTTTCTATTTTCAAATCGTACCATTCCCGGCTTGATGAGTTTGCAAGTTATTGCTTCTTCACAGCCGTTAATGTGGTATTTTTTCTTTTCAAAAATCGTACCTGCTGCCTTTGCTCTTCTCTTTCGCTTTTCTCTGCGATGTCTGCGTCTTGCCCTTCTATGTTCGCATCTATCCTTCATATTTTGAGCAACTTCTATTGTCCTCGTTTCTAATTCACCTAAAAATACAGGTTCACCATCTTCTTTTGTAACTACAACTCCAATGTCATTCGCTCCCGTATCCACCCCAAGAATCAATGGTTGCACAATTTCAGTAGTCTCGTAAAGAAGCTGAATCGTAAAAGGCTTTCGGTGAACCACTTTTGCTTTCCCCGACTTTAATAATCTTCTTACCTTTCCAAATCTTTCTGTCGGCATTAATGGTTTGCCTGATTTTGAAATTACATAAACTTTCATGAAAAACTCCTGTAAAGCGACCTTTCGGTCGTTGGTTTCCCTGACTTAGTTACAGGATTAACAGCTACTTGGACTGGGAAAATCACAAGGTGCTCTTACCTGCAACTCCTTTTTTAGCCTGTGGTCTAACCTTTGTTGCTAAATATTTTTATAAAAAGCTGAATGCTTTTTAATATTTTTTAACAGAAATTAAACCTTTCTCCAACGCACCATCAACAGCTTCAATGCTAATGTCACGAGCTATATGATGACACCATGCCTCTATTATTTTATCAGCTAATTCCTTATTCTCAGTATTTTCATACTCAGCACAACCATCCAAAAAGTAATGCAATCTAGTTAAATCATTTATATCGAATACATTATCATCCCACCAATCACCACGTACTGCACTTCTTGCTATTTGAAGCATTTCATCATACGCCTTATGAACTCTACTTCTAAGACGACGCTCAACTGTTTTGCGCAAACCTAATTCAATTAAACCTTTACTTTTGCAGATAATCAGTCAACTCCTTATTCGCACTCAATTCTAAATTCAGTCTTGCATTCATAACACATAATTGTGCAATAATCTGTAGTATGTTTAAAATAAACAGGTTGCCTAACAGCTATAGTACTGCAATTAGGACAGTCTATATATTGTTGTACTTTAACACCTCTATAAGATAGTGCTCTATGCATATCTACAACTACTACAATATATTTTTCATCATCCATTATTGTTTTGTAAATATTTAGCTAACTCCTTAATAGTTCTAAAATTAGTAATATTTAAGCTATCATACATTACAGACAATTTCTGATTCCAGTCATCATCAGCAGCACCTACAATATCAAAGTCTTTTTGCAAATCTACTAAGAATTCCGTTTTAATTATCTCATCATCTCTACTATCTTTATCACTACGCATCATTAAATCACCTTCAGGAAAGTGATATTGAGATAATGATTCTTCAGTACCTGTTCTAGCTATTTCACTTCTTCCTGTTAGATACATAACTGATATACCTAAATTAGTAATAGCTTTAGCAGCATCAGACGCACCTTCGATAACTGGGTCTTTAATTACTTCATCATTGTCAAATGCTTTTGCCCAGTCAGTAACACCGTTTTCAGTGCACCGGTCTAACCACCGGTCTAACCTATCTTTAGCATCTACACAAGTGCCATCAATATCAATAATAGCAACTTTGGGTTGTTGCTTAAACATCTTAGAAAGGTCTCTGATTCGGTCTATAGTGCCTTCTACGGCATTCTGATGTTTATCACACACAGGCACAATTGCTTTGCTATCAGCCCACATAATACCCTTTGTAGCGACACTATCGCAAAACTTACACTTATACTTTTTAGGCTTATGAACTTTCAATAAGTTGCCAGTATCCAAAGTTATCATTGGTGTATCCATTATTACTGAGACTGATTGTGCTAACTCAGGCGGTTCAGATTTATAATCATAAGCGAGAGTTATATGAGGATTAAAATCACAATCATCATTGCTACCAAATGCTTCTCTAATTACCATTACATCCTTTAATATGTTATTAGGAATTGAACCATGCAATACTAGCACATCTTCATCTTTGCCAAATATCTCATAACTTTTACCCTTAAATACAAAGGGTTTATCGATAGTCTTAATTGCAGTATTTAAGTTATGAAGTTTATCAACAAGAAAGTTTTCAAATACACCTAGTGTAATATGGAGAGAATGTTCATTGGACTGCTCATTTATAGGAAGGTCTAAATCTTTTTGTAACTGCCAAAGTACATCTTTATTTTGTGGAAATGATAATACATAAATATCTAAACTGTCTTGCTGTTTGCTTACTATAGCAAAGTGTTTAGCATAGTATTCAGCTTCAACAGGTTCATCATATATTTCCTCTAGTTTAATCTGCAAATGCCATCCATTATCTTTCTTTTCAGCATTAGTAATTGTTACTTCACCCAAAGCATAACCATGCTCAATGAGTAATATGCGTTTACCTGTTAATGTCTCATTATAGATAGGCTTAACAATAATAGTATCATCCTTGCCTTCAATAATATCATTGGCAGCAGGTGTATCTAATATAATACCAAACATGGATTGTTTTTCATTAATGAATTCCGTAGTTGACCAATCCTGACCTGCACCTACTACTTCTGATGATAATGCTTTACCAACCAGAGCAGATTCTTCTAATATAGAATCATCAGTAAATGCTGCTGATATACACCACTTTTCCAATTTCGTAGTCTCTTCATCTAAAATATCACACAACTTATGACGCAAATCTCTTTGCACAAATTCGTCGAACATGATTTTATGATAACTAAGCAAAACATCTTTATCATAATCAGCACCACTTTCACATTGTGACCAGCAAGCGTGCAGCTTACCATGCATAGATACTAATTCTGCTTCCGGTATTATTGCTAAATTATTAACAGTTATGTCTTCAAATTTCATAAAATCACCTAAACCTTATACGCCACTTGCCTTTATATTTAATTGCAACTAACCCATGCTTAATATCTCTATATACACTATATCTACTACATCCATCACGATTAACTATATCAGTCACAGTATTCCAAGTAGCAACCTCCTCTTCAGTAGGCTCAATCAATGAGGTGAAATCTACTGCAAGCAAAAATAATTCCTTAAATTCGGTAGCACTCAAATCAGCCCAATCACCCATAACTAGTTGCCCTACTTTTAAATTATCCCAATTAATCCACCTAGTGCATACTGCTAAACCTTGATGAGTATAAGGAAAAAATTCATGCCACTTAATTACTATTTCATTTGCATTGCAAATCTCACATTGCTCACGCACAGTATTAATAACAAAAGTATCTACATCTTTAGCTAAAATATTGTCTCGCTTGAACCATTCTTCAGATTTCATTTGATAATTTTAATACTCCCACTTTCTTCTTTTATACTTTTGTCAAAGTTAATAACTATTTCAGCCATAATCACCCTTTCTTAATAATCTGTCTAATTACCAAAATAATACCTACCATAATAGTATTATATGCGGCTATATGAACAACTCTGATTATTGGTATAATCATCGTACCAACAATAGCAACTATCCAAACACCTACTGCTAGTCCTATTGACCAAGCTAAAATCGCATCCCATTCATTTTTATTAAACATAATTAATAATATTATTAACTTTTAATACTGACCACAATACAGTTGCAAATTTCTTGAAACCACTATGGTTATAAGGTAATCCAATTTTTTAGACTACTATTTATAATTGCATCACGAACCTCTTTATTCATTAATAACCCTCTTTTTCATATTTCATTTCTTTTTTCAATGCAGACATTCCACCACTATAATCTATATCAAATTATATATCAGAATCAAAATAAGGTACTACATTATCATGTAATAGTGTTGCAACATCAACAAATTGTTCAATTGATACATAAAACTTGCTAACAACACCATTACAACATTCAATCTCTAAATATGCACCTAGTTCCTCAGAATCAATATCTATCGGTGCTATTTGGGTATCAGTATGTATTTTAGTTAATTTAATGTCAGGCGTAATGCTGATAGCCTTAATAGTATTATCTTTCTTGATTTCTAAATTATCTATATCTAAAGTAAATACTGCTGAAATACTAATAATATTGTCCATAATTATAATTCGAATAGTGTGAGTTGCAGACGGTCACGTTCAGCGTAAGCCCTACATCGATTTGCATCAGCTATTCTTGCACGATGTTCATCAGAGAATATTCTACCCTTTAAAGATTGACTGATTTTGTCTTTTGTCTCTTGCGATAATATGGTTCCTTTACGTTTCTCTGACAACATCTTTCTATTATCATCATTTGATTAAAACTCTAATTCAGCTAATACACTTTGTATCATTTCAGATAAATAATCTGCATCTAATTCTTGGTCACCATTATCACTAATCTTAGCCATAATTTTATTAGACAATTGCCCGGCATAGTTTTCCGGGTGTCGAATTACATTATCTTCGGTAAATGCTCTATTTTCATTTTCTAATCCTAGATTGCCACTTCTGCTAACTCCAAAGTTGCCCATAGTTGATGGTGGATTATCACCCCAGGGCACCTTGCCACTTTCACCAATCTTTTCACGAATCTGGTTTGGCGTAAGAACACCTAAAATTGCATATTTATAGTAGGCATTAGCTTCTTCTAACATAGATTCTCTCATGCCATGCACAGTACGAATATCAAATTCAGCTACTAAGTCATCAGACTGCGGATATTGTCGCCGTAACAATTCTTTCTCAATAGTAGACGCTACATTAATTAATCGTTGAACATGAATCTCTTCCCAAAAAGCACGTTTTGCATCTCGAATCGCAGAAGCTGACTTATTCTGCCTAATAGCTAGAACATGATAAACTCCCATAAGCATTAAAATATCATCTACAGACATTTTTCTCATAGCCATGTATTCAGTATCTGCAGGTGTTTTATTGGTATCTGTTAGAGGTCGTATGTCTTCCTCTAGCAATAATACCCTATGAAAGAACTCAACTCCCGTATGTTGTCTTCTTAATTCTGCTTTTAACCTTTCATATGCTTCATCTGAAATTTTTTGAGTAGACCCAAAAATCTTAGATGGGTTAATTGCATTCTCAAAAAAACGTTTTCCATACATTACTAGATATAAATCAAGAATAGCATTATCAGTACCCGCCGCCACTGGACTGTAACCCAAAAAATCTGAGAGTGGATTGAAATAATCAAACGAAATAACGTCTCTCATCCCCCATGTCTCAGTACCACCTGTACTTCTTTTACGCTCAAATACCAAATCATCATCACTAGTGCCTATCGGAATCGGCTCTACGCGGTCGGGACGTGGAAGATGTATCTTCTTTGGCAAACCAGCATCATCACGTTCAATGAACCAGTAGCAATTACCCGTTAATTCTAGATAAGCAAAGGTTTTCATCATCAACTTATTTTGAGTATTAAGATTATTTGGACTATCTAACAATTTATAAACTGGATGTATTCTAAACTCTTTCCGTTCCGTTGGCGAAACTGGTTTCCATATTTTCAAAGGTACTGAAGCTGCTGCTGATGCAACTGTATTAACACCTTTGTAAACGCTCATTAGTTTCTGAAACAATTCAAGATAGGTTCGCTGTTCGGATTTGTTAATTTGCAGGTCAAAGTCAGGGTCGAGTCTATAATAATTACTATCAGTATATGCGATTGACCCTGAGCTATGTCTACCTTCTTGAATTGTACCTAGTGCTTTTGCTACTTTGATTGCTGTATTGCCAATGAATTTAGTCAAACTTCTTTCAGGATTCATACAAATCACCTATATGTTTAAGTTACATTTAGAGTATCACAAAACTCTACCATATCATCAAGTAAAAGTTTGAACTTACCATCTTCAAAAGGTGCTTCGAAGCCATCATCTAAAAAAGGATATTCAAGATGCTCTTTTGCCCATTTGACCATATCTACATATTCGGGAACAACTAGAAATCCTCTTTTTTGACTTATCCTGTTACCTAAGTAGTAATCACCAAAATGAAATTTAGGCTTTGGATTCTTTAACAAAGTATCTTCTTCAGATGCATCAAGGTCAAATGACCTGACGCTAATATTTTTAGGGCTACTAGTACGCATTATTCTTGAGCAGATTACCCAAGCCATAACGCCGTCATTAGTAGGATAGTTAGGATGCGAAGCAATTTCATTCAATAGTTTACACCAATTGCATTTGCATGTCAACCTATTATGTTCTTTTGGTGCTTTGAAAAACCAATTCTTAGATTCAAGTTCGACTGCCAGTGTATCTAATTCTGCTGATTTAGCTGATGTAGTAGTTACACCAACAACGGGTAAATGCTTGAAGCCTGCAGCATTCATCCACTCAATATGGTCAGCCTGCATTGCGTTATCCTCAACCGCTATAACTGTGCTTTTGTGTTTAGCAAAGTGTTCATTTATCTTTTCAGCTTTTGTCTTAGCTGGCCATGCACCATATTCAATATCAATTACTACATTATAGCTACCACAGTCAGCAATATCAATGATACAAGTACCTTCTCGCTTCTTAGTTGATAAATCTACACCTGTATAAATCAATGCGTCATCAGGAACTTTAATATCAGATACAATAGCATCTTCAATATATTCAGCAAAATCAAGTTCGCCTTTTTGGATAGCCTTGCATCTTCTCATCCTATTATACTCTCTAGGATTATGCGCTTTTTCCCATTCCATTTTCTCAACAGGATACCGCTGTGGCCAGTCAATTATGATATGACCATCTAATTCATCTTCAGGTTCTATAGAATATTTAAGGTAGGTATACTTTTCATCATCTGCAAGATAATGAAGTAGGTCAGATTGAGCAAATGCATTACCAATTATAATATACTGGGCATTTTCAACAAGCCGGGTGTTTAGTGTATTATCATTCCATTCTATAATTTTTTCTCTTTGAGCAGGAGTAGCTGTGTTCTGTAATGTCAGTACATCATCTAAAATAGCAACATCCAACCTTGAACCTAATATTGGACCCCCTACGCCAAATACCTGAATAGAGTAATCAGGCATTATAGCACTGCGCTCAACTGTTATAGCATATTCACACCATTTGTCAGTCTTAGACCTTGAGTTTGGTTTTATTGCAGGTTTAACTTCAGGAAATATCTCTCTATACTCAGGTGAAGACAATATATATTCTTTAGTAGCAGATAAAAACTTTCTTGCTTGAGCATGTGTAGATGATATAACAGCAATTCGTACATTCTGGTCTTTACCTAATCGCCATAGAGGATAAGCTATAGACATTATCGAACTTTTACTGCTTTCAGCGGAAGCATGTATGGCTAACCATTGACCTTTCTGTACTCTTTCACACCAGTCAATATGAAAATCTCTTAACTCCCAAAACTGACCATCAGGCGCTTTCATTACATAACCACAGAAAGATGCAAAATTCATCTTAGCAGTTTCTTTGAGGAATTGTCGTTTGATCACATTTATAACCTGCTCCTGTTTATGTATATTTAACCCGCTATTCCTCACTTGTAATACTGCTTTTTGTAATTTCTTCTTCCAAATCCCAATCGCCATCGTTATCCTTATTAAATACATCTATAACTTGTTCATACACACCTGCTGATTCAGCATCAAGGTTGATATTAATATCCAACGAAGATGATACGCCTTTATGTTTTGGTTCATCAGTACCCATTATTTGAGCCATAGTCTCAGCCATTAACTTCATAGATTCAGCTACTTCTTTTTTAGTACCCAGTTCAGCTTCGTCTAAATCAGTATCAAGCATACGCATAATTTTATCTACTATAGCAGTTGCCAATTCAGCTTTAATTTCAACTAATCTGGCTAGATGAAACTGAACACGCTCATGGACTTTTTGGTAGTGCTGCTTTTTATCCTCTTCCCAGTTATACTGATTAATCCAGTTTCGCATTGTAGTCAACTGCACTCCTGCTTTAGCTGCTGCTTCAGTCATTGTAGCACAGTTGATAAAGGCTATATATGCTTTTTCTCTTAATATTTCAGGTGGTAATGCTTGTATTGCTTCCATTTGTTTGATATAATTAAAGTATGCAATCTAACAATTTTAGTAGAGAATGTCGTAATTGCAAAAAACCATTTATACCTAGAACACACAATCAAGAATACTGTAATAGTGAATGTGCAATAACAGGTCAAAATAAAAAACAGCAGGTGGAGAGAAATGCTAGCGGTTATTATTCAAAATACAATGCCAGTAAACCAAAGACGAAAACGACAGTATGCAAACACTGCGGGGAAATATATAAAAGAGATACCAATAAAACATCAGTATGTGATAAATGCAGTAAAATCCGCACGCCTATTATCAGTATTTGCTTAAATTGCACTGAACAAATAATAGACAAAAACTATAAGGTATTTTGCTCTTCTAAATGTGAATCTCAATATGCACAATCAGCAGATAAAGAGATTAAGCATAAAAACTGGGAGAAGTTACGTAAAGCATTAGTTAATGTACATTCAAAAGAGTTATTACACCTCGTCAAGAACAGCAGCAGCTACATCTAATACGGGGTCAACAACAGGTGCTTCTAATACGGGTTCAGCAATAACTATTACTGGCTCAATTGTTACTATTTTATCTATAATTGCAAGTTCTACTTTATCGGCTGATACATCCATAAATCTGTTTGCTTTTGCTACTTGCAATATAACTGGTGTATCAGGTACTATTACAGTAAATGTTCCATCCGTTGCTACTGATACAGAACTAACAACCACATCATCTCTTAAAAGACAGATATTATCCGAATCACTGCTACCTTTAATAGACTTACCAACTTCTACTTTATTTGATTCTAATGAAACATACCCTGCAGGGGCAGATGTCTTTGTGACAGATTTGGGTACAATAGCTCTTATTGCTTCACTTAATGCCTTAAACTCTTCGACTGCCTGTGCTCTAGCTTTTATAGCAACTTCTCTACTGCGAATATGTTGCTCAATTATATAAGATATAGATTCAGCATCTGGGTTTCTTGGCAAACTAGTATGTATACCGCCCATTTCTACATTTTCTATATGATTACCATCATCGTCTATAAGGCTAAAAGTCAACTTAGATGTTAGATGTGCTTCGTTCATGTCGATGATTATGTTACTTGCTCTCATATTTTTCACCTCAACAATAATAGTATCAGATTAGACTATCTTTGTCAAGCCAAATAAAAGTGGCAAGTTTTGCATAGCAGTTGAATGTCCGATAAAGTTTCACAAAACAGAGAATTATAATGTCTATGATGAACTTGCAAATTAGACTTTGAGCCACATATTTGGCATTGATTAATCACACTTCTAGCATAGTCAGCAAATGCCTGCCAGTGCGATGATAATAAATAAATATTTTTATACCAGTCTTTATAAGTAAAATTATCTAGTAACATTTCTTGACAAACCACCTCATGATTGATATAATTATATATGATAAATGTCATTTTGTCAAGGAGTAAGAATGCAAAAAGAACATAAAGACAAATCAGTACATATAACTCTTAGCGAAGAAGTGCATAAGCGATTAAGATTGCTATCTGTAGAATTAGACACAAGTATAGTAGGTCTAGTTAGAAAAGCTTTAGTAGAACAGTACAGTTTAACTAGTACCACAACATCAGTCGGAATAATAAATCATAATGGCGAAAATATATCACCTAAATCATTTAAAGCAATATTAGAGGATGCCGACATACATTCAGGTGATGCTGTCATTATTGAAGCTAGTAAAGGAAGTATTAAGATAAATAAAAAGAAGCTAACGTACTAACAACAGTATAATTAAATCATAACAAATATATCAACAGGGGACTACTGATTTCGATTTTCTTATGGAATAGTTCTGGATTATTGTTAGTGGTGTAAAATATATTCTCAAACATTCAAAATAAAACTTGACAAATGTAATACAAAACAGTATAATTAAGATACCAAATTTTGGCGTGGTGTTGGTCTGAGTTACAATAAACTTTGCCAAGAAAGCACCCACATTAATGTGTGGTTTCGCATGAGAAAATACTTAGAGAAATTGGCGTAGAAACCACCTGCTTTTAAGCATGGTGATGAATACGCTACAGGTTAGGGCATTAACCTGTGCAGGAGATAACATAAGACTTTCCTTTGGAGAGCAGTTATTGATGATAGCAGAATCTCCCAGATTTATCTGCGGGGAGTATGTCAAATCTATTTCTCCCGCTATTTAATACAAATTAATTTGGGTGTAGTGATAGATAAGGGTTACTTCGACTTGTAATCGAGAGATATTGGTTCGAATCCGATTATGCAAGTTTTTAGTCTACCTATAAGGATTTGAAACTGCAAGAAATTGCATATAGCTCAACTGGTAGAGCATTAACATTCCCTAATCGCTTTTTCTCACCCAATACAGTAATCAATCACTTATTAGATGTGGTGCAAGATGAAGTTACTTCGGCGACAAGCTGTCACAGGTGCAAATCCTGTCTTTCTGTTGTTCTATAGAAAGTAGCTCAGTTAGAAGAGCTCTTGTTAATAGTCTCCATCTGCTTCTTCTCATCTAATACAATAGCGGGAAGGAATTAACCTTTCCGCTATTTCTATTTTAAGGGAGAACAAATGTCTAAATTTAACAGAATAGTAAATATTAGTAGTAGGTTGTTAAGTAGGGACGATGCAACAACTAACTATGAAGATGCAATTGCATTTGAATTATCACCTGAATTAACATTATATAAAATGACTTGCACTAATTTGGTTAGTGAAGATAAATTTTACGAAGCAGGTGAAACAGCAGATGCAAATTATTTAACTGCCATAAACGCAGTTGAAGATAGTAAATTCTTGCTTTCTCTAGCTAATTTCACTAGAAATGAAATGCATCTAAGAAGTGTACCAGTTTTACTTTTAGCAGAGGCAATTAAAAGAGATGATTTAAGACATGACGGCAAGAGTAAGATTAGAGAATATTGTCCTAAGATATTAAAACGACCTGATGAATGTTGTGAGTTACTAGCATATTGGTTGAATGTCGAAGGCAAACCTATCCCGAATTCGCTCAAGAGAGGTATAAGAGATTCGTTATCCAAATTTGACCAATATCAAATAGCCAAATACAGAAACGATGACAAAGATGTTTCTTTATCAGATGTAGTTAGGTTATGTGCAAGAGACCTGATTGAAGAGGATAATTGTTTTCATAAGTTAGTCAAAGGTGAATTAAAGCAGGAACGAACTTGGGAAAGCACTTTATCAGAAAAAGGCAACACTAAAACATCTTGGGAAGAGATATTACCTAATATGGGTATAATGGCTGTAATACGCAATTTAAGAAATATGTTACAGCAGGATGTACCTGTAAAAAATATACTAGCTAAATTTACTGACAAGGCTATTTTGAACAGTAAACAACTACCATTCAGATGGTACTCAGCATTAAAAGCATTAATTGGAGTATTATCCAGCCTTGACCAAATATCTGTTAGGGCTATCACAGACAAACTAAGATATGCAATGGAGTTATCGTGCCAGAACGTTGAGAAGTTAAAAGGTCGGACATTAATTGCTATCGACCACTCAGGTTCAATGGACGCTGTTATAAGCGAAAAGTCAACTGTATTAAGATTTGAAACTGGTGCAGTATTGGGTGCGTTAGCTGATAAAATATGTGACCAAGCAATAGTAGGTTTATTCGGAACAACTTGGAAAATTATTATGCCAAGTAGTGATATTTTATCAACTATAGCAACTATGACTAATACTGATGTTGGTCACAGCACAAATGCTTATTTAGCTATTGAATGGGCGCTGAAGCAAGATAAACCTTTTGACAGAATATTAATATTCACTGATGAACAGGTTTATGATACATCAGGTAGGGCTTCATTAGCAGAAAGATTAATTCGGTATAGAAATAAAGTAAACAAAAATGTGAAAACATATATTTTTGATTTAGCAGGTTATAGTACCAGTTGTATGCCCGAAGATGCAAATGGAGTTACTTTACTAGCAGGTTTTTCAGATAAAGCATTAAAACTAATAAGTTTATCTGAAGAAGAAGATATGATAGAAAGGATTAAAAATAACTATTGAAAGTAATATCACATACAGCATTCAAAATCACTACCCATTCTTGTGGATCGAGAGGGCGAGATTGTATTGAATAAAAGACTGGTAGATTTCTTAATTGACTTGGATGCACAGTGAGGACTTGCATTGATTGTGGCTGTTTAGTGAGTGGTGGGCCAACAAGATGTTCAATTTGTGCTAATGAAGTTGGAATCTCACGAAGGAGAGGTATACTGCTAAAACTACTTCACTAGCGTTTAGCAGATAAAAGAAAAAACAATGATACCAATTAACTTCAAAGAATCGAACAAAACATTAACGAAGCCGTTAACGATGACAGACGAAGAGTGCACTTCGTTGCCTATCTATACTGACAATTATCAGTGCGTCTCTTGTTGGAAGATGTCTTGGTGGGAACGTCTGTTAGCGTTATTGTTTGGCAAGGTTTGGTTGTATATCCTATCCGGACATACCCAGCCGCCAGTGTCGTTAACGGTGGCGAAGACAGTTTTTTATAAGCCTGTTGTCAGCAATATAGAATGCGAAAACTAAAGGAGATGTGCCGGTTATGTTGAATAAATTCGATGTTCATCCTAAATATCTACAATTGTTACATAAAGCCGATGGATATACTTATAGTAAAGGAGATGTGTCAATTCACCTGCACTGATAAATCAGGCAGCACCCTTGACACAAAATCTTGTGGTAATGTATCTGCTCAATTTTTGATTCTGAAAGTTGTAGGTTCAAATCCTATCTCTCCTATTATTTTCAACTTCAGTATGTAGGATAGTCTGGTTAATCCGCTTACTTTGGGCGTAAGAGAACGCTGGTTCGAATCCAGCCATACTGATTCTTCACCAACTTGGCTCTGTAGTCTAACTGGTTAGGACATCGCACTTTCGATGCGAAGATTGTGGGTTCAAGTCCCATCAGAGTCATAATTTAAAGTACGCTGTGGAAACTCTCGCATTCATGCGTGCAGAGCTTCAGTCAATCTTTCATACAACTTATACTTATCCCAAAACAGCAACTGAAACCTACCTATTCTAATTTCGCATCTAATTCTACTGATAGCAAATTTAAAACCTATATCAACATCTTTCTGCCTAACACAACTATTCGCCCAGTTGTTCAGTGTAAATAACTTGCACTTGTATACTGTCTTATAAAAGTTATGGTTCAAATGTTACATCCTTTGCTTTTGCCGTAATAGCTCTATCTATAGATTGCCCACTTGTGTACTTAGTTAATTCAGCAGCTAATCTTTGTGCTTCTGATTCATCAAGAATAACTTGGTCAGAATAACCCTGTCCAGTTGTTAATATCTTCCAGCAGTGTCTAAGCCGTTGCCACAGCGTAGATGAACTACCACAATAAAAGATAGCAAAATAGAATTCAATGTTGTAGCGTTTGCCTTTATCGACAACCCAAATATCTCTATCTATATTAATTATTTCAGTACCACAGTTACATTTGAAGTTTAACATATAACCCCCGTAGATGGCGTTTTAACTTCTTGTCGCAGAAGTCCCCTTCTGATTTGAAAAATCAGGAGGGGTAGTTGACGCAATAGTTTAGCCAATTGTGTGCAAACACTCTCAGACCATCAAAACTATTGCTTATATGGCATTATAACAATCCCACACTGCAAACACCGATGATACCAATGATTACAGCACGGACATTTTAGTTTAGTCATCGGAATTGAACAATCGGGACAATTAACAACAAAACTATCTTCATTTAAATCTTTCAAGAATATTTCATGTAAGAAATCCTTTTCGTCTGCCATCATCAGTCTCCAATCCTAAAATTAAACCCACAATTTGATTATCTAAAAAAGCTACAGCTTCTATATGATTATTATAATAATTAGGTAATTCATAATCACCTCTATTACCCATTATAATTTCTAAGTTAGAA
>Ga0180732_1000855_pt1 | contig 21971 bp, 17 predicted proteins | sample KR11_01MetaG_FD_148674 | JGI IMG/M metagenome (GOLD analysis project Ga0180732, IMG submission 148674) | Groundwater microbial communities from the Olkiluoto Island deep subsurface site, Finland - KR11_0.1 MetaG | ecosystem: Environmental > Aquatic > Deep subsurface > Groundwater | place... | reverse complement strand
TATGCCATATCGTTTCTCCTTAAAATATGCTATATCATATTGATATGACAATGTAAATATCTTTTTGGCTTTTTCTATTATTTTATTGTTAAAGAACAAATTGTATACTGAATTATGACACAGTCTGGACAGCGAGAATGCTAAATAATAAAATTAGAATAATCAGCAGGATGGTAGATCAAAGCATTGGACCCAAGCTCAGAAAAGCTGGCGCAGACGGTGTTGTTTCTCCAAATTTTATTGGCGGGCTTCGCATGGCTTCTGAGATGTTTCGCCCGACCGTTGTGGATTTTCTCGATAGCATGTTAAGAAGCAGCCAGGGAAATATTCGTATAAACCAGATAAATATTAACAAAAATTCCCGCATGATTGGAAAAAAGATCAGTGAACTGGGATTAACGGAAAAGTTTAGTCTGATTGTTCTGGGTTCTAAACATCGGGGTAGTGATATAATTTTTAATCCGTCTCTTTCATCGGTTTTAATAGAAGATTCGGCTATTATCGTAATGGGAGATGCTGAAAATATAGCAAAGGCCAAGCTGTCAGTTTAGAATCTTTGGAATACAAGAGCGCTCCAGTCTTTTTCCCTTTCCTCCCGGCGACATATAAAATACTCTTTTGTATATAATTTGGTGAGTTCGTTACATTCGGAAACTTTTATTCCAGAGAAAACAAGCATGGAATTTATTCCGATAAGTTTCAAAATCATTGGATATAGTCTTCTTAATGTTGGATAGCGCAGGTTCGCTGTAATAATTGAAAATTGCCCGGTTATTTTCTCAACAGGTATTTCCGATATTTTTACACTGCCTCCAAGTCCATTTATTCTGACATTTTCCTTTGCTTCGTTTCTTGCGCACGTATCGGTATCAATTCCCATTACCATTCCTGTACCAAGCAAAACACATGCAATTGCGAGAACACCGTTTCCCGTTCCGATATCAAGAGCTGTGGAATTATTATTTCTGCTACCCAGAGAACTGTTATATTCGAAAGCAAACTCTATTCCTCTTAGGGCAAGCCTTGTGGTCGGATGGTCCCCCCGTCCAAAAGATATTCCTGATTTGATCTTTATTTCAATGTCGTCGGCTTTTTTTGAAAATTTCATCTGATGGGGAACAAGAAAAATCCGTTTTGATATTTGAACGGGTTTTTCGAAGGATTTTTCTAAAAATGAACACCCGTATTTGTATGAATAGCTTAATTCCCCTTCGGCAACAAGTTCATTCAAAGCATTCTTGAAATAATTTCTTTCAATCTTAAAACGCTTATTCAATATCTTATATAGCATTCCGAAAGTCAGCGATTCCAGAGAAGATGAAACTGTCTCATAAATATATTCTTTTATATTAATTATATCTGCATTTAAGCCCATTGATCGATGCTCTCCGTTAGTTCGTATGTGTCCCATAGCCCGATTTAGCTTATTAAATGGATGTTATCTGAAGATTTTGATTATTTAACCGTATAACCTCGGCCATCAAGGCAGGCGGCCATAGCTCGTTGATAATCAGCACGTTTCTGGCTGATATCGGTTCCGGGCATATGCACAGGTGGCTGTGTGGGGTCAAAATTAGTCTGACTCACTGCCCAGCTGTGGCACTCGTAGCGGTCATCCGCTTGTTTCTGTTCATTCTGGCCCAGTCTGGGATAGATAAACATCTTATCTGTCGATGGCGGAGCCTGGCTGACGTTGCTATCCGGTGGATCAACAACTACGTATCCGTCTCTTCTATGTGTATAATAAACTTCATTAGCATAGTAATAAGGTACGTTGCCTACCCATATTGTTGTAAAAAAAGGTGGCAGGAAGGGAACAAAAAGACCGATTGGAGGTGCAACGATAGTAAAAAGTGATCTATGCGGACGGTACCAGATGCCTCCTGAGTAAAAATATCGTGAACCTCTGTAATCAAGGGACCGGTGGTTATGCGGTAATCTGCTTATGAACTGACCGCGGGCTGGGTATGAGTGATTGTGGTTATAACGCGTATCATTATGGCTTTTATAACTTCTTCCATGTCTTTCTGCATACGCTACATGGGAAAAACCTAAAAATAATATCCCGGATAACAGGGTGTATGCAAGTTTGAAGAATAAACTTTGTTTAATAACATTAATATGCAACATGGCTATACTCCTTAAATTAAAATTGTGTTTTTAATGTAGATACATCTTAACTATTACCGTACACTGTAGCCACGGCCTTCAAGGCAGGCCGACATTGCACGCTGAAATTCAAGAGCTTTTCTTTCCGCCTGGGCATTGAGAGCACGATTTCCTGCTGCATAGGCATCTTCCTGCTGACGTGCATATTCCATCCTTGAGGCATCTGAAGCGATGCCGGCTAAAGCTCCTCCGGTTGCGCCGATAATGGCACCACCGGCTGCATGCCTTGGGCCGGCTATCAAAGCGCCCATTACCGCACCTATTATTGACATTGTGATTGTATCATGACCTGGTGGAGGAACAGGTACTACTTTTATACGTTCCTCAGTTGGCAGGGGTGACTGGCTCGGATCAAAGTCGGTCTGATTTACAGCCCAATTGTAGCATTCATAATGATCGCGTGACTGTTGTTCCGTTGACTGACCGTCTTTTGCGTAAAAATAGATCTGAGGAAGGGAATGAGTTGTATTGTCCATTGTGCCGTTGCCTATTGAATGTGATTCAATGTCATATCGAGGTGCACACGAAATAAATGCAAGTAGAATTAGGATAAGCAAAAAAGGAAAATAATTTTTAATAAATTGTTTTCCGGATAAATAGTTAGTTGTGATTCTGTTATATTTTGGCATCATAATTATAATTCCTCCTTTACGTTTGTTACAGCAAAGTATATGCCATTTCCATTGCATTGCGAAATAAGGATTTAAATTAAATTGTTGCAAATTATGCATAGTAAAATGAAAAAATACTATCATAATATATGGATAAATAATATCCGTTTAAAACATAAAATTCCAGGACGAAGTATCCATCCAATAGATGGTCATATTATCAATGTGTAAAATTTTGCAGAACTTTTTTTGTAAGTAATAAAAGCTATTAGAGTGCAGAAAAAAAATAAATAAAATAAATATTAAGTATACTATCTGTTGTGACGATATAATAAAGAAACGCAATATAAAGTATCTATGCATAACTATACATAAATTATATATAATTTTGCTTGACATATAAAAATTAAAATGTAAATTATGAATCACAGGTGATCAAAAATGTTTTCAGGATGTACTATTAATGACAAAAAATTCATTAAAAAAAATCAGGGAATCTCTGATGATGAGTAAAGCGGAACTCGCAAGAAAAGCGAATGTTTCTTCGATTACAATTTCCCGTATTGAAGAAGGTATGCCTTGTCGTATGGAGACAAAACGGAAAATAATACTGGCAATGGGGTTTAGTCTTTCTGACAAAAACAAAATATTTGGCGATTGAGAGTGTTTAATGGCATTCGGCACTAAAAATCAACTCGTTGGCTTGGACATTGGTTCCAGAATCCTTAAAGCCGCTGAAATTGTTGAGACCAAAAAAGGACTTCGCCTCAAGAAATTTGGTACGATCGAAATCCCATCAGGGCTTATAGAAGATGGAACTATCAATGATAGTGAGAAGGTAGCAGAGTATATACGCCAGCTTTTTAAAGATAACAAGATTATGGAACATAATGTTGCCGTGTCAATAGGCGGATTTTCTGTTATTGTAAAAAAAATATATGTTCAGAAAATGGATGAGATTAAGCTTCAGGAAACTATCCAGTTTGAAGCTGAGCAGTATATTCCATTTGATATTAGCGATGTTAATCTTGATTTTCAAATTCTCGGAGAAAATGAAAACAATCCGAATCAGATGAGTGTTTTTCTTGTTGCGGCAAAAAAAGAAATGATAAATGAATATATCAATCTTGTACAGATGGCCGGTCTTAATCCTTGTATAATCGATGTGGAAGCATTTGCGCTGCAAAATATATTTGAGTTCAATTATGATGAAACAAATGAAAATATAGCATTAATTGATATTGGTGCAAGTAAGACATCTTTAAATATTTTAAAAGGTTTTTCTTCTTTATTTATGAGAGATGTTTCTTTGGGATGTGGGCAGATAAATCAAAAAATCGTCTCACTTGCAGGATGTACGATAGATGAGGCCGAGAAAATAAAACTTGGTAACAAGGATGATAAAATATCTAATGAAGATTTAAAAGAAATAATATCTTCGGTCGTATCGGACTGGTGTGCAGAAATAAAACGGGCTCTTGACTTTTTTTATTCCACATATCCCGATGATGCTATAACAAAAATAATATTAAGCGGCGGCGGGGCAAATATAATAGATTTTCGCCAGCTTTTATCTATGGAGACTTCAGCGGAAGTAGAACTTATTGATCCGTTTAGTCAATTGGAACTGGCTGATAGCCTTGATTCTTTATATCTGAAAAAAATTGCGCCTCAAGCTGCTATAAGTGTGGGCTTGGCACTAAGAAGGATTGATGATAAATGATCAAGATAAATCTTCTTCCTTTTCGAACAGCTAGAAAAAAAGAAAACATTCGTCGTCAGATATCAATACTATCGCTGGCGTTAGTGCTGGTTTTTATACTTTTAGCATACTATAATTTTATATTAGGCAGGCAATTTAAAGAAATTAAGGGAAAAGTTGAAAGTACTAAGGCCGAAATTGCAAAGTATGAAATAATTAACAAAGAACTTGCAGAAGTAAAAAAGAAACTTGATACTATTGAAAATAAAAGGCGAGTGATTGATGGCCTTCAGGCTGATCGTTATGAGCCGGTTAGGCTTCTTGATGCAATGACAAGTATTATTATTCCAAAAAGAATGTGGTTTGATACTTTTAAATCAAGCGGAAAAACAGTGAATATCTCAGGTGTTGCTGTCGATAATCAGACTGTTGCTGATTTCTTGATCCGTCTGGAAGGCTCCAAACTTTTTGAATCTGTAAATTTAAGTACAATAAAAAAAGATATGGGTAAAGCCAAGCAGATAAGCTTCAAAAATTTTGAAATTTCGTGCATTAAAAAAACTCCAAATATAATAGTAAAAAATGGAGCAAAAAAATAAACAATGGAAAAGCCTGAACTTTCAAAATCAATTGCGCCTATTTTTGAAAAGCTTGAAAAACTTTCAAAGATAAAGAGGATTCTTATTTTTTGCGGTATATTAATTGTTATAGTTGGTGTTTTCGTTTATACAATGTTGCTTCCAAAATTTGATAAAATATCAAAGCTTGAATCTGAATATAAGACATTAACAAATAAATTGAATACTGCTAAACGAACAGCAAGTAGTTTGCCTGAATTTAAAGAGAAAATGAATAATGCTGATATGCAATTAAAAATAGTTATGCAGGCACTTCCTGAAACAAAGGAGATACCAACACTATTGGAAAGTATATCATTATGTGGACAGGATGCCGGTCTTGAATTTATATTATTTCAGCCAGGAAATGAAATAAATAAAAACTTCTATGCTGAAATTCCAGTATCCATAATAGTTACTGGCAAATATCATAATGTGGCAACATTTTTTGATAAAGTAGCACGACTTCCAAGAATAGTTAATATAAATGATATCAGCATGAAACCTGACGACAAAAATAAAAATGAAGAACAGCTTTTAACATCATGCACAGCTATTACATACAAATTTTTAGATGCAAAGGATTCAGCTCCTGCTGAAAAAGTGAACAAAAAAGGAATAAAAGCTCGGAAGTAAAAACATCAGATGAGAGATAAATTGGTAAAAAACATGCGTAAGAAACTAAATATAATTTATATCGCAGTCATTATCTTATGTCTGTTTCAATTAATCATAGGATGTGGTGATAAAAATGGACCACCCACAAAGGCTGCCTCTGTTAGTAAAAAGATAGTTTCAAAGAAGAGCGCATCAACAAAATCAACAACACAGTTGCCCGTTGTTGTGGCTAAAAAAGAAATTGCTGATGTTAAAGAAACTAAGAGTGATAATAATAATGCCAAAGTTGATGAAAAAACTTTAAAACAGAATCCCGATAAAAAAATAAAAGTAAGTTCTGGTGATATTCGTGACGAACTTCTTCCAAAGGTTGCCGATGTTAGTAAAATAATTGATAAACAGAGTAATAATGATAAAATTGAAAAACAAGGACAAGTTCTTTCAAATGTTTATACTGATGAGATAGCAAAGCTTCAACCTGAAGGAGTAACAAATTATAATCCTGAAGGGAAAATAGATCCTTTTGCCCCTTTGTTTAAACAAGGAGTTGATTTGAGAAAGAGTAAAAAAATGCGCACTCTAAGAACTCCTTTGGAAATGGTTGATTTGAGTCAGTTAAAACTTGTAGCAACAATGCGTGCCAGTAGTGGAAACAGAGCTCTAGTGGAAGAAACTTCTGGGAAAGGCTATGTTGTTGCAAAGGGTACTTATATAGGAAATAATTCCGGTAAAATTGTGAAGATACTCAATGATAGAATAATCGTAGAGGAAGAAATTGAAAATATTATTGGGGAGAAAAAGATCCAAGAAAGAGAACTCAAACTTCAGAAACCTCTTGGAGAAGAATAATATGAATTATTACAAGTTGAAAGCAATTAAAGTCTATTCGATAGCTATTTCACTTGCGGTTTTAATTTATTTCCAAATTGTTTTTCCACTTGGAACGTATGCACAGCAGGAAGATCAGAATACGACAATAATTACAGAAGTAGTTGAAAACGGGGCTAATAAGACAGAAGCTACGGAAGAAAAAGACAGTGATTCATTGGTTTCTGAAGAACTTCCTTTAACACCTGAACTCACTACAATAACTGAAACAGAGGATGATGCAAAACAACTTGAGGGTGAAGATATTGATGAATCAAAAGATGAGTCATTATTGCCTTCAAATGAAAATGTAAAACCTGTTGAAGTTGTTACTAAAAAAGTATTAAATTTTAAATCTGTAGCTGTAAAAGAATCAAGCGGTGGGTTAGCAGTTACAATTGAATCCGATGGTACAATAAATGATTATAAATCATTTACGCTTAAACAAAATCTTTTAGCTAAGCTGCCCGGAAGAATTGTTTTTGATATTTTAAACATGAAAAGTCCATTCAGGAAAGAACAAACCATTCAGGTAAACAATAAGTGGATTAGCGGAATTAGACATTATGCATCTCCTGATAAATTCCGGGTTGTTATAGATACAAAAAATACATTTTTAAATTCATATACTGCCAAGTCTGTTTCAAATGGGCTTTTGATAAGTATTGGAACTAACGAGTTTAATAATACAGATATATCTTCTAAAAAGGATCAGTTAATTGAACCAGCAGAAAATATAAATTATAATGAAAAGCCTAATGTCTCTTCTGATATTAAAACTGATTTGGTTGTTTCAAAGAAAAATAAGGAAAAAGATTTAAGGCCTGCATGGGTTGATAAAATAGATTTTTTAAGTGAAGAGAACGGTAAATCCACAATAACTATCGGAACTACAAAGCCCGTAGAATACAGTATTGTAAAAGCAAGCGATAGATTACTTCATCTCCGGTTAAATAATACTAATATTTCTACAAAACAGAAAAGACCTCTTATTACAACGCGTTTTAATAGTGCCATTGATGGAATTTGGCCTGTTCAAACCCCTGAAATGAAAAAAACGTCAATAATTGCTGTTGAAATGAGAGAAAAAGTTCCTTATTTATCTGAACAATCGGATAATCTAATAAAATTACATTTTGAAGCTTCTTCAGTTTCTCCAAAGACTGAAAAAAATGCAGATATTCCGGTTTGGAAAGAAACTCTTGAGGCAGCTCCAATAAAAAACATTAAGCCGGAAATAAATGAATCTGTTCCCGGTGAGGCCGCTGAAGTTGTAAATGAACTTTCTGAAACTGGTAAAAAATATACAGGAGAGAAAATAGCGCTTGATTTTTATGATACTGATATAAAGAATGTATTTCGTATATTAAGCGAAGTCAGCGGTAAAAATTTTGCTATTGATAAAAATGCAAGTGGTAAAGTAAGCTTGTCATTAGAAAAGCCTGTTCCATGGGATCAGGCCTTGGATCTTGTTCTTAAAATGAATCAACTCGGTATGGTTTATGAAGGTGATATTATTCGTATTGCACCTCTTGAAACTATAAAAAAAGAAAAAGAATTAAGACAGGCTGGTATACTGGCGGATATAAAAGCAAAGGAACAGCAAAAGGAATTGGAACCGCTTGTTGTTGAATATATTCCTATTAATTATTCAAACGCAAAGACGGATATATTACCTCACCTAGAAAAGTTAAAAACTAAGGACAGAGGTAATGTCAGTGTAGATGAAAGAACAAATCTTGTTATAATTACAGATGTTGCGGAAGTTATTAAGCAGGCAAAGGAAATTGTAATAAAACTTGATAAAGTTACTCCTCAGGTACTTATTGAAGCAAGAATAGTAGAAGCAAGAACAGATTTTTCCCGAGAAATAGGAGTATCCTGGGGCTCTGCTGTTGGAGTCCAGTCATCATCACAGATGCCTTCGGCAGTTACATCAGGAATTACAACAGCTAATTCTACAAATATTAATAGCAGGGTTGGCGGTACTGCAGACAGTTCAGGTAGCCTCGGAGGGACTTACGGCATTAATTCAGCTATAAATTTTCCATTATTGTCAACTAGTGCAGCCAGCTTAGGCTTTAATTTTGTAAGAATAAACGGTACACCGTTTTTGCTGAATGCAAAGCTTCAGGCAATGGAAGCTCAGGGCGATGGTAAAATTATCTCTGCTCCGAAGATTGCTACACTAGACAACAAGGAAGCCATAATATCACAGGGATTAGACTATCCGTATTTGAAGCTCGATACTTCCGGAAATACTACATTAGAATTTAAAGAGGTGAAGCTTGAGCTTAAAGTAAAGCCTCATGTTACTCTTGATAACCGGATTTCTATGGTGATTAAAATAAAAAAACTGGATATTGGTGCTATAATAAATGGTAACCAATCTTTTACAACAAAAGAAGCTGAAACTGAGTTGCTCATTAATGATGGAGATACTGTTGTAATAGGAGGCATCATTAAGACAACAAAGTCTAAAGATGTGGCATTTATTCCCGGACTCTCAAAAATACCATTACTTGGATGGCTTTTCAAGGCAGAGGTAAACAGCGATAATAAAGAAGAACTTCTTATATTTATAACCCCCAAGATAGTTACTCTTGAACAGCGTATATAGTAAATCGAATAATCGAGGATAAACAAATAAAGATAATAGTAAGCAGGGTTATAATATTAAATATAGTGTATGATAAACTAATTGCCCTTAGGTAAACCCACGTCTCTGCCGGGGGGACTCCCAGAGTTTGACAATTCCGGGAGTATGAATTTGAAAAGCGTTCATAATACAAGATGTTTTTGTCATATCCGAATGCTTTTATCAGGAATCCAGCTTTCAAAAATCGGACAAAATCTGGATTCCCGCAAAACCACTATGGCAAGTGTTACAAGAAACATGACGATGATGCTTTTGGTATTTCGATTGCGATCAGGCCCCTTTGAAGGGCTATCAATCGTAAATATCCTCCGGTTTTGCCGGAGGATATTTACTTATTGTATTTTCTCTGTATACTTCTGAACCATTCTAAAGAGAATTCTACCTAATTTCAAAGTATTCCACTTATTCAAATTGATTACTGGATTTTCTGCTTTTTTATAGATTGTCATATTTATTAATTTTTATTCATGTTTATCTGCTTTTAATCTTGAAATTTCCTTTTGCGCTTGAGCAGAAAGGTCATTGTCAGGGGAAATTTCAATAACTTTGTAGTAACATCCTATGGCCTTGTCGTATTGTTTAAGCTTTATATAGGCTTCAGATAGATCCATATAACGTTCTGGATACCATGGTGAATATTTAATTGCTTTTTCTAAATAAATTACTGCTTCGGAAATATTTCCTGTTTTTAGATAGGTAATTCCAAGCCCGTGCAACGCAATCGGAAAATTAGTATCAAGCTTCAGTGCTTCTTTGTAATATTTTTCTGCTAATGAATATTCTTTTTTATTGTAATATGCCCACCCAAGGTTGGATAGAGAGTAGTGGGGTGTTGCGTAGAGAAGGTTTTTATATACTTTATCAAAACAAACAATTGCAGAATCCCAATCTTTTAAAGCAAGATATGCGGTTCCAAGATTGTTAATAGCCGGAGCATAATCAGGTTTTAATTCAACTGCTTTTTTGAAATGATCAACAGCAAGTTGAAGGCGATCTTTTGCCATATAGACAAGGCCTAAATCGTTATGAAGATGAGGATCATTTGGATATAGCTTTTCAGATTCAAGAAGTTCGTTGAGTGAAGCAGTATAATCATTTTGATTCATGTAAGCTTCGCCCACAGCCCTTCTAGCTTCACCCTGTGTTTTTAATAATTTGTTGTCAGCACATGATACAACACCAAAAACAAATAATACAATTCCGGTGTAAAGAAGCCAATTTTTATTCATAGTTTTACCTCTTAATTTTAAGAGTTGTTTTTTAGGTTATATTTACCGAAAAGCTTTGAGACGTTTGCGTAACAATCAACCGGTAGAGTGTCGATATTTGTTGAATGCTATTTAATGTTTAAAGCCTTATTATCTTTCTTTAAGATCAAGAATATCAGCGATTTCATCAGATATGCGTTTTATAAATATTTCAAAATCAATTTTGTCTAATGGTTTGCCATGAGTCGGAACTTTATCCAGATCATCAGGATGTATTAAAACAGGAAAATTTACTAACGTTTTATCTGGTAAAATATCATATTCTGAAGGAAACTTGTTATCAAAATACATATCCTGAAATCCTGAAAATTTAAGGGCATGTGCAGTTGAATCAAGAATGGCGGTATCGGTTTTTGAAACTATATTATTTTTTATTGCAACAAAAAGACCGGCAAGACACTCGCCTCCGTGAGTACATGCAATATGTCCATTACGATTTGCTATAATTTGCCAGTCCATTATTTCCTGTTCTGTTACTTCAATAAACGATGTGCTTTCTTTGCCTGCAAGCCTGTTGTATGTTTTAACAAGATGTATGACTCTTGGCATTGAGACCGGGTCTCCTATCATTGCAGCCTGTGCAACACTGGGTTTTACATTAACAGGAATGAATCTGCGCTTTTGATCATCCGGTTCACTGTAATAATTATATACTGGGTTTGCATGTTTTGATTGAACTCCTATAATTTTAGGCAACACATCTATTATACCTGTTTCATAAAACTTTATAAAACCATTTAATACAGCAGTGATATTCCCGGCGTTTCCAATAGGAATAACTATGATTTTATTTCTCATGTCATACTCAAAATTTTGTGCGATCTCATATGAATAAGATTCCTGGCCAAGTATACGCCAGGCATTCTTGGAATTTAATAGAGCAACATTGTATTTTTCAGATAAGCTTTCAACTATCTTCATGCAATCATCAAAAACACCAGGGATTTCAAACACACTAGCTCCGCTTCCCAGCGGTTGTGAAAGCTGTTGAGGAGTTACTTTTTTATGTGGAAGAAGAACCGCAGATTTTATATGGGGCTGCAGATAAGCGGCATATAGAGCAGCGGATGCTGAAGTGTCTCCTGTTGAAGCACAAATTGCAAGAATATCAGACAGACGATTATCTTTTACTAAAAAATTAATATAGCTTAATGCGCTTGCCATTCCTCTGTCTTTAAAAGAAGCACTTGGATTCTGGCCATCGTTTTTAAAGAAAAATTTCATCCCGACTTTTTCCTGCAATATAGAATTTGCTTCTATAACGGGAGTGTGTCCTTCTCCGAGATAAATTATTGAGGAAAGAGGAATTATCGGACCAATAAATTCATGATAAAGATATATACCTTTTAAAGCCGGGGTTTTTAGCATTTTGCGGTAATCAAAAATACTTCGCCATTTATTTCCAGGAATATTTTTTAAAAGATCAAAATTCAAATCATGAATTAAGAGAACTTTACCGCAATCAGGGCATGTATAAAGAAGATTATCGATACTATGTTCTGTGCCACATCCCAAGCACCTGTAAACAAGATTGCCTTGGTGGTTGGGTATTATGAAAGGGCGGATCTCGTCCGGGAAATTTTCAAGTTTCATAACGAAATCCTTTCAATGTTGCCCATAAAAGGTCTTAAATTTTCAGGAATGATGATCGATCCGTCTTTCTGTTGATAGTTTTCGATAATTGCAGCTACTGTGCGACCAACAGCCAAACCGGATCCATTTAATGTATGCACAAGTTCAGTTTTTTTCTCGCCTTTTCTTTTAAATCGTATATTACCGCGTCTTGCCTGAAAATTTTCAAAATTACTGCAAGATGATATTTCTCTATATACTCCCTGGGCTGGCATCCAAACTTCAATATCATATGTTTTTGCTGAGGAAAAACCAAGATCTCCTGTGCAAAGAGACACAACCTGATATGGGAGATTAAGGCGTTTTAGTATAGTTTCTGCATTCTGAGTAAGTCTTTCGAGTTCATCATAGGAATTTTCAGGTTTGGCAAATTTTACTAATTCTATTTTATTAAATTGATGTTGTCTGATTAATCCCTTTGTATCTTTTCCATATGAGCCTGCTTCGGAACGGAAACAGGGAGTATAAGCAGTGTACATAATTGGCAGAGTGCTTTCATCCAGGATTTCATTCTGGTGAATGTTTGTTACAGGAACTTCAGCGGTAGGAACCATGTAATAATCCCAACCCTCTATTTTGAAAAGGTCATCTTCAAATTTTGGCAATTGGCCAGTACTAGTCAGGCTCTGCCTGTTTACCATAAACGGAGGTAGAACTTCGGTATAACCGTGTTCGGTTGTATGTATATCCAACATAAAATTGATAAGAGCTCTTTCGAGTTTTGCTCCGGCTCCGAAATAAAGGGGAAAGCGGGCCCCGGTTATTTTTGAGGCTCTTTCAAAGTCAAATATTTTAAGTTTTTCCCCGAGTTCCCAGTGATGTTTTGGCTCAAAATCAAAATCAGGCAATTTCCCAATCGTTCTTATTAATAAATTGTCTGAACTGTCTTTGCCTTCCTGAACTGAACTGTGTGGTATATTCGGAATTTCCATAAGAATATTATTCAGTTTTTCTTCATTTTCCAAAAGATCCGAATTAAGATTTTTTATTGTTTCCGACTCATTCCGCATTTCCAAAACCAGGGAATCTGAATCTATTCCTTTTTTTTTCATGGATGCGATTTTGTCTGAAAACATATTACGTCGATGCCTCAATTCTTCAATTTCTTGGAGTATAGCCCTGACTTTTGAGTCATAAATTTTGAAGTTTTCAATGTTTGTGCTTTTACATCTTTTTAAAATTGAGTTTTGCACAAGGTCAAAATTTTGTCTTACAAACTTGATTTCCAGCATAAAGGTTCCTATTTTATTTAGATCACTATTGGTAATAAATTATATTAAAAAAGAACGGCAACCTATAGAAAGAATAGAAATAATACATATACTACAACATAAATTATAATATCCTCTAAGGTTACTTTTAACCACGTATCATCTTTTTAGTCAATGATTTTTATAAGTTGACTTTTATCAGCATTAATGTTAATTAAGTTAAATTTCCAATTTTCCGGGAGACTATATATGGAAGAGTTGCGAGTAAAAAAACTTGAAATACGAAATAATATATCCAAAAATTTTAATAAGCTTTCTTCTGATAATATATCAAAAAAAACTAAAAGTATAGAACAACGACTTTTTGAATTTGCAAATTTTGTCGAAGCCAAAATATCGTTACTGTATATTGGCTCAGCATACGAAGTAGCCAGCAAGAATATTATCAATCAGTCTCTTTACTTTAATAAAATTGTCGTTCTTCCATCATATAATAAAGAAAAACATGAAATAACTTTAATAAAGATTGACAATACAACAACAGACTTAAAGCTTGGAAAAAATGATATTCTGGAGCCTGATGCACAAAGATGCAAAATGGTTCCGATAGATTTTGTTGAAATAGCTTTAATACCAGGCCTTGCTTTTGATGAGAAAGGAGGAAGGGTAGGTTCTGGTGATGGTTTATATGACAGGTTGATTCCAAAACTTCCTTCTACTGCAAGAAAAGTAGGGCTGGCATATGAGAGCCAGATTTTACAACAGGTGCCGATGGAATCTCATGACAAACATGTAGATATTATAATTACAGAAGACAGAGTAATATACAGAATTTGAGCTTTATAGAATTCAATAAAGTCAATTTTTTTAAAATTCTGACACATGTTCGAATAATGGGATAAATACAGATTCTGAGATTTTTATAAATGAATCATTAAATATATCATCCGGGTCTGTTTTGCCAAAACATTTTTTATAATACAGATCTTCAGAAATCATCCGGTTATACCCGCCTGACCATTTATCGCAAACATCTCTAATCGCATCCTTAGGGTCTTTATTGCCATTGTATACCTGCTTGACATATTCATACGATAAATCAGGAAAAAAACGCAGGGGTGACAAGAGGCCTTTCCAATACAGGTTTAATAGTGCTGCAAGAATTTCGCGGCTGTTTGAGGCATGCTTAAACCTTATTTCTTTATCCATGCAGATAAGAAATGAGTTAAGTTGCATACTGAAATTAAAATTAGAACATAAGGCGAGATGATATAACCATGACTTGATAATATCTTTTGACTTCATCGCAGCGTACCTGAAACTAATTATTCCGTTATCATAGCAATTTGTCAATCTTCCCGTTAATGAAAAACCATTAATTGTAATATCAAGTTCTAAAGAAGATAGCGTTTTGCCTTCTTTGACGGCATCAATTTTATTTATAAAAATATTGGCATTTATGCTTGATTCATTTAGCAGTATATTCCCAACTCTTTCATGGGGAATTATCCCTTGTGCTTTATATGTGCTAAGACAAAAATCTAAAGATTTGCCCGCCTGCATATCTGCCAAAAGATTCTGGTCAATCAAATAATTATCAAGACCGGTCAAATCAAAAATTTCTTTGTCTAATAAAGCAGATTTATTTTCTTCAAAATATATTCCAAATCTTTTCTGAAGAAGATATTTTGCCGGATTTGCGAAAAAACTACTCAAGGAATCAATATGCAATATTTTCCATTCATCAGAAGGAACAGAAAGCTTGCCTGAAATAAAAGGAACATTATCATTTTCCTTAAGCTGACTCGCATTTAAGCTGCATGCCGCAAGCATATTGTCTTCGGAGTAGCTGAAAAGCTTTACGGTATCTTGAAAATAATCCGGAGAAAAGGCCTGGAGTTTATGATAAGTTATCATATGATCTTGAGTGAAACTAAAGCCTTCTTTTATATAATCAAGAAGCTCGATTAATAGAACTGAAGGAGGGATGGAGCTATTATCCTGGATGCTTTGTCCGATATAGCTTAAATATAATATTTTTCTTGCGCTTATTAATACCTCAAGAAAAAGATATTTATCATCATTTTTCTTGGATCTATCACCCGGCCTGGGTTCAATTGCCATAAGGTCAAAGCTGTATGATGATGAACTTCTTGGAAAAGCATCACTATTCATACCAAGAAGGCAGATAACCTTAAAAGGGATACTTCTCATGGGAAGCATGGAACAGATTGTTATCCCTTTAGTTATAAATCCTGATACAGAATACTCATCTTCAAGTACTTTTCTTATGTAATATTTGATAATATCATAGTCCAGTTCTTTATCATAACCTGAAAGCTCGGCATTTTTCAGCATATCTCCCAAGACTTTACGTATAAATTGTACACTCTGCTGTATATCATCATCTGTTGTGAAAAAAGTATCAATGAGTCCGGAAAGAATCGCATGCCATTTTGCTACTGTTTCAGGTTCCTTCAAAAATTTTGCTAAATCAAAGATTGTTTCTAAATATTCAAGGAAGTTTCCAAGGATCTTAGTATCAGAGCCTTCGATTTCGTTAAAAGGAAGAATTCCCAGGAACATTTCCTCGTTTTTGTGTGGCGCTTTGTGGTGCATTGCATAGCCTAAAAGCAGCCTTTTAATTCCGGCCTTCCATGTGTTTTCATAAATTTCCGGAAGGCCCAGGGCTGTTTTATCGTATCCGTCAACACCCCATCTGATTCTTGTATCCTTGAGCCAGCCTCTTATGGTTTCAAGATCAGATTCAATCAGCCCAAATTTTTCTTTTATTCCATGGCACTCTAATACCGCCATTACCTGTGATACTTTGAATCTGCTCTCTTTCAAATCGAGGATAGATAAAAAACTATTAATAATCCCGTTTTCTTTTCTTATGTTTCTATCTGAAATTGAAAACGGGATACGCGGCTCATTATCTTTCCTGTTATCAAATACTGCATGAATAAATGGGGCGTAAACTTCTATATCCGGTGCCATAACAAGAATATCTTCCGGCATAAGATCTGGATATTCTTCAAACATGGAAAGAAGATTATCGCAAAGCACCTCTATCTCTCTAACTTTACTGTGGCATGAATGAAACTGTATGGATGGATCGGGGCCTTCGGGTTTGTAATGATTGTCGGATATTTTTCTTTCTTTAAGGTTTAGGATATCAGACTGTATACATGAAAGCATATCAATGCATTTCTGATCCTCAAATTCTTCAATCAAAACATGTTCAGCAGAAGTAATATATTCGAAATATACTTTTCCAAGCTCGCCTAAAGATGATAATATGCTGTTTCCTTTCTCAACATGTAGATAGTCATCAGTTATTTTTGCTGCATATTTTTTCTTTATTTTGCCAACTTCTTTTTCTGTAAGTATATCTGTCCAGTATTCTCTGCAAGGATTTAAAAGAAATATATTGATTTCGGCGATGTTTGCCAACTCTTCAATAAATTGCATATGAAAATGCGGAAGGGACGATATCCCAAAAACAGAAATTCGACCATATAGCTTTGCAGAATCCAGAGATAAGTTGTTGAGTGTTTCAATAAGGGCTTTTTGCAGATAAGATCGGTGATATTTCTCATTCCCTTTTGCAATTACTTGCCATAGACTTGCCTGCCAGTTATGATGCTTTCTATTTTCCTCCTTATTGTTTTCCCATGAAAAAATAAAATCCGGTCTGAATACTGTGTACTGATCAAAAAGATCAGCTATCTTTTCAGAAATCTCAAAAAGCTTCAAACCGCTTTTATCACCTATAAGGTATCTCTTTAAACATTCAAATTTTGTTTGATCCATAAAATCGGGAAGAATTTTTACAAGTTTTAATGCCATTACATCCGGCTTGAAAAGATTAGTTTTAGGAATATCCGGAAAATAAATCTTTATAATTCCATCAAGAAAAGCATTGGGAAACGGAAAACAGCAGTTTGCGCAAACTCCGTTTATTTTTGCAAGCTGCAGAGAAACCCAGCGTTCCATTGCTTTGCTTTGGACAATTATAATCTCCGGAGAATGGGGAAATACAAAGGACCCTGAAACCGGAATTTTGACAATCTCAGCAAGCTTTTGTGCAAGAATTTCAAGTTTATTGCTAGTATATACTGTAAGATCTGGCATATATATTATTTAAATAATATGTTTATTATTTCTAATCTAACTCAAAAGAATTATTAATAATCACTCTTGTCCAAAATAAGTATAAATAAGAAGTAATTTAAATAAAGCTTAAAAGAAACCTCCTTGCAAGGCAGGGTTTAATTGATAAGAAAAAAAAGCCATAATCAAAGAGGCAATTCCGATGTTATGATACGATATTTAAGTTTGTTTAGTCAATGCCAGAAGCAAATAAACTTTCCTGAGACTTCTGTGTGCTATGTGAGATTTTTTGTTTTGAATTCAAAAAAACAAAGCATTTGGCAGGTAAATGTACAAGGCTATAAGGATTATAAAATAAAAAGAGATAGCTGCTATTATACAGCTATCTCTTTTATATTTTACTGGTGCCGAGGGGCGGAATTGAACCGTCGACACGCGGATTTTCAGTCCGCTGCTCTACCGACTGAGCTACCTCGGCCTGTTTAAAAACAGAAGTTCTTTCTATTTTATGCCTGCATTCTTGTCAAGAATTTTTTGCCCCATATCTCCAAAAAGAAATTGAATAAGGGTACATGCCGATATGGAAGCGGTTTCCGCCCTTAAGATTCGGGGGCCAAGACCGGCTGTTAAGAAACTGCTTTCTTTGGCTTTTTCTATTTCACTGTCTGTAAATCCTCCTTCAGGGCCAAGAATTATAAGAATTTTATTAATATCCTTATGTGTGGCGGTAAGGTTTTTTATATCAAGAAGGTTTTTTTCATTTTCCCAGAATATTATTTTAAGATCAAATCCCTGTTCAAGTGATAGAATCTCTTTAATAGAAACAGTCTTTCCTATTTTTGTGGTTTTGGCCCGTTTGCACTGCTTGGTAGCCTCTTTCGCTATGCTTTCCCACCTTTTTGTACGATTATAAAGGCGTTTATCATCCGGTCTTGAAATCGAGCGCTCCGATATGAAAGGTATCCATTTTGTTATACCAAGTTCTGTGAGCTGACGGATAAGGCTATCCATTTTCGATTCCTTAAGAAAAGACTGGGCGACAACAATTTCAAGAAAAGATTCAACAGTCTGATTGGATTGCCCGACAACCGATATTTCAACTCTTGCAGAAGATACAGCAACTATGCTTGCTTCATATTTTATTCCTGATTCGTCAAAAAGTTCTATACTGTCACCGGGTTTTAAGCGAAGAACATTTATAATGTGTCTCGCATCTACACCTCTTATTGAAGGATTTGGACTGGCAAGCTCGGATTGTTCAATATAAAAAAGTCTCATTGGTTTCTTATGATTTTAGTGAGCTTGCGCCCAGTTTATACCTGATGATATATTTACCTTAAGCGGAACTTTGAGAGTCCAGACATTTTCCATCTTATCTTTAACAAGATCGCTGACCATATCAAGTTCTTCGGGCGGTACTTCAAAAACAAGCTCATCATGAACGGAAAGCAGCATTGCGGTTTTCAAATTCTTTTCTGTTAATGCTTTGTCTATATTTATCATTGCAATCTTTATTAGATCAGCGGCTGTTCCCTGAATAGGAGTATTAACTGCGATGCGTTCTGCTGCTGCTATTATAATTTTGTTGGAGCTGTCTATATCCGGAAGAAGCCTTATACGCCCTAACAGTGTTGCGGTTTTCTTATTTACATGCGCATCATTAATTGTATTTTCGATAAATTTTCTTACTCCTTTGTATCTTGCAAAATAATTGTCAATATAAGTCTTGGCCATTTTCTGGCTGATGCCGAGATCCTTTGAAAGGCTGAAAGCGCTTATTCCGTATATAATACTGAAATTTATCGTCTTTGCCTGATTTCTTAGTTCGGGCGTTATGAATTCGGGGAAAATCTGAAATATTTCAATAGCTGTTCTTGTATGAATATCTTCATCTTCCAGAAAAGCTTTAATCAGTATTTCATCTTCCGCGCAGTGGGCAAGAAGGCGAAGCTCTATCTGGGAGTAATCGGCTGAAAGAAGTTTCCAGCCCTTTTGGGGGACAAAAGCGCTTCTTATCTCTCTTCCCTCATCAGTTTTCACCGGAATATTCTGAAGATTGGGATTGGAGCTGCTGAGTCTTCCGGTAGCAGTTACGGTCTGGTTGAAGGAAGTGTGTATCCTTTCTGTTTTTTGATCTGCAATTTCAAGCAGTGCATCGGTATATGTTGATTTAAGCTTGGAAAGTGTTCTGTGCCTTAATACAAGCGCCGGAAGTTCATGATTTTGTGCAAGCTCTGTTAACACATCCACATCAGTTGAATATCCTGTCTTTTTTTTCGTCTTCTTTTTAACCGGAAGCAACAGCTTTTCAAAAAGAACCTCTCCAAGCTGTTGAGGAGATTTGATATTAAAGGTCATTCCGGCAACGGAATAAATATTTTCCTCAAGAGCTTCTATCTGCTGTTCAAAATGTTTTGAAAGTTCTGAAAGCCTGTTTCTGTCCACACATATTCCGTTTGTTTCCATCTTCATTAGAACAGGTATAAGGGGCATTTCAACATTTTCAAAAAGATCCTTAACTCCTATTTCCAGAAGCTTCGGTAAAAGCACATCGTGGGCCATTAGGGTAATGTCGGCGTCTTCACAAGCATATGAGACCGCCTTTTCCAGAGCTACATTAGCAAAGCCGAATTCCGGTTTTTTCTTTCCCACTGTTTCTTCAAAAGTAATTTTTTTATGTCCGATAAAATCAAGAGCTATCTGGTCAAGATTGTGCGCCCGCTTTGAAGGATTAATAAGATAAGATGCTACCATTGTATCAAAATATACTCCTGCAAGATCAATCCCATGGCGTTTCAGCACTATCCAGTCGTATTTTATGTTCTGGCCTATTTTTTTTATATCAGGATTTTCAAAAACAGCTTTAAGCATGTTCAGCGTTTCTTTCATATCAAGCTGTTTCGGCACACCTTCGTATTCGTGGGCAAGAGGAATATAAAACGCTTCGTGGGCTTTCAGTGAAACCGATATGCCTACAAGTTTTGCCTTCAATGGATTTTCAGATGTTGTTTCCGTATCAAGGGCAAAATGGGTTGCGGATTCCAGCCTTTTTACTAATTCTGAAAGTGATTTTATCTCATCAATTAAACTGTACTTTTTTCCCGAAAGGTCAGAATGCACCGAGAAATTTTGTTGAAGTTGCCTGAACTCCAGTTCCTGAAAAAGCGTTGATAATTTTGGGTTGTCCGGATTTTTAAAACAAAAAGAGTCAATCTCAAAATTAACCGGAGCATTTGTATCTATTTCAACAAGTCTTCTGCTTAAATCCGCCTGCTGTTTAAATTGTATCAGATTCTCATACTGTTTTTTTTTAGTAATCGAATCAATATTATCATAAAGGTTTTTCATGCTTCCGAAAGTTTTTATCAAATCAAGCGCCGTTTTGGGACCGATTCCCGGTACTCCTGGAACATTATCTGAGGTATCTCCCGAAAGCCCCATCACATCAATCATTTGTTCGGGTAGAAGGCAGAATTCTTCTTTGAAAGAATTTAAATCAGTTATCTTATCCTTCATGGGATCCCATATGATAGATTTATCCGTCACAAGCTGGAGAAAATCCTTGTCTCCGGTTACCATAACTACTGAAAACCCAGATCCTTCGGCCTGGCGTGCAAGAGTTCCGATAATATCGTCTGCTTCAAATCCTTGAATTTCGATAACGGGCAGGTTAAAAGCTTTTGTGATTTCCTTTATATAAGGGATCTGTACCTGCAAATCTTCCGGCATGGGAGGGCGGGTTGCCTTATAATCTTTAAAAATTTCATGCCTGAAAGTAGGGCCTTTGGCATCAAAAACCATAACCACATATTTGGGTGCCCAGTCTTCTATAAGCTTGATTAATATACGGGTGAACCCAAAAATTGCATTTGTTGGAAATCCTTTGGAACTGGAAAGGTTTCTTATTGCATGGTATGCGCGATAGATATATGCGCTCCCGTCTATAAGAAACAGGGTTTTATCTAAATCTTTATTTTTTATTTCGGCAGAACAAACCATATACTACTCCAAAGCAGGTTGACAGAGCATGATTCCTGTAATATTTAACAAATAACGGATAGTCAAACCCCATCGGTAAAAGCTGAAAGAAAGATGCAAAATTATTAAATATGACAGCCGATTCAATCAAATTAACATACCGAGAAAAACGCCGCAAGGCAAAAGAAAGTAATTGCTACTGCTGCAATAAAGAAGCTCCTTTTTGCTGGAGGTGCAGGTGTGGTTTTGCCATATGCCAGAACTGTATGGAAGAAAATTTCTGGGGAATGTCATGCAATGGAATTACATGGCAATGTCCCGACTGCGGTGGTCAGAACGGTTTAGGGAATCAGTAATTCGTAATTGGTTTATCCTTTGAGCCAGTTTCAAAACGTGCCATTTTGGCCGATCTCTGCGTTGGGCGAAAATTTTGCACTTTAGTGAAGCTTTAGCGCTATCCTCGAAATACTCCATGTATTCCTGCGGTTAAAATTTTCACCCGCCTTGACCTTGACCAAACTGA
>Ga0180732_1000854_pt1 | contig 21980 bp, 14 predicted proteins | sample KR11_01MetaG_FD_148674 | JGI IMG/M metagenome (GOLD analysis project Ga0180732, IMG submission 148674) | Groundwater microbial communities from the Olkiluoto Island deep subsurface site, Finland - KR11_0.1 MetaG | ecosystem: Environmental > Aquatic > Deep subsurface > Groundwater | place... | reverse complement strand
CTAACGAGTCTGTAGAAAAAGTCCTCACATGTTCAAAATTGCGAAAATTAGGGCATCCCAAATGGTGTCTCAAGACGAAATCGTTGCTTACAGGTCAAATATGAAAGCCGGTTTTTTGTCAATTTTTGATAAATACCTTTTCCTACAGGCTCAACGTCGAACTGAGGGGCCGGGCGTCAATGAATGAAAACTTATTGAAAAAGCTGGACTTTCGATTACGAATGCTTGCCCAAAGTGGCATGGTTTTGCCCGGTCTCGCTCAAGTGACAGGTTATGTAAACAATTACTAAATTGGCTTGCTACAGTTGATACAGATATAATCTTCCGATCTATTTTTTGCACCGCAATGGGCACATTCCTTAATTTTTTTTATACTTTGAGAACCGACAGATTCATTTCTTGTATAAGTTGCTTGAGAGCCTGATTCTAGTTCTTTAACCCATTCACCACAATTAGGGCATTTAGCCGCCTCCTTCATAATTTTTGATTTACAAAACGGACAATCTGTCATGGTCTTTGAAACCTGATAATTATCCCAAAGACCACCTAAAAGGCCTCCTGTTCTGGCTTTTCCATCAGGACGCTTACCAGCGGGAGTACTTCCTATTGCAATAATCCCAGTAATTAGAGCTCCAATCCAAGCGATTGGTGCAACGAAACCAATTACTATCAAGCCTATTGTTAAAATGCTAAAAAAACTTTTCATTTCTTCATTCCTTTATGCAACTAAGAAATCAAAAAGGTCTAACGAGTCTGTAGAAAAAGTCCTCACATGTTCAAAATTGCGAAAATTAGGGCATCCCAAATGGTGTCTCAAGACGAAATCGTTGCTTACAGGTCAAATATGAAAGCCGGTTTTTTGTCAATTTTTGATAAATACCTTTTCCTACAGGCTCAACCTTACGGCTAAGCGGTTGCAATGAAGCCTATCGGAATTGCAATCCGCCTTAAGCCGTTATGTGATTTTACTTCAACTCAATTCCGCCAAAATATTCTCTTACTTGAGGTAAGATATAGTCCAAGTACTCTGGATCAATTATAATTTGGCCATGATTTTCAAGTTTAAATTTGCCATCAATAAGGTGATGTTTGAAATTGCTATCATTTTTGAGGCTGTCATTAGCATTCCCGTCTTCGTGGACAATAGCATTTCTGATTTTTCTTAGGGTTTCTATTTCGCTCCACGGCTTTTTTTCGGTATGCAGATTACACCCGATGACTTTTTCTAAATATAATTTTGCTCGGTTTATTCCCTTACCCTGCATGTCCGTGTATTTGACATTAAATTTTTCTAAGCCTTTCTTCTTTTGATAACGCGCCTTGTCTGAATATACAACATTACAGAGTGTATTCATTCCATCCTCTATATAGGAAAAAAGGATGACGACAAACGATCTCAAACTGATTTGTGTAAAAACATCCTCTACCATGAAATAGTCTTCAGAATTCCAGTCAAAATATTCTTGTTTTTGTTCTTCTGAAAGATCTTTTGTATCCCTGTCAAATCTATCCGAAATTGATTTTTTCTCATCTATTATTGCAGCCAATGTAAAACGTTTGAATTCTTCCATGTCATCAAAGCGATGTACGACAAAATTCTTAATAGTTGGGGCCATTTTGATAAACATATCTTTAAATTTCTTGCTCTTACTTGAATTGGTTTCTGTCATTTGCTCACCCACTTTATTGCAATTAGACACATAAAAAACTAAGCCGCCCGGTCACAGAGCTTTGCCAAAATCAAACCAGCATTATGCCGGGTCGGCTTGAGTGCCGGGTTAGCCCGTTTATTTTTTCGTTTTGCCTTAAGGTGCCTTATAGCCGCTTTTTTCAATTAACGTAAACATTTGCTGAATATCTTTTTCAGTATATTCCAGAGACATGGTACTATTTACCTGATTAAAACTGCTTCTTGCTTTAGCAGCGCCTTGATTGTCTCCCGCTTTTGCATATTTCAGTATTTTATTCCTGTAATACAAATAGTCTTTACACAATTCTTCTAAATCATTGGCCCTATCATCATAACTACCATTTTTCTTCATAACATAAAGCTCTTTCCCTGAAGGCAAAGAGTTGTATTTTTCAAGCTCACCTTTTTTTAAATAAACTTTATCCCCAGCCTCAGACATAGAAACGAGAAACATAAACACGACGCTTAAGCATAAGACATAAGCAATACTTTTCCGCATATCTCCTCCTTAATTCGTTTTCTTTATATTTTTACGGCTAACAATGATTAGTGGGAAAAAACGCTCAATATCATGGAACGAAATCGCGCATGACATTCGCACTTTTTGTATGGTTTACAATTTGTTGTAGCCCGCCGACACTGAATATTGAGATCAGAAAAGCGAGTTGTTTTTCTCAATTTTTCCGGTATATCCGATATACTGGAAAAAGCGCTTGATATCCCTGATATCAGGGGATTTATGAGAAGGTCTCTACAACCATATATCCTCTCCTCATTGCAAATAGGCTATTAATGTTTGTATATCTATAGAAATATAACCTGGTTATGCGTTTTTAAGTTTCCGATTCTACTATTTTTATTTCTTCGTTTGTTAAATCATACAGTTTATATACGAGTTGATCGATCTGCCTGTCAGTCGATTCGATTTGACGCTTCAACATTTCTGTTGTCTGGGGCATTTTGGATTCGCCCAGTTTTTTGTTCAACTCCAGCATCTGATCGACAAGGCTGACGATCTGGTCGTGCCGGGCGACGTCGGCGGGATTGGTGAAGTCAATTGGACGAATAGGGAATATTCTAAGCTCCTTAACTTTAAATTGTGGGAATACTTTTCTTTGTAATTTCCCAAAGGAATGTACAAACCAAAAAGAAATAAGACGGGAATTAAGTATTCCCGCAAGGTATTTGAGACTATATTCTATCTTTGGTTGAGTAACAATCATGCTGTTATTATCATTTACCAACTCTTCATCTACATAACTAGCCAAGATAGAATACGGAGGAAGCGCTGGTATTTGTCGAATTAGCAATCTCTCACCTTGAAAAAGCTCTTTTTTCCTTGGTCGAGTGAGATTTTTTCCATATTTCACATATTGTTGACTCCAACCAATTTTGTATCTGCCAACGTCTACACCATCAACATACTTTACCCAAGTATGGTCTTTCTTTTCAAAGCTATGATATACTCTGTCTTTCTTCATTTGCTCAGTTTGTATTGGCGCCCCCTCACCAACTGTGTAAGCCTGAATTCCATTTCGCACTTCTGCAATAACTTCTAATAAAGTGCCTTGATGTGATATTTTTTGACACAGGGCAACGCATTCATCCGACTTATGCACTTCATAGTTGATAATATGGCTATGAAGATTTAAATAAATTTTGGGACTACTATTGAGAATCGGTTTGAATTCGCCATTTTCTAATTCAAGAATTGCTAAATTCGCTTTACCAGATTTACTAAAAATTAGTATACTCGTATCCACACTTGCGCTTTCAAAAACTTTATCACGGCTATTCACAATATGAAGATAACGTGTCTTGCTTAAAATGAAATGACGAAATAATGACGCTGTTTCAAGTGTCAGCCAATTATTCGGAATAATGTATCCAAATCGCCCAATATCTTTGAGTAACCAAAATCCCCTTTCTACAAATAACAAATAAGTATTTATCTTGAATTGTGTTTGTTGATATGCACGGTTGTAATATTCCTTTTCGTACTCTGAGATAAGTTCTCGCGTGAAAATATACGGAGGATTGCCAATCACTACATCAAAGCCGCCATCTTTCATGATCTTTGCGAATTCAGCATTCCAGTCAAAGGCATTGACCCTGTAAATTTCTTCTTCATCAAGCAAACTCATCTGCTGATTCTCGTGAAAATCAGGCCCGATAAGAGAATTGCCACATTTGATATTATTCGACAAGTCCGGCAAAACACGCTCCTGGAACAATGCCATTTGCTTGCCAATGCTCTGTTCATTTTCGCCTTCCAATACTTTCAGTAAAAGGGAAAGCTTTGTTACTTCAACAGCTTGCGGATCAATATCAACACCGTAAATATTGTTTAAAAGAATGCGCTTTCTTTCATCGGTAGTCAGACGCCATTCTTCTTTATCGGTTTGGTAAAGACGAGGAGTTCTACCTTTTGCCCATTTTTCAGGATCATCATTCACGTATTGGTCGCGATGCCAATCAAGTAAATACTGGTAAGCTCCAAGCAAAAAAGAACCTGAACCACAGGCAGGGTCTAATATTTTTAATTTGCTTACAGCGCCTCTCTGACCTGGCTTTTTATTTTCGACCAGTTTTTCTATGGTTTGCTTTACAATGTAATCAACTATGTATGTGGGAGTATAATAAACACCACCGGCTTTTCTTACTTCCGGTTTTTCCTCAATAATTGCCCGGTGGTTTGAAGTCAGGCGAATAATTTTACCAAGAAATTGTTCATACACCTGACCCAATATATCGGCAGGTAAAACAGAAAATTCATAGGGACTGTCAGGATAATAAAGATTTTTGAATATACTTTTTAATTCTTTGTCATCGACAATAAGATTAGGAGTAAGGTTATCGAAATTCTCACGACTTTTTTCTTTTTTAAAATGAAATAATCCTGAATTATATTTGTCATCCGCCTTGCGAAAAAGTTGAAATAATCGTCTATAAACGTTGTTTCCATTCTGCAAAGCCATTAATCTGCCATAATTTTCAATGCCACGATCTTCGCAAATACGAAGAAATACAATTCTGTCAATTGTCTGCTGAACAGCAAAATTAAGTTCTCTTTGATTAAGATCAGGATTCCGCAAGGCAATATTACGAGCTAAAAGTTCACGCCAGCGTTCAATTTCAGCTAAAAAGGCTTTATCAACTTCGGCAGTGCCTTTTTTAGTTTTTTTGAGTTCTGCATATTTATCAAAGGAACCCTTTAAAATCGCTTTAGGAGAAAAAATATTTACGATTTCATCCCAACGCTCTATATAATCAGTGTATTTCATATAGAGAATACGTGAATGCGATACCTTATCTGTTTTAGCGGGTTTTACACGACAGTCATAAACTGCGAATTCTTCAAAGTCCGTTAAAATACTGAGGGGCAGCTTAGCGCTCCATCCATAACGGCGTAGCTGATATGCAGGGTGTATATCTTCTTTGATATTTACAGAGGGCTTTTTTGCTTCCAGAAAGAATTTACGAACACCGCCTATGCGAAAACAATAATCAGGTGCTTTTGTAATACCGCCTATTTTTATAGCATCTTCATGAATTACATCTTTGTACGCTTCCGCATGGCCTTGTTTATTCGTAATATCCCAACCTAATTCTTCAAAAAAAGGATTTATGAATTCAAGACGTACCTGAGTTTCATTATATGAGCCTTTCTTATACATTTCTAAGTTATAATCGAAAGTCTCAATCAATTTTATGATTTTGTCAGGTATGTTCATATTTCTAAACTTGCTATTTTATAAAATGCAGAACTATGAGGTCACATGCCCGAGATACGAGCGGTCAGTATGAAGCCGGGGTTCTACGGGGTTTGAATTTATGCATATTGAAGCCGTCGTCCCTTTGGCTCTGGTACTGTTCTCCCAAACTCTTGAGCAGTATCAATCCAGAGTTCGATTGCTTCCTGACAATTCGCAAGGGCCGAATCAGGAGAACTCCCATGTGCAGTACATCCTGGAAGTTCAGGCGCCTCAGCGATAAAGGCTTTATCCTCATCACTCCAATAAATAATAATTTCATATTTATGCATTATGTATCACCTCCTAATTTATACCGTGTGATTATGTTACGTACCTGACGAACTTGATAAGGTTTTGCCAGATTGATGAGAAGGTTTCGGAGTTCATCGAATCCGACATTGGCATCTGATCTGCCCTTCAGAATCTTCATTATGAGTTTATCATATTTTGTCATAGTCTATCCTATAAAATAATCATTTTTTCGAAGAGATGTCAGCCCTCCAAAATTTTGCACACGAAATACAGCCACAAATAGGTACATTAAGTTCTATAAGAAATTTGTAGATAGTTTTTTGATAACTATCAAATAGAAGAATAGTTGACAAGTAACATTTCGATTTCTTTATTGTTTTTCTATCTGGATAATATATAAAATAGTAAAGTTATAACGAAGCAAATTCCGGGGAATTTAACCCAATAACTCACGCCTGACTGCGTGCGGACACGCACAGGCAGAAAAATCTGTGTAACCTGCCCGCTTGTGCCTCCCTGCCCGCAATGCTTCGCAACGCAAGGCAGGCTGGGCAGTGGCAGGCGGGTCTGTGGATTAAAGAAAGCCCTTTTTTATGGTTATCATATTTGAGAATCTCTCAGCAAATCAGGCCGATACATACCGGCTGGTCCTGTCCTCATCCGGCATTTCACACCGTTCAAGAAAAGGAAAGCACGGGTGGGATATATTGGTGAATGATACGGAGCACGAAAAGGCCTTAAACAAGATCGAACAATACCTTAAAGAGAACCAGGATTTCCATCCAACAGATGAACCCCTTCGTCATAAGTATCACAAGACATTTACGGGACTATGGGTATCTGCCATATTGCTGGCATCCCATGTGGCCATCATAATAGGCAATGATAGTGAGGTCTTCGTCAGAACGTATGGGGCATCGGCCTTTCACATTTTGCGCGGAGAATTATACAGGAGCATGACCGCCCTGATGATTCATGCGAACGCCATGCACCTTGCGGGCAACATGCTTGGCATTGCTATATTTGGTACCGCTGTCTGTACCATCACGGGCTGGGGTGTTGGCTGGTTTATGATCCTTGCCACCGGCGTATTAGGCAATCTGATGAATGCTGTCTTGTACAAGACAGGTCATCTTTCGATCGGGGCCTCTACCGCTGTCTTTGGAGCAGTCGGCATCCTGGCTGCGCACCAGTTTTTCAAGAAGTTCAGGCTGCCTGGCCGGCGAATGAGGGCATGGCTTCCCCTGGGTGCGGGGCTGGCCCTCCTTGGTATTCTTGGTTCAGGAGAGCATGCTGATTTGGCGGCTCACCTCTTTGGCTTTATGGCCGGGCTTATACTGGGGACTTTTTATGGTGTTCTTGTGAAACAGCCGGCAACAAGGGCCTGTCAGATATGTTTCCTTCTTATAGCCTTAAGCGTCCTTGTCATGTCGTGGATGAGAGGGGGGTCATAAGGACGGCAATCGGGAACACGGCACCGTTATTGAGGCATCTATAGATTTTCAGATAAGTAATTTCACAAGGCTAGAAGGAAAAATCCGAGTAAGGCGTACTAAGTTGTACGTCGTCGAGGATTTTGACTGATAACGCAGTGAAATTATTTATCTGGAAATCTATACAATAATTCCGGTTGTCTTTAGAAACAACTCAATATCCCGCCAGAACACCTTCCAGTTTGGAGGACAATCATTGTGCCCGCAATCATAGGTTATCATTTTGCCGTTTTTTGCTGCCTTGTAAAGAGCAACTCCATGAGGATAAGGAATTATTTCATCATATTTTCCGTGAATTATCAGTATGGGTTTTGAATAGGATTTGACCAGTGTTAAATTGTCAAATGGATCCTTTACAAGAAAGCCTGGGACAAAGAGTTTTGAGGCCATTGACCGGATACTTATAAATGTTGATTTAAGGATTAAAGCTGCTGAAGGCCGCTTTGAAGCAAGTGCACAGGCTGCACCGCCGCCGATTGAACGCCCGAATATTATAATCCTTTCAGGATCAACATCCTTACGTGACACTAAAATATCATATGCTGCAAGAAAAGCTTCATTAATACTTTTTTGAGAAGGGCTTCCCTCAGACCTGCCGTAACCAGGGTATTCAACAAGCATTACCCCAACTCCAAGGGCAGCAAAATTCTTAAACTCCCCGGGCCAGAAGTCAATTAATTCAGCATTACCATGCGCAAAGATTACAGCCGGATAAGCACCTTTATCATGGCCGGATGCCGGCGGCATAAACCATGCTTCGACCTTGCCGGAACTTGTGTTCAGCCATATTTTTTCCAGACCGTAACTATCTTCCGCACTTGAAAATTCAGGAATTTGATAGCGAGGGAATATGACCTGCCGCTGCACTAAAAAAAGAAAGAAACAATAAACAATGTATAAGAGAAAAGCTGATAAGATAAATTTGATCAGGATATTCACTTTTCCACCTTTCAGCATTCAACACTTCCGTTCCGGGATGGTGAGCACGCATCCACATTGCGGATTGCGGAATGCGGATTGCGGATTTAAGGAATTCTGTCAATTTTATAAAAAATAATAGAGCGCAGCGATACAACAAATCCGCAATCCACATTCCGAAATCCGCAATCGGTTAAATCCTCTTTACACTATCCCTGTAATTATCCCTGAATCATTGGGGGTTTGTATTGGTATGCGCTGCATATCTTTTACACCGGCATCAGCAAGCATGCTTTTGATCTGTTTTTCAGAATATGACTGGCCATTTTCTGTGCCCAGAAGCATGTTAAGAGAAAAAAGGGCTGGGAAAAGAGGACCATCCATTGTATTATCCAAAATAAAGTCATGCACTATAATCATGCCCCCTGGCTCTAAGGCTGACACAGTTTTATTGATAATTTTCCGACAATCTTCCGGTCCTTCTCCATGGAGAATATGAGAAAGCCATGCCACATCATACAGTCCTTTAATATTGTCTTCAAGGTAGTCGCCATCCATGAAATCAATCCGGTTTTCCAGACCAAACTTTTCAATTGTACTTTGTGCAAAGGGCATTGTGGTGGGAAGATCAAAAACTGTTGCTTTAAGCTGCGGGTTATTCATACAAAAATGAATGGCATAGGTTCCAGGACCTCCACCGAGATCTAACAGGTGTTTTCGTTTTGAAAGATTTATTTTAATTACCAGACGGGGGGCCAAATTCATAGCCATGTTAAACATGCCCATTAAAAAGCTCTCACGTGTTTCTCCCTCTGAGTGTGAAACCCTTTCTCTCACCGGCTTTCCTGTCGTTACTGCTTTACCCAACTTTGACCAGGAATTCACAAGATTATGATGGTGCATGATCATATATCCGATATACTGCGATGAATCTTTGGAAAGAAAAGCCTTTGACGCATGAGTATTGGAATAATTATTTTCTGTTTTTGTCAGAAGCTCCATGGCTGTAAGTGCATTGAGAAGCATAGCTACCCCTCTTTCATCTGCCTCCAGTTTTTGGGCAATATCCTCAATTGCAACCTGATTATCTCCTATTGCTGTAAATACATCGAGTTTGATCCCTGCATGAAGAGTACATGCCTTCCAGTAATTACCGGATATTTTAAGCAGCCCGCCTGGATTAATATCTTGATTATCCATATTAGCTTTTCCTTATTATTAAATTGTTTAAGTTAATACGACTTTGATAATATTATGCTAAAAAGTACAAAACCTCAACATCATTTTTGTATTTGTGATGTTTATATGTTGCCCCTTTACAATACTTATAACGTTTTGTAGAATTATTTTAACAACACCCTTCAGGTAAAATTTGAAACGCTCAACTTAGGTAAAAGTATTTTAGCGAGTTATAAGGCAAGGGAGTCATGGAGATGCCAAATTCAAAAATTCTGATTGTTGAAGATGAAGGTGTCATAGCCAAGGATATAAAGAATATATTAAGTTTTTTGGGATATTCTGTTATTGCTGTCGCCTCATCCGGAGAGGAAGCCATTGAAAAAGCAAAGGAAATGCATCCGGATCTGGTGCTGATGGATATCGTGCTTGAAGGTGATATGGACGGAGTGAAAGCGGCTGAACAAATTCGTGACAGTTTCGATATTCCGGTGATCTATCTCACCGCTTATTCAGATAACACAACATTGCAGCGTGCAAAGATAACAGAGCCATATGGTTATATACTCAAACCTTTTCAGGAGAGAGAATTATATACGACCATTGAGATGGCCCTTTACAAACATCAGGTGGAAAAGAAATTAAAAGAGTCGGAAGAGAAATTCAGAGCCATTTTTGAGCATGCCACTGACGGAATGCTGGTAGTGGATTTGGAAACGAAAAAATTCCTTACCGGCAATACCATGATTTGTGAAATGCTTGGTTATAGTCCTGAAGAGATCAAAAATCTCAAGGTTGCAGATATCCATGCCCAGGAAGATTTGCCTTATGTCTTGGCCACGTTTGAAGAGCTAGCAAGAGGAGAGTACACCCTCGCTGCCGACATCCCGGTGAAAAGGAAAGATGGAAACATTTTTTATGCTGATATTAATGCATCTCGCATAAGCTTATATGAAAAACCATGTATTATGGGTAGCTTCAGAGATATCACCGAGAGAAAGCGTATGCAGGACTCTCTCATGGAATCAGAAAGGCAATTACGCACCCTGTCTTCCAGTATTCTAAGCGCACAGGAACAAGATCGCAAAAGAATTTCACGGGAACTGCACGATGACCTTGGCCAGATACTCACAGCAGTCTTACTTGACATTTCGCGAGCGGAAAAGCAGAAAATCTTCATATCTTCAGGTAGTTATAACTTTATGAAGCGCTTGCGGCTTATTCTCCAGGAGGCTCTTCAGCGAGTGCGAAACCTTTCCGCCATCTTAAGACCTGGAGTATTGGACCAACTGGGGCTAAAAGCAGCGGTAGTTTCTTTTTTAGAAGAAATGGAGGAACAAACGGGCTTAAAGATTATTAAAAAAATGCAAGTGCATTATAATAATATTCCGGAATCTGTCAGCATAGCTATTTACCGGATATTACAGGAGGCCACGACCAACATAGTTAAGCATGCTGAAGCCAAACAGGTGATCGTTAAGCTGCGGTCTGACTCCAAGACCATATCGATTTCAATAAAAGACGATGGCCAAGGATTCAACCCGGAATCATTACCTATAGATAAAGGCATTGGGTTTCTGGGGATGAAGGAGAGGGTGGAGTGGTTGGGGGGTGTTTTCAAAATAGAGTCTGCACATGGTCGCGGCACGAACATTTATGCTGAATTCCCCCTATCTTCACGGAAATGAGTAATATAACCTCTAACAAACGGAGTTTAACCATGAAGAAAAAGATAAGGGTCCTGTTAGCCGATGATCACGCTATGGTACGTGACGGACTATGCAGGATTTTGGAAGATACTGATGATATCGCTGTAGTTGGCCAGGCAGATAATGGGCTAACAGCTTTGAGCCTTGCCAAGCAGACAGAACCAGATGTGGTAGTACTGGACTATACGATGCCCGAACTCGACGGTCTGGCTGCTACACAGCGGATTCTGGATCTTCTGCCTAAAACAAAGATTCTGATACTCACCGTACACGACAACATCCAGTTTGCTGTCAGAATCCTTGAGGCCGGAGCTCACGGTTTCTTGCTCAAGGAAGAAGCGGCAGACCAACTCATAACGGCAATTCGAAATGTAAATACCGGAAAAATACCCATCTCACCTACGATTATGGAAAAGCTGACCGCCCGTTTGAGACGAGGAGGTAAAGATAAAGCGGGACTCGATTCCCTCTCCCCTCGAGAATTTGAGCTTCTCCGTCACCTGGGTTCCGGCAAGAGTATCCGTGAAAGCGCCAGTTCCATGTGTATCAGCGAAAGTACAGCCAGCACTTACCGCGGCCGTCTTCTGGAAAAGCTGGGGCTGAAGACTACAGGAGATCTTATTAGGTTTGCTCTTGAAAAAGATATTGTTAGTTGATTCATTAGTTTTCCCCCATAACTATCTTCTATTTTGGTTCTTATCTCCTATTCCGATTAGCTTTTTTAATCTCACCCACCATCCTGGCATGTAGAGAAATCGCTACAAATAAATCATAAAAGTCTCCACAAGATATTCATATTTTCAGCGATATTTAATTACAGTACATTTAATGATATATAATAAAATTTAATTATGGATAAATTTACAACAATTCCCAATTATGACATTATTGAAAAGTTGGGTGAGGGTCCTCAATCCATCGTTTATAAGGCCTTTCACAAAAAAAATCCTGATCAGCTATTGGTTCTCAAGGTTCTAAAAGCGGTCTTTTTATCCGAAGATCAAAAAAGATACTTCTGGCAGAAGATCGAGCATCTTAAGGTCTTACATGATACCCGCCTTATCACGTCGTTATCCTTTAAGGTTAGAAGGGGTGTCCAGTTTTTCACTCGGAATTATTTCGAAGGGATACCTCTCGATGAGTGGGCCAAAAAACAGACTAAAATTACCCTGAATGATTTTTTCACCATTGTGTGCGAGCTGGCTGAGGCCATTAATAGAGTTCATGAAGCAGGGATTATTCATGGGAGCATCAAGCCCCACAATATATTAATTCAGCCGGAAACCCTTGTTATCCGGTTAATTGATTTTATAGCTTCTCTCGATGTGAGAGATGTGAGTCATTTCATTTATGACCGCGGTTTTGTTGAGCACACTCTTGCCTACACCTCCCCGGAACAGACTGGGCGCATCAACCATAGAGTCGATTTTTATACTGACCTCTACTCGCTGGGGATTACCTTCTATAAGCTGCTGACCGGGCGACTCCCCTTTTTCTCTACCGACCCCCTTGAATTGATCCATTCCCACCTGGCCGAAGAAGCCGCGCCCGTCTATGAATTAAATCCAGAAGTTCCCCCTGTTTTAGGTAAAATCACGGCCAAACTAATGCTCAAGCAGCCGGAGAAACGTTATCAGAGCGCCTCCGGGCTTCTGGCCGACCTCATGCGGTGTCGAGATGAATATTCGGCCACAGGGACAATCAGCGAATTCCCATTAGGGATTTATGATCGTACCCATCGAGTCACTTTTGTCTCTAAAATGGTGGGACGCAATAGAGAAGCTGAAATTATCCTTGACGAACACGACAAAGCAACGCAAGGTTTTTTCCGCTCCCTGTTCATTTCCGGGCTGCCCGGTATTGGAAAAACCCGCTTGATTCAAGAACTTCAGAAACCAATAGTGGAGCATAGAGGCTATTTTACCTCAGGTAAATTCGATGTCTATCAAAAGAACATTCCCTATAGCTCCCTTATCCAGGCCCTCAGGAATCTGGTGAGGACCTTTTTAACGGAAAGTGACGAAAGGGTTGCTTTCTGGAAGCAAAAGATTATCAAAGCGATTGGAAACAATGGCAAGGTGGTCACCGACGTGATCCAGGAACTTGAGATCCTGATCGGCCCTCAACCGGAGATTAAACCGCTTCCTCCTGTGGAATCCAGAAACCGCTTCCATGATCTCTTCGGCCGTTTTTTGACGTGCCTGGCCAGCAAGGAACATCCCCTGGTACTTTTTATCGACGATCTTCAGTGGTGCGATGTTGCCTCCTTTGATTTTCTTGGCAACGTCTTTGCCAACTACAAGGAGCATCTATACCTTTTTCTTATAGGAGCCTATCGTCATAATGAAGTGGATTCAAGCCATCCCATGACAAAGTTATTACAAAGCGTCAAGGAAGACGCCCGGCCCCTGAAAGAGGTCAGGTTGGAACCTCTTAAACCAGAGCACTGTCATGAGATGGTTTCCTATATCCTTGATTCGCCTCTTTCACAAACTGAGGCTTTAGCCGGTTTTATATCCGAACTAACCGAGGGGAACCCTTTGTTTGTAAGCGAGATACTGTCTTATCTCCATAATGAAGATTTGCTTATTTTAGATGAAAACAGACAATGGCAATGGGACATGGATAAGATCAGGGAGTCTGACATGCCGTCCACGGTGGTGGCGCTTTTTAGCTCAAAGGTTCAAAAACTGCCTTCCGATACTGTTGACCTGCTCGAATACTGCGCTTGCATGGGAAACCTCTTTACACCGGATGAAGTTGGTCTGGTCAGAGAAATTACATTATTTGACACGTTTGAAAAATTGAAACCAGCCTCGGGCCAGGGGCTTCTGATAGAGAGGAAAAATCAATTGCAATTCGTGCATGACCGGGTGCAGGAAGCTGTCCTGAGTACCATAAAACCTGAAAGGCGGCGGCAGATACATTGGCAGATTGGAAACCACTTCCTTTCCGCTCTTCCCAAAGAGGCAGATCCGGAAAAAATAGACAATATCTTCATCATCGCTTCCCATCTCAACCTGGGAAGGGAGAGTGCTCTGGACAGAGAAACTGCTTACCGATTATCGGATATCAACTATCATGCTGGGAACAAGGCGCTGGATTCGCTGGCAACAGAAGCAGCCAATGAGTATTTTCGACAAAGCCTTGAGCTATTACCGGAGGACTCCTGGGATGTACAATACGACAGAACATTTAAGATCTTACAGAAACTGGCAAAGACCGAGTTAATGTGCGGGGAATATGAGATTTCGGAAAAACTGCTCAATCAATTAGTTGACCATGCCAAAACTGATCTTGATAAGGCGGAAGCCCTGGCCGAACAGACCACTTCGCTCTCATCCATCGGCAATTTTATAAAGGCAATTGAGACCGCTAACCGGGGATTGGCCTTTTTCGGCAAATCGATCCCGGACGATCCTGAGCTTGCCGAGAAAAAACGAGAACAATTAATGAACAAGATCACCTCAAGAGATATTGATGTCTGGGATACCATCCTTAATATGCCTTTTACCACAGAAAGGAAGAGCAAAATCGAACTATCCTTCTATAGTGAACTTATCCCGGATTTATATATGTCCGGTCTGGTACCCCAACTGTATCTCTCGGCCGTGCAGTCGACCCAACATTGCCTGGAAGGCGGCATGGATGAGTCTGTGATCTACTCTTTTTCTATCATGGGTCTCTACCTTGGGGAGCAGGGAGAATTTAAGCAGGCCTTTCGATATGAAGACCTGGCCCGTAATTTGTCTGAAAAATACCCAAACACCTTTGGGGCTACGCGTGGGATGAATGGAGTTGTCTGGTGCAACATGCATTCGAGAAGTCATCCCGAAGAAGTGGTTAAATATTGTTTGAAAGCAATCCAGTGCGGGAAGAACTGCGGTGATTTATATAATGCAGGGCTTTCGTACGGTCCCTTGATGTGGAACCTTCAGGTACAAGGGGCAAACCTGCTTGCCATCGAGGAATACGCCAGGGAATGTCTTCAGTTTTCTAAAAAATATCATCTATCATTTTCTGTTGGCCTGGCCGAAGCAATGCATGCCGGCTGGATTGAGCCGATGAAAAAAAATTATACACCTATTCCCATGGAGGAAAAGATAGAAAAATGGGATAGAGATAATCATATTGCTGCCACAGGGAGCTATTATGTCCACATGGCTTTGACCTCATATTATTTCGGGGAGCATGAAGAGGCTGAAGAGTATTTGTTTAAAGTCAGAGAGTATCTGAGAGGGCTTACAGACAATGTGCTGAAGAGACAATGGTATGTCTTTCGGGCGCTGAATGCCATTCGTTTGTATGAAAAGGGAAAAGCTTACAAAAGCAAAGAAGAATTACTATCTTTCATCCAACCACTCATCAGCCAGATTGAGACCTGGGCACAGTTCGGACCAATACTCAAACCTTATCTTGCCTTTATCTATGCGGAATTAGAAAGAGTTGCCGGAGAATTCAGAGAAGCAAGGAGCCTTTTCCTTGATGCTATAAACAGCGCCCATGAACAGCGATTCACCCTGCTGGAAGGTCACCTCAATGAGTGCCTCGGTGAACTTCTCAAGGAGGCAGGTTTAGGTACATCTGTGGTTTACTTGCAGGAGGCAGCGCGTTTATATAAAAAATGTCGTGCCGAACGAAAAGAGATCTTTCTCATAGAAAAATACCCGGAGTATTTCGAGGAAGAAGTCGTTGCTTACATGCCGTTCGAAGCAGAACCAGATGCTTATACCCTTCCCAGTATAGATGTTGACTACCTCATGAAATCTTCTCTTGCTATTTCAGCAGAGATCGACCCCGATGTCCTGTTGAAAAAGATTATGAATGTGGTTTTGGAAGCCTCGGGGGCTCAGCAGGGGTATCTTTTGATTGAAGAGGGCGGGAGTCTCATTGTCCGTGCTGAAAGTCACATCACTGAAAAAGGTGCGGTCCGGACCATCAAATATAATTTTGAAGATGCCGTAGATATTTGTAAGGCGATCATCCGTTATGTGCATCGTACTAAAAAGATGCTGGCCCTGAACAATGCTTTAGAAGAAGGTGAATTTAAGGACAATCCTGAGGTTCAGGCCATGCGTCTGCGGTCGGTTCTCTGCCTTCCGCTATTCAAGCAGTCGAAGTTGACCGGAATGCTATATCTGGAGAACAGGCTGACTGATTCGGTTTTCACTTCAGAAAAGATAAGGATGACCGAACTCCTGGCCTCCCAGGCAGCCATCTCTTTAGAAAATGCCGGCCTGCTCGATGAAATGAAACAGGCAGAGCAGGCGCTTCGTGAAAGTGAGGAGAAACTCGCAGGGATCATCGATTCGGTGGTCGATTATATGCTCATGATTGATGAACAATTTACTGTTGTGTGGGTTAACGATATCGCCGGAGAATTGTTTGGCCCAGATGTGGTTGGCCAGAAATGCCATGCTGCTTTCCATCGCCAGGACAAGCCTTGCGAAATATGCGGTGCAAGTCAATGTTTCGAAGATGCCGGAGTTCACAAAGTTGAAGTCGAAGCTATCGGGGCCGATGGGAAGCAACGAACCTTCTTAAGCACTTTTAGCGTGGCTGCACGACAAGAGGATGGCCGACCAAAGTTAGTGCTGGAATTATTCCACGACATCACCGACCGTAAACAGGCGGAGGACAAGATCAAGGCATCGCTCAAAGAAAAAGAAGTCCTTCTAAAGGAAATTCACCACCGGGTCAAAAACAATTTGCAAGTCATTTCCAGCCTGCTCAATCTTCAGATCGGATATATCAAGGATAAACATAGCATCGAGGTGTTCGAGGAAAGCCGGAACCGTGTAAGATCGATGGCGCTCGTGCACGAAAAACTGTATCAATCCGAAAACTTGTCGATGATTAACTTTGCTGAATATATCCGAAGTCTGGCCGGTAATTTGTTTCGTTCGTACAGAGCCAGTTCCAGTGCCGTCACCCTAAAGATACATACTGGTGATGTTTTGGTGGGCATTGATACGGCCATTCCTTATGGTTTGATTGTCAATGAACTTATTTCAAATTCCCTAAAACACGCCTTTCCTGTTGGCAAAGAAGGCGAAATTCGCATCAACCTTCATTCGGATAATGGTACGCTTACTCTGATTGTCAGTGATAATGGTGTCGGCTTCCCGAAAGATTTGGACTTTCGAAACACAGAAACGTTGGGCTTGCAATTGGTAATCGGTTTAGTAGGACAGCTTAAGGGTACGATAGAGCTTGATAGAAGTGGTGGAACGGAATTTAAGATAACAACCATCCATAATGGGGCACAAGGAAATAACATATAAGGGAAGGGATTAAAACAATGGCGAATGCGCAGATCTTGGTTGTTGAAGATGAAGGTATCATAGCCAAGGATATAAAGAATACGTTAAGCCTTTTGGGATATTCTGTTATTGGTATCGCCTCATCAGGAGAAAAGGCCATTGAAAAAGCAATGGAAACACATCCGGATCTGGTGCTGATGGATATTGTGCTTGAAGGGGATATGGATGGAGTGGAAGCGGCTGAGCACATTCGTGATCGTTTTGATATTCCGGTAGTCTATCTCACCGCCTATTCTGATGATACAACATTACAGCGAGCAAAAATAACAGAGCCATATGGTTATATACTCAAGCCTTTTCAGGAGAGAGAATTATACACAACCATTGAGATGGCCCTTTACAAGCATATGATAGAAAGGAAATTAAAGGAAAGCGAACAATGGCTTACCACCACACTCAAAAGTATAGGTGATGCGGTAATTGCTACCGATACCGGCAACTTAATAACATTTATGAATCCGGTAGCCGAATTTTTAACCGGCTGGAAGCAGAAAGACGCTATAGGCAAGCCTCTTAAAGATGTCTTCAAAATTATAAATGAAAAAACAGGTAAACAGGTCGAGAGCCCTGCTATAAAGGTGCTTCGGGAAGGTGTTGTTGTCGGACTGGCAAACCATACGGTGTTGATATCCAAAGACGGAACAAAAAGACCTGTTGATGACTGCGGCGCACCTATCAAAAATGATAAAGGAGAAATCATTGGTGTGGTTTTGGTTTTCCGCGATATTACCAAGCGCAGGCAGTCTGAGGAAGAGAGAGAAAAATTAGAAGCCCAGCTCCTTCAGGCCAAGAAGATGGAAGCCATCGGCACTCTGGCCGGAGGCATAGCTCACGACTTTAACAACCTGCTCATGGGTATCCAGGGACAAGCTTCTCTGATGCTGCTGGATATAGCCCCTGATCATCCCCATTATAAACGTCTCAAAAGCATAGAAAATACAGTTCAAACTGGAGCAGGTCTTTCCAAACAACTTTTGGGTTTTGCCAGGGGCGGCAGATACGAAGTCAAACCAACCAATCTAAATGAGTTGATTAAGCATAGTTCTGAGATGTTTGCTCGAACCCAAAAAAATATAACAATTAACGAAAAGTACCATAAAGATATCTGGACAGTCGAAGTGGATCAAGGACAGATTAATCAAGTCTTGTTAAACCTTTATGTGAATGCCTGGCAGGCAATGCCGGAAGGCGGAAGTATCTATATTGAGACAAGTAATGTTGAACTTGAGGAAAACTATTCCAGGACATTCAGTATAAAGCCTGGAAATTATGTAAAGATCTCTGTAACCGATACCGGAGTTGGTATTGATAAGGCTATTCAGCCTAGAGTATTTGAGCCGTTTTTTACGACCAGGGAGATAGGACATGGGACTGGCTTAGGTCTTGCCTCTGCTTATGGTATTATCAAGAATCATGGCGGCATCATCAATCTTTACAGTGAAAAGGGGAAAGGAACCACCTTTACAATTCACCTGCCGGTTTCAGAAAAGGAAGTACCAATAATAAAGAAAAAGCTGGATAACAAAATCCAGAAGGGTACAGAGACTATTCTTCTTGTGGATGATGAGGATATAATTATTGATGTCGGCAAGGATATGCTCGATCAACTGGGTTATAAAGTACTCTCTGCCAAAACCGGTGAAAAAGCCATAGAAATCTATAGGAAGCACAAGGACAACATTGATATGGCTATTCTCGACATGATCATGCCTCATATGTCTGGTAGTGATACCTATGACCGCATGAAGGAGATCAACCCGGATATAAAGGTGCTCCTTTCAAGTGGATACAGCATAGACGGTCAGGCAACTGATATATTAAACCGTGGCTGTAATGGCTTTATTCAGAAACCGTTCAATATGAATCAGCTGTCCGCAGCTATAAAAAAAATTCTGGAAAAGAAATAATCTTATATCATCCCTGAAGCTGACTTAATCTAAAATAAAATCCTCTTTTTCTCATCAATTCAACATGTGTTCCAATTTCAATTATCCGTCCTTTGCTTATCACGATAATTCTGTCGGCATTGCGTGCCGTCGTAAGCCTGTGGGCTATAATAATAGAAGTTCTGCCTATAGCTGGACGGATGCGGTGAAATCGGTTTGCCCTAATAGAATATTATGCAACCACACACTATTTAACCATTTAACGAGATTTGAAGTGTAATTATTCAACAAAATTAGATAAAAAAATTACAATTTATGTAACTTTTTTTCATAAATCAGGTCTGTTGAGATTATAAGTAAGTATAGATAAATAAAAAATATATTTAATGTAATTTCAGTAGAGCCTTTTGCAGAAACAACGCCGATCGACAGCACAGCACTGCATAATGTGCCATAGCACACGCCTCGATGCAATATATAGTGTACGCAATGTGGTTTTATGTGTTTCTGCAAGAGGCTCGGTATATTATTAATTTTGTGGAAGTAAATATGCGCACATTTTTAGCACAAAACTTGCGGCTAAAATTATTAATCAGAGAATTTAAAAATAAGAATTTAAAAATAATTTGACTAAATCTATTTTATATAGATATAGTATATAGAATTTTTGGAGACTATGCGTCATGAAACCACAAACCACAAACTACAAACCACGAAAATGTGGTTTTTTCCTAATACTAATATTTACACTTACTATATTCTCATCTCTTATTTCTCCTTCCGCCCACGCCAAAGTAACAGGCGAGTGTGTCAACTGCCACACCATGCACAACAGCCAGGGTGGGACAGCGATGGCCACTTACGGCGGCGGTTCAGGGCCGAATTCTTGCCTGACCCGCGGCACATGTCTCGGGTGCCATGGTCAGGGCGGTGCGAGTAAGATCGTAACCATAGGTGGAAGTCAGATCCCCCAAGTCTCTCACACGGACAGTACGGATCTGGCAGGGGGGAATTTCAAGTATATTGATACGGCTGATAACAGGGGCCATAATGTGATTGCGCTCGGTAATAATGATGATGTCCTGACTGTTCCTCCGTCTGGTGAACTAGGTCATCCTACGAGTGTCACAAATACAAATTTAAGATGTGCCGGGAAATTTGGTTGTCATGGAACTCGAATTGATGCTTCAAAAACCGAAATAGAGCAGTTGAAAGGCGCTCACCATCAGAATGTAGATGGCAAGTGCGACACTGCTACGGAGAACTACAACTCCTATCGGTTTCTGAGGGGTGTAAAGGGGCTTGAAAATACAACAGATAAATGGCAGAATTTAACTGCCGGTAGTCATAACGAATATTATGGAGCTATTACTCCTATGAGCAATGCCTGCGGTGCCTGTCATGGAGCTGGTCAGGTTGTTATGCCTGCCAACAACACAATAAGCGGCTTCTGTGCCACATGTCATGGAAGCTTTCATTTACTCGAGGGTATAGGCGGGAATACATCCTCACCATTTAAGAGACATCCAACGGATATTGTCATAAAGGATAGCGGTGAGTATGCATCGTATACAACTTACAGTGTAGAAGCCCCAATCGGCAGAACTACGGTACCTGATACAATGAGTTCTGTTGTTTCTCCAGGAACAGACGTTGTTACGTGCCTTTCCTGCCATGCGGCCCATGGCACTAATTATCCGGACATGCTCAGGTGGGATTATAGCGGGATGATTGCTGGGAGTGTCTCAAATACCTCCGGCTGTTTTGTGTGCCATACGACCAAGGATACGGGGGGATAGTAGAAACGAAGTAAGCAGTGGGCAGTAGGCTGCAAGAGGGTTCGGCGGTATGATTGCCGCCGAACCCTCTTGGGTCCCGCGATGAAGGAGACAATAGTTTTAAAATTTCTGATATATCATCCCTGCAGTTGATTTAATTTAAAATAGAACCCTCTTTTTCTCATCAATTCAACATGTGTTCCAATTTCAATTATCCGTCCTTTGCTTATCACGATAATTCTGTCGGAATTTCGTGCTGTTGCAAGCCTGTGAGCAATAATAATAGATGTCCTGCCTTTCATAAGGTTAAAAAGTGCTTCCTGAATCTTTTGCTCTGTCTCTGAGTCAATATATGAAGTTGCCTCATCAAGTATAATAAGCTCTGGATTACGGGCAAAAGCCCTGGCAATTGATATTAGCTGGCGTTCACCACTTGAAACTGATGCTCCACCTTCGGAAATTATGGTATCAATACCATCCGGTAATCTTTTTATAAAGCTCATGCAGTTTGAAGCCTTTAAAATATATTCCATTTCTTTTTCTGATATATCGCTATTACCCTGACCTATGTTTTCTCTTATTGTTCCTGAAAACAGAAAAGGTTCCTGCATCACAAGAGCTATTTTTGCCCTGAGAATCGATTTTTCATAATTTTTTATATCAATTCCGTTTATAAAGATTTTCCCTGATGTTGGATCATAAAATCTGGCAATAAGGTTAATCAGAGTTGTCTTGCCCGAACCAGTCCGCCCTACAATTGCTATTGTTTCGCCGGCATTTATTTTAAATGAAATATTTTTTAAAACAGGTTCGTCCAAAACATAATTGAAAGACACATCTTCCATTTTAATTTCGTCGATTTTGTCTATCACAGGCGACCTGTATTCAGGGTCAACTTTTGGTTGCAACAGCCTGTCTTTATTGTCAAATATCAAAAATATCCTCTCAGCCGATGCCATAGCATTTTGCAGGATATTGTACTTTTCTGCTATATCTCTTA
>Ga0180732_1000853_pt1 | contig 21992 bp, 23 predicted proteins | sample KR11_01MetaG_FD_148674 | JGI IMG/M metagenome (GOLD analysis project Ga0180732, IMG submission 148674) | Groundwater microbial communities from the Olkiluoto Island deep subsurface site, Finland - KR11_0.1 MetaG | ecosystem: Environmental > Aquatic > Deep subsurface > Groundwater | place... | reverse complement strand
GTTCCAGATCTATCCCGATATATCCTGTGAACACTTTCACAGTATCGTAACCGTGATATGAATCAAGCGATAACGGCAACCCTAAAAACGGCCTGACCGCTGAAATTAGGTCTTCTTTTTCTTTTATCCTGGATTCGATGCTTCTTAATTCATCGAACTTTGAAGCAACTTCTTTCTGGAGCTTTGTGATCTTTTCATCGATCTCCAGGGGAAGCCCTTTTGCGCTTTGCTTCCGGGGTGAATCTTTTCCCGCCACCCCAAGCTGGCTTGCTATGGTCCGCAAAGAGATCAGATGTTCTGAATGTAGGGACGCAGATTTAAATGGTTTGCCTATCTTGAAATCCGCATTTTCTTCCAGGTGATCTGTGATATGAAGGACATTCAACTTATGAAGCTCAGAAAGAGTGGGTTCCATGATATCTTTTGTTCCAGCTATCATGACCCGCGTCATTCTTGTGGGTTTAAGCATCCGCTGCCCTCTCGAATTCAGTTAAGATAAATTGTGTAGCCGTTGCCACGTTATTTTTTGCCTTTGCTTTTATCGCATCAGCTTCTGTCTTACCCTTTTGTATGATCTTTTCCCTATCCTCTTTGATCAGGGCTTTTGCTTTGCTGACCTGCGAATCGGCAAACTTCTGCGCTTCCACCTCTGCGTTCCTGATGATATCCCTTGATTGCGCCTGCGCATCAGATATCTTTTTATTTTTTGCTTCGATAGCTCTGGCAACTGAAGCTTTTGCTTCTTCTTCTGCTACTTTTATCTCAGATAAAATTTCAGCTTTTGTCATTGGATTCCTCAAATCGTGAAATTATAATAATAAGCTCCGTTTTGACTCCTTCCCATAGGAGAGCAACTACATAAATCATTCGCTTTTAGCGGGGATGCCCCATGCTGATTTTTAATGATAAATCGTTTTAATTTACTATCATTTAAGACTATTGCCACTTACATCTTTGAATTAAAGGAGGCTCACGATCGTCATAAAACCCCCGGAAAGGATCGGTATCATAAGATTATCATCGATCGGTCTTCCCTGTATCCGAAGCGGTATGGCATCGCCCAGCGTTGCGCCCAGTGCCCCTGCAATATAAACCCCCAGGGAAATGCTGTTCATATCAGTAGCAAGTGGCAAATACTGCATCAGAACCCCTATCATTACGCATACACCGAACATTACTGCCATTATCGGAAATGGTTTTATGATAAATCTCTGCCGTGAATGTCTTACGTTCCCCCCGTCCATAAGAGCTCCAGCCAGACCCGAGGCAGTATCCCCAAGCGCAAGCATCAGTATTGCCGCGATAGCGATGGTTTTTTCAAATACAAGGATGGAGATGAGCGCAGCAAGCTGGAAATAGATATATGCAGCCACCTGATTATTTTCATGAGGTCGCAAAAGGATCTCAGGCATCTTTATTTTTCCAGAAAGTCTCAACCATTCGACAATAAGGAGAACAGCATTGATGATAGCAAGACATGTGACAGCAGTTTCCCAATCTATGAAATAATAAGCCGCGGCGATAAAGGAGCCCGCTGTATGGATCGTTTTTCTGCGTAGTTCAACAAAGAACAGCTTTATCAAGATCACACTTTCCTTCCCGCCTCATCAAAAGATCTTCCCCTGTATATCAGCCCGTATATTATTTCTGCAATACCACTCATATTTGCCCGCACCTGTTTCATCGTGTCCCGATCCCGTATCGTAACAGTGCCGTCTTCAAGCGTCTGGTAATCCACAGTAATAGAATACGGCGTCCCGATCTCATCGTTCCGCCTGTATCTTCTCCCTATGGTCCCGGAATCATCGAACGCCACGAGTATCCCTGCTTTTCGAATATCCCTTACTATCTCGTTCGCCGGGTTTATCAGTTCTTCGCGCGTGAGAAGAGGCAGCACCGCAGCCTGTATGGGCGCGACTTCGGGAGGAAGGCGTAGCACAATCCTTTTTTCCTCGGCTTCTCCTTCTTCAGCTTTTACCTCTTCTTCAAAAAATGAGTGTTCAAGCAGGGAATACGTTATCCTGTCTATACCGAAAGAGGGTTCGATCACGTGCGGAATTATGGTTTCACCGTGAACCTCTTCCGAGATATTTTCAAATGAAACAGCATCCTTTTCCACCCTGATAACCTCTCCGTCGACCACCACTTCTATGGCATCACCCGAAAGGTCTTCAGATTTCATTAGCTTCAGAGCATTCGCTATTTTTCCGGCTTTTCCCTTGAACAGGGGTCCAAGTTTCCCCATGTTTGGTTTTACGGCAAATCGCTCTACCTTTATTGGTTTATCGTAGGATACATAAACTGACAGTTCGGTCCCGCTCTGCTTCGCATGGGCTTTAAGGTCATAATCCGTCCTGTCCGCGATCCCCACTATCTCAACCCATCCGAACCTGTCGCTCTGTATCTCTGCATCCCAACAGTCAGCCGCATAATGAGCCATCTCATCCTTCATGTGCTGCCTGAAGCGCAGTTTCTGGGGCGATACGCCCACGCGAATGAGGAACTGGTATGTCATGGCAAGGCAGTATCCCAGGAACTCATGGGCGATTATTCCATTTTGTACAGCCTGTTTGAGGGTCATATTTTCAGAACTGCCCTGCGCCTGCCCTTCCTGAGAATAGAGGATAAGCTCAATATCTGATATTTCGCCGAATTTAGGATGCGTCTTGTCCCTTGGATCGATGAATATCTCAGCTTCAGCCTGCGTGAACTCGCGCAGGCGTATCACACCCTGGCGGGGCGATATCTCATTGCGGTAGGCTTTACCTATCTGTGTGACGCCAAAGGGCAGGTGGTCACGATAGAACTTCAAGAGTCGCGGGAAATCAACGAACATTCCCTGTGCGGTCTCAGGGCGAAGATAACCTGCTCTTTTTCCACCAGGACCAATGCTTGTTTTGAACATGAGATTGAATTCATAAACTTTACCCAGCTCTCCACCGCATTCAGGACATTTGATCTTGTTCTTGTCGATGACTTCTGTGAGTTCATCAGCGCTTAGCGTGTCCGGGTTATCCACGACATCACCCACAAGATGGTCTGCCCTGAAAGCCTCGTTGCATTTCTGGCATTCGGTCAGTGGATCAGAGAAACCACCGACGTGTCCTGAGGCGATGAAGATGTCCTCAATACCTATCGTGGGCGCTTCAATCTCGTAATACCCTTCATTGATCACAAATATATCGCGCCAGATGTTCTCTACGCGGCGCTTGAGCATTGCGCCAAGAGGTCCGTAATCGTAAAAACCGGCAGTACCGCCATATAATTCAAACGAGTTCCAGAGGAAGCCGCGGCGCTTTGCAAGTTCTATAACCTGTTCGTATTTATCTGCCATGTGGGCTTAATACATGTTTTCTATTTATTAACTTTTCACCGGATACGATGTAAATGCCGGTTTAAAATACGCCAACTGTGATAAAACCAAAACATTTAAAACATACAAAGCCCTAATTAACTAAAGGGTGATACATCTAATGAACGAAAAAGATAGTAAGGTGCCTGTTTATATAGCGATAATATTCGCCGTAATACTTGTTGCGGCTGCCGGTTATTATGTTCTTGGCGGTCAGGGCGGGAAACCCCCGGGTGGAGATGAAAATACCCCGGTCGTAACCCCGGGAAAAACTCAACCTGCCACGACGCACCCGGCAGGAACACCGTCTGCTGGGACGCCTGTGACAGCTGCGCCTCCAGCTACTTCGGTCGCTACAATTAAATGCGAATTATGCCACACAGATTCCGAAGTTCGGGAACCACATGTGAATGGCGGAAAATTGTGTATAAACTGCCACGGCAGCCAGGTACATAGTATCCACATAGGGACGGGTACTATAGACCTGAAATGTGACAGTTGCCATGGATTCCCCCCCAAGACACCTGTTGTCGCGAAGGGAGAAGGACCAGGTTATTTCTCAATATGCGAACAGTGCCATGCACGGCCCCCCGACAGTCTTAAACCCAGTAAGGGTGAACTGGTAAGCATACACCTCTCAAGGGGAAAATATTGCACGAACTGCCACGGTACTGACGTCGCTACGATACACGAAAAATCTCTCAAACCAAATAAATGAATAAAGGGGTTAACCCTTTATTCCAGAGGTCATTTTGGAGAGGCATGACAGACAAGCTTGACCCTGGAGACAGGTTATTCACAGGTGTGATCCTGTCTATAGTCCGGGCTTGTTGGGCTTGTCCTGGTGTACAGGTCCCTGATTACAGCATAATTATTGGTGAGGCACAGGGAGTTCATTCTTTCCATGATATGATACTATAAAAAAAGACAAGAGAACCCCGTAATGACATCATTTGAAACTTTTGCAGAAATATGCGGCAAAATAGAGGAGATACCAGGTTCTCTTGAAATGACCTCTGTCGTGGCATCTTTCCTCAGGGAAGTGGACGACGATGAGCTTGAGATTGCCACGCGTTTTATCATGGGAACAGTGTTCCCGGTCTGGAGCGAAAAAGAGCCCGGTATCGGGACAAGCCTGTTATACAATGCGATCGCAAAGACCTCATCTCTCCCTGTCAGGCGCATAGAAGAACTGGTCAAGGAGACCGGGGATGTAGGCATTGCCGCGGAAAAAGCAATAGCGAACCGCAAAAGCAAGTTTGTTTTTTTTGCGGAAGAAGAACTTTCCATCCGCGATGTTTATTCAAGATTCGAGAAGATAGCCGGTCTTGAGGGTAAAGGTTCGCAGGACGCAAAAATAAAGAATCTCCAGTACCTGTTCACCTCAGCAGGACAGAAAGGGACTGTTTACCTTGCGCGCCTGGCAGTCGAAGAAATGCGCATAGGTGTTGGAGAAGGGATAGTACGGAATGCCATTGCAGAGGCTTTTGATGTTCCTGCCGACCTGGTGGAACGCAGTTACATGCTTGTAAATGATTTTGGTCTTGTAGCATATACTGCGAAAAAAGAAGGGGTGGACGGTCTTCTTAAACTAAGTGTTGTGACCGCAAGACCGCTCAAGCTGATGCTTGCCCAGGTCGGAGAGGGGATAGATAAAGCACTGGCAGAAATGGGTTCTGTTGCAGTTGAGTGGAAGTTCGACGGTGCGCGCGTCCAGATACACAAGGACGGCAACAATGTTACGATATATTCACGTCGGCTTGAGAACGTAACATCTTCCCTGCCTGATATCGTGAAATCTGTAAGGATGAACGTAAAAGCTGATACAGCCATTCTTGACGGGGAATCCGTGGCTCTTGGCAAAGATAAAAGACCCATGGCATTCCAGGAGATACTGAAGCGCTTCAGGCGGAAATACGACATCTCAGCAACATCTGTCGAGATCCCCCTCTATCTCAACCTTTTTGATATTCTTTATGTCAATGGTGAGAGCCTAATTGATATGACGCTTATTGAACGCAGGAAAAGGCTTGAGGAAGTCTGTAATAAGAGCATTGTGGCAGGACAGACAGTAACGGACAACGCGGCTCGTATTGAGGAGATTTATAAAGAGGCGCTTGCTGCCGGGCATGAAGGAGTGATGCTGAAAAATCCATTATCGCTTTACACGCCGGGAAAACGGGGAAAGAACTGGTTGAAATTAAAACCGATCATGGACACTCTTGACCTTGTTGTTATAGGGGGTGAATGGGGAGAAGGGAGAAGGACTTCTTTTATAGGTTCATATTTGCTGGCATGCCGCGACCCCGATACAGGCAAATTGCTTTCCATCGGGCATGTGGCAACGGGGATCACAGATGAAAAACTGGAGGAATTGACAATTATTTTCAAGGATATGGTGATTCTGGATACCGGGACCCATGTGGAATTTGAGCCAAGGATAGTGTTCGAGGTAGCATTTGAGGAGATCCAGAAAAGCACAAATTATAATTCAGGTTATGCCCTGCGTTTTCCCAGGCTCGTCAATGTGAGGAGCGATAAATCGGTCGAAGATGCGGATACGATAGAAAAAGTTGAGCAGCTTTATTCAAGACAGAAGGGAAAATGAAATATTTTTTTTCATGTCGATGGAAAAGTTTAAACAGGAATAAGTAATTATTTATAGAACCATATATTACGAAGGACGTGAGATTTAAATAAATGTGGAAAATTGAAGATGCAATAGACCTGTACGGGATAGAACGATGGGGAAACGGATACTTCTCTTTTAATAAAAACGGAGATTTAAGTGTAAGACCTACAAAAAAAGAGGCACATGCTATCGATCTTAAAGTTGTGGTCGATTCTCTTGTAACCAGGAAAATAAAATTCCCGATACTGTTTCGGTTCCCTCAGATACTTGAGGCACAGATAAAGGAACTTAACGGGTCTTTTTCAAACTCGATCTCTGAGTACAAATATAATAACACCTACCAGGGCGCATTTCCCATGAAAGTGAACCAGCGCAAGGAAGTGATCGAGGAAATCGTCAAATCAGGTAAGAAGTATAATCTCGGTCTGGAAGTCGGAACGAAAGCAGAACTTCTGGCTGCCCTGTCATTTGAACTTGGTCCTGAAGCCCTGTTGATATGCAATGGTTTCAAGGACGATGAATACCTCAAGCTGGCATTGAATGCTGTCAAACTGAAAAATAGAGTTGTTATTGTCATTGATGAGTACAGCGAAACAAAGCGCTTACTTGAACTCTCGAAATTAATGAGAGTAAAACCTCTTATTGGCATAAGGGTAAAGCTCTATTCAAAGGGCAGCGGGAAATGGGCTGAATCAGGAGGAGAATCTGCCAAGTTCGGGCTGACCACCACGGAGATGCTGGACTGTATAAAGACCTTTGCCGAATATGATATGTTCGAGCAGCTTCAGATGCTGCATTTCCATGTCGGTTCCCAGATCACGGAGATACGCAGGATCCAGAAAGCAGTAAAGGAAGCAGCCAGGGTTTATGCAAAGATCAGGAATATGCATATCAATATCAAATATTTCAACATTGGCGGAGGTCTCGGAGTGGATTATGACGGCAGTAAGACCTCATCCGATGCAAGCGCCAATTATACGATGCAGGAATATGCCAACAATGTGGTTTATTCACTCAAGGATGTATGCGATGAAGAAGGCGTCCCCCATCCCATAATTTTGTCTGAAAGCGGGCGCGCTATCAGCTCATATCATTCCCTGCTTGTTATAAACATCAAGGGAAATAAGAATGGCAGCCGCAATAAATCGATAGAACTTATCGGTGATGAACCCCATATCGTAAAAGAGCTGTATGATGGGTTAAAGGAAATAAATATCAAGAATTATATTGAGTATTATCACGACGCTCTCCAGCACCGTGAGGAACTTCTTTCGCTTTTCAACCTGGGTGAGATAGAGCTTGAGGAAAAATCCAAGGGCGAGATATTGTTCATGATGATATGCGAAAAAGCAGCTGCGTTTGCCAGGGAAACCGAGAACAAATCTGATGATTTCGATGACCTGAATAAACTTCTCTCGAAAAAATACATTGGCAATTTTTCAACGTTCCAGTCCATCCCCGATTTCTGGGCGATAAAGCAGTTGTTCCCTGTCGTTCCTGTTAGCAGGGCGAACGAGAAACCCACGCAATACGGAACTATTGTGGATATCACATGCGATTCTGACGGCGAGATCGATAAATTCGTGGATCTGAAAGATGTCAAAGAGATACTGGAACTCCATGAACTTAATAACGGTTCATATTATCTTGCGATACTTATGCTTGGCGCATACCAGGATACTATCGGAGATTACCATAACCTGTTCGGCGCTGCAAATGAGGCGCATATAATCGTAGATGACAGCGGGGAATGGCATCTCAAGCAGATAGTCAATGGGGACAGGAACTGCGATGTCCTGGGTTATGTCAAGTACAATACCAATTCGCTGCTGTCGGTATTTGAATCGGAGGTCGTTCAGGCGCAGAGGGAGAATAAATTGTCCAAACAGGATGCTGAAGAGATATTGAATAATTATAAAGATTCCATGAACCAGTATACTTATTTGGACATGTGAGCGGAAAACAAACTTCGTTTCGATCATTGACCTGAACGGACCAATTATGCTTACACTCGGCATCGTGAACACCTACGACAAAATAAAACTCCACGAGGCGCACTACCGCAGCATCGCCCGTGCTGCACCTGTGGCATACGCATTCGGGTTCAACCTTGCGCTTTTCGATTATCCATTCAAAATGAGTGCAGTTGAGCTTGTGAATTTCGTGAAGGATAAGACCACCATCGGAGGCTCGGGGAAATATCTCGATGAGCTTTTCAGGGCAGGCAGGTTCTTCGTGTTCGACTTGCCTGAGAAAGGATTCCAGCCACAGTTCGGCACTCCCGTTGTTACGACTTCGCATCCTGCGAAAGAGAAAACTATCAGTGTTGAGGCGCTCTCTGAACTTGTCAATAAGAAAAGATCATTTCTTTTCCTTATCGGACTGGGTCATAAAGGTCTGCCGCATGACCTGATGGAGAGGGCGCAGTACCATTTTGATATAACAGGAATGGGGGTATCTCTTGAGACGTGCACGGCAATAGGGGCGGTGCCTGCGATAATTGCGGGATGCGCCGGGCAGAAAAAGGATGTGCAAAAAAAAACAAATTGACACTACCCAAAATTCATATCATGGAAGAAGAATAGAGGGCTATACCTGAATATTATTTAATTGAGCTATCATGAAAAACAAGATAATCGTTACAGGCGGTGCTGGTTTCATCGGAAGCCACCTTATCGACAGGATGCTCCTTCGGGGAGACGAGGTCGTAGTCATAGACAACCTCAGTTCAGGCAAAATGGATTTCCTTAAAGATCATGTGGAAAATCCTGATTTTAAATTCATCAGGCTCGATCTACTTGACCTGGAAGAACTGAAAAAATATGTATTAGACGCAGATGCGGTATTCCACCTTGCTGCAAATCCCGATGTCCGCCTTGGCGTCTCGGATACAAGGGTACATCTTGAGCAGAATATCATCGCCACATACAATCTTCTTGAGGCGATGCGCATCAATAAGATCAAGAACATCCTCTTTACATCAACGTCCACGGTGTACGGTGAGGCGATGCTTATACCAACGCCGGAAGAGTATGGTCCGCTTGTCCCCATATCCCTCTACGGCGCGTCCAAACTGGCGTGTGAAGCCCTCATAACTTCTTATTGCTCAACATTTGATATGAACTCATGGCTGTTTCGTTTCGCCAACATAGTCGGTCCCAGGGGCACGCACGGGATAATCGTGGATTTTATGAACAAGCTCAGGAAAAATCCCGGATCGCTTGAGATACTGGGTGACGGGAAGCAGCGAAAGTCGTACCTGCATGTATATGATTGCATAGAAGCCATCCTTTTCGCGATGGAGAACAGCAATGAGATGGTAAATATCTTCAATATCGGCTCAGTGGATACCATAAGCGCGACAGAGATCGGGAGGATCGTGGTTGAAGAAATGGGGCTTGAGGATGTGGAATTCAAATATACAGGCGGGAGCCGCGGGTGGAAGGGCGATGTGCCGAAGATGATGCTTTCTATCGATAAGATCAGGTCGCTTGGCTGGAAGCCGGTTTCTAATTCTGAAAAAAGCGTGCGCGATGCAGTCCGGAGTTTATTGAACAATGGCTAAACTATTCTGCCCGAAATGCGGCAGCGATGCAGACGTTTTCTATGAGAACGTATGCAGGCAGTGCTTTATCGGGAATAAGACTTTGCTGGAATGCCCGCATGTAGTTTATGGAAGGATATGCCCTACATGCGATTCAGTTTTCAGGAAAGGCAGGTGGCAGTCCGGGGGCAAAGAGGAAGAGATCGTGATTTCTCTGGTTAAAGAGAACCTGGAAATAAACAGGGACGCAATCGACGTGGAACTTGCACTTACGCCAAAGCAGCTTGACAATTCCAGGTATCGGATACACGTTGAGGCAAAAGCGGATATCAAAGGCGCACCCATAGATGCTGCTCTTGATACGGAACTCAGGATAAGCTGGGAAACCTGCGACACATGCAGCAGGATATCAGGCGGCTATTTTGTGGGTATCGTGCAGATAAGGGCTGACAAAAGGCTCCCCTCGCATGATGAACTCACAAGATGCATGAGCCTCGCTGAAGAAGTTGCTGCGCGCTCGCGGGAAAAGGGGGACAGGCTTGCTTTTATTGCAAAGACCGAGGGGATCGAGGGGGGCGTTGATCTGTACGTGGGGTCGATAAAGCTCGGGAAGCAGATATGCAGAGCAGTGATGGATACTTTCGGCGGTAAATTCGCTGAATCCCCGAAGCTTGTGGGGCAGAAGAACGGCGTTGACCTGTACCGTATCACTTACGCTCTTCGCCTTCCCGAATTCGTGCGCGGGGACATTATCAATGTGGATGGTGCGGTGATAGAGGTGCAGACCTGCGCAAAGCATGTGAGCGGCATAGACCTTGAGACAGGGAGAAGGTTCCTTGAGAATTTCAATAACCTGATGGATGTTAAGAAATTAGGCAGAAGGGAGGATGCCGTGTCTGCTGTGCTGGTGGCTGATGAAGGAAGGACGATACAGGTGCTTGACCCTCATACTTACGAGACGATCACTGTCAAGAGACCTGAGTTCCTGAGCGTGGAGCCGGGAAATGAGATAATTATCGTGAAGACTGAAAAGGGGATCTTTGTGCTGCCGTGATTGGATCATAATCCAAATTTCGCACAGGATATTATCATATTCGGATCCCGTTAATCCTGTTATCCTGTCGATAAAAGATAACTTAACACATATACTTACACAGTCCCGGCGCTCCATAAAAACCGATGTGGAATATTGGGATATGAAAACGTATATATTTCATGCAGTCTTACCAGTAAGACATGCAAACAATAACAATGAGTGCAAAAGGACAGATAGTAATACCCCTCAGGATCAGAAAAAGGTTCGGGCTTAAAAAAGGCGAGAAACTTATCGTGGATGTTGAGAATATGGATATTAAATTAACACCCAAGACGGTAGACATTACAACCCTCGTTGGATCGGTAAAACCTGTTGTTGAGAGGGAAACTGTGAGAAAGAAAATAAGAGAGATGCGAGAGAACTGGAGATAATAAGATGATCAAGATCCTGATCGATACGATGCCTATTTATGACCTTCTCACCGAAGAAATCAAAGAAGGTCCATATTTTAAGCTCGCGGAAAAAATTAGGGATAAAAAGATTACCGGAGTAATTTCAGGGGTTACGCTTGCAGAATTGATAATCCACCTTGGCAAAGACATTTACAGGCAAAAACTAAAAGAATTGGTTTCTTCAAACCTGGTTATCATAGATATCAGTCAGGAAATAGCAATACGCGCCGGTGAGCTGCACATGAATCAGAAGCTTCCTCTTGGCGATGCTCTTATAGCTGCAACCGGCATAACTGAAAATATCAAACATGTTTTAACAGAAGACGGACATTTTGATGCATCTTCGAATTTCATCAAGCCAATTAACCTGAAGACGGCTTTAAAAATAAGCAGGTGAGAAAAGAAGGATAATACATATCTTAATTTTTATCTTTTCGAATGTCTCGAAATTATCTTCCCTGTTATTCCTTAAGATCAAAACCGCTCCCATTGCGGGTCTTATATCTGCCATGAGTTCTGAAAGCTTCTAATATGCTCGGTTCCAGCCTGGATTTTATAAGATACCTTGACATCTCTTATTCGGCTGGAGTGCGCCTCAGTATGCCGGATATGGTCTTGCGTGTTGGATCATTGAGAGATTTACCCTCAAGGTGAATTGCGGTTTTCATCTTATATATGTCCTTTGTCTTCCAATCATTTTAAAGCTTTGTTTGGGGGATTAAAGCATTTTTTCCGATAAATTTAAATATTCCAAAAAACGATTATTATTCGGAGAAACTAAATTTGGCAGAATATGTTATAAAAGTAGGAAAGAAAGGTGAATTATATACACCAAAGAAGATGAGAATCAAGATGCACATGAAACCTGGAAATGAATTCATTGCAGTAGTGAAAGGTGACGAACTCCTCTTGAAGAAGCGAAAAACAATTTCTGATATTCTTGAAGAAGGCGCTGTTGCAGATGTAAGCCGGATTGAGATGAAAAAAGAGCGCATCTTACTGGAAAAGAAGCTTATGGATAGATGATATGATGCCAAGGGAGATGTTTCTGGATACAACCTATGTAATGCCATTTTTTTATTTAGATATAGATGTTAAAGGATTCTCCAGAGATGATTATAAGGAAGTCATAAGATCACTTGACAAAATTCATTTTAGCGAGGTCTCCATTATCGAGGCTAAGGCTAAATGCCAGAAAATGGGCGAAAAGGTAAATGAAAAGTTCAATGAAGGTCTGTCTGTTCTATATTCGGATGAGAAAGTGGTAATACATGGATACAGATCGGTCGATGACAGGAAGTTCAATGAGCTTTTGCCATACGGGCTTGATTTTTTCGACAGGATCATCCTTGCGCAAGCATACAGCGTTGGAAATCTTCTCACAGAGGATTCAAAGCTGCTGAAGCTTAAAGATCCCGGTATGAAGATATTGAACTGGGGCGCTCTTATTAGAGAGATAGGACTGAAATAAGATACTATATTTCTCAGGATTTTTTAAAAGCGCTATCTATGAAATCTTTATGTTGTTTTGACCAGACTATATTTGGAGTGGTTCTTATCCATTCAACATATTTATCAATGAAATCCAATCGTTCCTTGAAATTAGCCTCTTTCTCTTTTTTTAATTCTTCTATATCAATTTTCATCGAAACCTCCAAGGTACTTGTTAGCATTATAATCCGGTATCTTGAGTCTTTTTAAAAACATTTTCAGAAGCACATTATCCAGATCCGCTTTAAAAAGTTTGAACAGGAACCGCGCATCCTCAATATCTTTTTCCGGCCCGAGAAATAACTTAAATGGTATCTGCAATTCAAGTGGAGACAGGTATAATGACCTTTCGGCAAGAATTACTTGCTTCCTGTGTTCAAGGGAGTACCTGTCCAGGTCATTTTTTACAAATTTGAGTTCAATATTGGGAATAAAACTTCCTCTTTTTGCTAATCGTAAGGCATTATGATTTTCAAGATATTCTGTGAAATCCAGAACAAAACTATCCAGTAAAGACAGCTCTCTGTTGAATATTATTTTATCCCCTTTGAATTCAATTTCCATTTATTTTTCTCACTTTATTGTATTTCGAAATTATCTTCCCAGTTTCAAACTTGCTATATTTCTCAGGATCTGGGCGTCCTGCCTGTCTTTTTCACGACCCGATGATTCTTTGATGCTTACTAGATCCATAATATTGGGCATTTTTATTACTGTGCCTTTATATGGCAATTTAGTGTGGTAATCATATATGATATCAAATCTTGGCTGCTCTATGAACATTAGATCGACTTCCACATTGCCATCTGTTAACGCGATACCATGTTCCGGCAGGATGCCGCTTTCCTCTTCCGGCATTCGTGCAAAACCAAGTACTGACAATAAGTCAAGGGTTCGGGTTATGCAATTTGAATCAAGTGAGATCGCTATATCTATGTCAAAAGTGGAGCGAGGAACACCGTAAAGTACCACGGCGAATCCTCCGATGAGAAGATATTTGATCTTATTTTTGTTAAGCGTTCTGATGATCTTTATCAGTTCTTTTTCCATACTTTCCCCAGCATTTTGTTGAACATTTCTATTTTTTTGATATTCTCAGGATAAGTGGGATAATGCATTATTGCTTCGTATTTGCTGTCTTCCATGACCTTTTCAAGCCGGTTCATATCCCTTAAAGATCCGATCTTGCCCCTGAGAGTAAGGTATGCCCTGTTATTCCTTAAGATCAAAACTGCTCCATTGCGGGTCTTATATCGACCATGAGTTTTGAGAGCTTCTAATATGCGTGGTTCCAACCTGGATTTTATGAGATATCTTGACATCTCGTATTCGGCAGGAGTACGCCTCAATATGCAGGATATGGTCTTGCGTGTTGGATCATTGAGAGTTTTACCCTCAAGGTGAATTGCGGTTTTCATCTGATAGATATTAAATAACATTCATTCATTTTATATCTTTGTTTGGGATACGCCATTGCATCTGTAAGCTATGTAGAGCCAGGAAAAGAGCGAAGATTACTGGAAAAGAAGCATATGGATAGATGATATGAATCAGGATCATCCTTGCGCAAGCATACAGTGTTGGAAATCTTCTCACAGAGGATTCAAAGCTTCTGAAGCTCAGGAATCTAGACATAAAAATATTGAACTGGGATGCCCTATTGAGAGAGACAGGGCTGAAATAGAGAGAATGCAGGTAAAGCAATGCTAATCAGGCAAAATTAGCAAATATGATCGGAATGAGGTTCGTAGGTCGCCGGATGGATGAACCAATGTCGCCTGCCTGTATCTTTTCAAGAGCCGGGATTTATTTGGATTAAACTCCTGCAATACAATAAACCATTAAAAAGCTATATTAAGAGTAACAATAAATAGTAAATCAAGAGATATATCATGATACTGGAATACATAAATGCGGCAATGGAAAAGGCAAAATATGAAATAATTGAAGATGACGAACCTTATTATGCCGAGGTTCCAGGATTAAGAGGAGTATGGGCTACAGGCAAAACCCTTGAAGAATGTCGAAGAAATCTTACTGAAACAATAGAGGGGTGGATAATTCTCAGATTAAAAAAAGGGCTTCCAAACCTGTAAACAGCTTGTTAAGAAAAAAACCGTGAGATAGAACACGGATTGCACGGATGCGCAAGGATTAGTAGAAAGCCAAAAAACATAAAGACAAAGACAGGATGATTCGATAATGATGATTCTATATACAATAAGATTTAACTAATTATAAATCAAGGTATATATGATGAATAAAAAAGATACTGCAGGTGTTTTATTTTGAACCAAATGGAGAAGAACTGGCTTTTACAATCCGAGCGCGATCTTATAACAGCAAAAAACTGCACCAGATCAGGTGATTTTTATGCATCAGCATTTTTTTGTCATCAGCAGATGGCAAGTCAAAAAATATCACAGTCAGAAAAATTGCTTTTGTGGGTCAAGAATAAACTGGGTGAATAATAATGGAAGAAAGCCAGATAAAAGATTCGATTCTTCAACAATTTCTAAAAGAAAAGAAAGATTATATTATCAAAAAATACAAACCTGTCAAATTTATCCTTTTTGGATCAAGGGTATGGGGAAAACCAGATGAATTCAGTGATATCGATTTGATATTGGTATCAAATGAATTCAATAAGGAAAGATTCGTCGGTAGAATGGGTAATATGCTTAAAGATTTGAAATTTCACGAACACATTGATGCATTATGTTATACGCAGGAAGAATTTGAAAGAAAATTGAAGGAATCTTATATCGTCCGGGACGCTGTGAAAAAAGGATATAATGTAATATAATCGAACACAGATGGCGCGGATGACACAGATGCGCACGGATCCATGAAAATCCGTCTATCGAAATAACTGTACAGAGCAAGCATGTTAAATTCATTAACCGATGACAGATGGGCATCCTTATATGATAAGAGATGAGCTTGTTCATCCTGTCTGAATAAGCGTTAAATACGGTTCTGCGTATCCTGGGGATGAGTTGAATGTCACCTGCCTGTATCTTTTCAAGAGCCGGGATTTATAATTTTTATCTCTTTCTATTATGAAAATGCCGAGATATTTAAAAATTATTATATCTTATTTACTTATATTTTAATGACCTTTGTTTCCAGAATAGTAACACGCTTATCATGAAATTAAGCCGATAATTTTGGCTATCATCCAAAAGACGATAATAGCAAGACCAAGCCAGATCATGACGTCTGCGTAATCAAATTTACTCACTTTATTTATCTGCGTCATAATAACTTCATTATCCCAAAACTACTTATGGTTTTTCCTTTAGCTTTTCAAACTGCATGATCTGTCAGAAAATGATCTTTGACCTTATCTCTGCTTCAAAGGTATGTTGATATCAATTTTTTGCCATATATCTATCCTGAAAATCCTGTTCATCCTGTCTGAATAAGCGTTAAATACGGTTCTGCGTATCCTGGGGATGAATTGAATTTCACCTGCCTGTATCTTTTCAAGAGCCGGGATATATAAATTAAACCGCCGCAAGTTGTCTATTCTCACAGAAATTATTTATATAATGAGTTCTTATGATGTTTAATTCATTATAAGGCATTAATGCTATTATGATGATGGTCAAAGGATGATTATGATTGAGACATGCATGAGGGGAAAATATGCTAAATAAAAATGTTATTAGAGGAATTGGATTTGTATTGGTGATGATTGGATTGTTGTCAGTGGCGATGGGGATTACGTCAACTCCATCACCAAATCCATTAGAAACGGTGAATAGTACCGTAGGTGAGTCAAAGATATTTAGTTTAACATCTATCAGTAATAATGCGAATGTAACATGGTATATCAATAGTACACCAGTTCAAACTAATCCAAATGTGACTGTTGCATCCCATACAAATTCCACAACACCGGCAGGATTCTGGAATATGTCCGCTGTGGTTGTAAATGTGAGCAATCCAAGTGACGTAAACATGACAACATGGTTGTGGAATGTCCAATCACCCACACTCGGACCCGTCACTGGACTAACATATACTGCGGGTACCACATGGATTAATTGGACATGGACAAATCCAGGCGCGCCTTTTAATTATACCATTGTTAGAATCAACGGAACTATTCTAACTAATACTTCAGACGAATTCTATAATTATACCACGTTCAGTCCCGGAACACTGAACACAATTTCACTCCAAACAGTTGATACATCGGGAAATATTCACCAAACCCCAGTAACAGACTCCCAATATACTTATAACACACAAACTGGTAATGACGTAAGTGTTTCTTTGCCTGGAAATCTCAAAGTTATTTTTTCTCAGGTTTCAAGCGAAGGTAACACGACAGTGAGCATATCTCCGACAAATTCATGGGGGGGGCCACATAGTAGTTTCATAAAAGTCGGTAGTTATTACTACAATATAAACACAACAGCAGTAACATCGCCTGGAACCAATATTACCATAGAATTAGGTTATACTCCGGGAGGGGTTAATGAAAGTAACATCAATCTGTATCACTGGAATGGAGGATCATGGAAAATTGTTACGACAAATCTCGATAAGTCAACTAAAAAGGTGAAAGGTAATGTAACAAGTTTATCTCCTTTTGTAGTAGGTGCTCCTCCAAAACCGATTTTTACATTTAAAGACCCACCAACACCTCAGGAAACCATAGGTTCTGGATCAAAAACATTCAAAGTCACAATAGACCAAACAACAAATGTAACCTGGTCTATCAATCCAGGTTCTTCAACTAGTATTGGCCAGGTTTCGGCAGGTACCGAAATAAATAAATCATATTCCCTCTCCTCGCCAGGAGAATATACAATTACTGTAAATGCCTCCAATACAACTTCAGGTGAGAGTAATTCTACATCATGGATATGGAACGTCCGCCCCAGGACCTACTCATCGGGCAACCGCGTCTGGGACGGTAGTAAGAGCATGAATACAACTTACTTCTGGGACACATATAGCTTCTATGCCTTCTACTACGATGTGAACGACGACGTGGGAAATGAAAAGCTACAGATAACTTTGAACAGTAAAACCGACAGGACGGTAAGAAAAGACAACTTGATTTACACTACCAAGCCTGAAAATGTCTCCTTCCAGTACAAGGCATGGGGAAGCTACGATGTCATAGGGTTCATGGCAGACAAATATTTCGCTGCATACACCGGGGCGACTTCAACCAAGATCACAGGAAGAACACCCAGGAGCACAATAAACTACATGCAGCTCCACAAGATATTGATAGACGACAAGGTTACGCGTACAGTGCGCGCGTCAGGCACGTATCCGCTGGGTGATGGTTATGCAGTGACGCTCAAAGAACTGGGCTCAGGCAGACAAGCATGGATTTCGATATTAAAGGACAATGGGGAAGTGTATAGCGAGGTTAAAGGTGTGGGAGATACGATTGTTTACTCTAAGAGAGTGGGCTCAGTGAACGACCTGCCGCTGATCGCACTGCACATAGGCAGCGTGTTCGAGGGAACTACGGAAAGCATGGTGCAGATCGACGGCATATTCCAGATATCAGAAAGTTATACGTCCGCAAGCTCTTCCAACAGGTACGGGATAATGGAAATATCGAGCACTTCTGACACGGGCATAACAATGACCAACAGGAACAGCTTTACCCTGTCCTCAGGTTCGACCATCGACATAATGGGTGACATGAAGTTCATAGTCGCAAAGAACGAATCAGTGCTGCGCTTTGCCCCGATGATAAAGAGGTCAGGAGAATACGAGGTCAGAGGCACGATATCCAATAACGAAAATTCAAGTGAGTGGACGCCGCTCAACTTCGAGGGATTCTATTATAATTTAGACGATGATGTAGGGACTGAGAAACTGACGCTTAACAGAACTGGCACGACAGTGGCAAAAAATGGTCTTGAATATATTACAAGCGCCCAGCAGGTCTCGTTCAAGTCCAGCACGCTTGGAAAGTACAATGTCATAGGCTTCATGGCTGAGAAGTACTTTGCCGGATACCCGGCTGGAAAAATAAAATCAACTTCGATCTCCACAATAGAGCGCAACCAGCTCCACAAAGTGCTCATAGACGATGACACCCAGCGTGTGATCTATGCAGGAAGCACGCTCACGCTCAACGACGGTTATGTCCTGAAAATAAAAGACGTCAACATGGGAGCAGGAGCAGGAGAAGTCTGGCTGACCTTGTTAAAGGACGGCAATGAAGTCCCTGGAGGCGATGATTTCGTAGAAAAAGGAGAGCTCTACATATATGAAAAAGACGTTGGGGCTGTCAAGGGTCTCCCCCTTATCGCTCTGCGCGTCGAAAGCATATTCCGCGGAAAAGAAGCCACGGCTGCATTCATCAAAGGGACTTTCCAGATATCAGAATCATACACTTCTGTTAACAATGGCGACAAATTCGGCATCATGGAAGCATCTGTTTCAGGTACCGGGATAACAATGACCAATCCAAACCCAGTGACCTTATCATCCGGAAGCACAGTGGATTTTATGAAGAACATCAAGTTCAAGGTAGCTGAATCATCGGTTGTCAGGTTCTACCCATACATCATGGTCAACGGCAGCGCCCTTGCTGCAAACCAGCTCGCAATAAGCGTCCCCTCCTCCATGATGGTAAAGGACACGATAACAATAAGCGTTACCTCAGGGACAGGAACGCCTCAGGACAACGCTGAAGTGAGCTTTGACGGTGAGGTCATAGGCACCACGAACAGCACTGGAAAGCTGGACTACATGCTCACTAAGGCAGGTCAACACAACATCACAGCAACAAAGCTCGGGTACGAAAAAGCCGTCCTGGCTGTCCAGATAGCAGAGTACGTGGATAACAGGCTGAGCCTTGTACTTCCTGAATTCATTGATCAGTATATCCCGGTCTCGATCAAGGTCATTGTAAGCGGGACCGGGAACGCCATTTCAGGCGCCAATATCACTCTTGACGGCACAGGTATCGGGACAACAGACTCAAGCGGAGTTCTGACCTATACGTTCACTGACAGCGGGAAACATAACCTCGCAGCCTCCAGGAACGGGTATATCAGCGTACAGAGGGAGATCGAAGTCAGGATGCCATTCACTGAATTCAAGGCATCCGATATCAATTTCAGACCCGATGTGGTCTTAAGAGGACAGAACGTCTATGTCTGGTCGAACATCACAAATTCAGGCACTAGAGAAGGCACGCTCCCGGTAGCGCTCATAATCAACGAAACGGTGGTTGAAAATAAGAACGTCACCTTAGCGCCCGGAAAATACGGTGAAGTTAATTTCTCATACAGGATAGACTTGCCGTCTGGTAATTATACCGTAGAGATACTTGGTCAGCAGACAACCATGCCTGTCAAGGATGAACCGCTCAATATATTCCTTGTAGTAGGTGCAATAACAGGTCTTGGCGCTTTAACAGTATATTTCCTGACTTCGAAGAACCTGATGAGCGTTGAAGCCATAAAGAGCAAGATGAATATGGAAACCGTGAACCAGGTAGTGGCGAAAGCCAGATCAGATTTAGAATCGCTGTCCTCGAAATTTTTGAAGGGTGGCGGAAAAGGCGGATCACCGCCTCCGAAGTTTGACCCGTTCAAGAGGTTTGACAAATAGGTTGGTGAAGTGCGAAAATAACCGGAATATCCAAAAAAAACCACAAACAATATAAAGAATTAGCCACCGAGGCGCAAAGGTAAATAGAAAATCAATCATAGAGAATATCAACCACAGAGGGCACAGAGTTCACAGAGGCGGGTTTTTCTCTGTGTCTCTGTGACAAAAAATTCAATATGTCCATTTTCTTTTCCACATCCATGCTCCAAGCACGATCGCGATCGCGCCCGCCGCCTCCAGGAACGGCGCCTGCTGCTGCTCTGATGAAGCGCCTGTGGGCGAGGGCTGCGGGGCGCCTGTGGTCTGTGCGGGGGAGGAGCCGGGGTGAACAAGTAATGTAGACGGCATGACCAGCGAGATATTGATGGAGGCGGTTGTGGGGAGGATGCTGGCGGGGTTGCAGTGAATAGAATATAATTATAATTACTAAAATATAATAAAATCTTCTAATTGACCTATCAAGCTATATATAAAGAAATCATAGATATATTTGCATCTTAAAAAAAAATGATGCTGTGAATATTATGGAAGAATTAATTGTAGATGACACATATAAAATCCATTTTCCAAGAACATTAGTTGATTTGCTCAATATTAAACCCAGAGATCGCTTTAGTATTGTCATCAAAGATAATGAAATTGTACTCGAAAAAGTGAAAAAAGAGAAAAAAGTACAAAAGGATTCTTTGGTCGAACTGCTTGAGTCTCCGGCTCATGTTGATATCGTGAGAATTAAGGAATTAAATCTAAATGCGCTTGAGGAAGAGCTTTGGACAACATAAAAAAAATATTAGTTGATTCAAACATTTTCATATTTGCAAATATTAAAGAATATCCTGAATACCCTGTTGCAAAAGCAAAAATAAAAGAATTGATAAAGACTCATAAGTTACTTGTCAATTCTATAATCATTTCTGAAATCCAGTATAAGTTATATCGATTGTTAGATCAAGAAGAATCCCATAACAGGACACTGAAAATACTGAATTCAAAGCATGTGGGATATGAATCCATAACTCAAAGCACCATATTAAAAGCTTTAGACCTCAGCTACTACTCCAATACCCGGATAAATGATGCTATAATCGCACAAAATGCAATGGATCTCGATGTTGAAGTGTTTACTGACAACATCAAGGATTTTAGGAAAATATCGAACTTAAAAATAATTCCGCTAAGATAGCAGAAATGAAAGTCGAAGCCGGACTCATGCGCTCGCAGGCGGACAGCGAGAGGTTGATTGAGGCGGTTGTGGGGAGGATGCTGGCGGGGGGATAAACTCCGGGAACGCGGATTGCGCGGATGACGCGGATGCGCACGGATCGACAAAATATGGTCGATATATATCGTTTCCAGATAACAAATCTGCGTTCATCAATGCCGAAACCCTGCGGGTTCTCGACTCCGCGCACACCTATGCCCCGCAGGGCAAATCGCGCAGCGATATCCACGTATGGCGGTGAGCCATACGTGTGTGCGACGTCAACTGGCGCAACGGTTGAGGTGGACACGCCCTCCAGAGGCGTGACTCTGGGCGCTTTTATCTGCGGTTAAAATTTTTCTAAGAAGTTAGGAACAATTCTATAATTTCCGCATCGTCGCCAGGGTTGACCATCTCATGTCCCTCTGTGATAAACTTGAAGCCGGACTCATGCGCTCGCAGGCGGACAGCGAGAGGTTGATTGAGGCGGTTGTGGGGAGGATGCTGGCGGGGGAATAAACTATGGAACGCGGATCGCGCGGATGACGCGGATACGCACGGATTTCGTATCCGTGAAAATCCGGTGCGACAAGAAGCTATGCTATGAATTGCCAACGAGCTCCCCTTCCATTTGGGGTAATCTTACCGGGATGTGCTTTTGCAGTAATGCAGAGGTGCA
>Ga0180732_1000852_pt1 | contig 21998 bp, 25 predicted proteins | sample KR11_01MetaG_FD_148674 | JGI IMG/M metagenome (GOLD analysis project Ga0180732, IMG submission 148674) | Groundwater microbial communities from the Olkiluoto Island deep subsurface site, Finland - KR11_0.1 MetaG | ecosystem: Environmental > Aquatic > Deep subsurface > Groundwater | place... | reverse complement strand
GTCCAGAATTGTTTTTTATGCAAACTCCCTACTTTAGTTCGTGAGATAATAAAAACAATTCTGGAGCATGCTCAAGAACCAGACACGCCATACAATTTATTGTATGGTTCTTGACATTTTAATATCTTCTCTTTCTATTAAAAGAATTTCTTTCTATTTTAACTTTCTTTTCTTCAACTATCACTCCTTCTTCGCTCGTCCACCAATCCAATTCAGGAATTTCCGCTTCAATCCCATTTGCTTTGCAATATCCTTTTGCCAATAAATACAGAATCAAGCCAAGGCTTCTTGGGCTTTTATTATTCCCGATAATTATCTGGTCTGCTCCTTTTGCAAAATTATTTGTATCGCATATCATCAAAATTTTCTTATTCACTTTTTTCATATCATGAAGAGCATTTTTATCAAGCCAGGAATCGCAGATTATAGCAAGTTCTACCTCAAAAAAATCCGGAAGCTTAGTGTTTGTTAAAACTCCCGCAGGGTATTTTTTTGTGAAAGCTCTTATCCCTGTAAGTTTAGAAAACATTTCAACTGCTTTCCAGCCAGCCATCCTCTTGCAGACAATAATCACGTCTTCTTTAGCAAATTTGCTCAGATATGCAACCCCCTCTTTCAACTTTTCATCAATTATGTCGGTGTTAAATATAGCCAGTCCGTCTGCTCTCCTTCTATAAACAAAAGGCCTCATAGCAGGTGTTACAACTTTTGTTCCAAGATAAATTCCCGCTTTGACATAATCTTCTAAAGGAAGCAGAGTATCTTCTTTCTTTTTTCCTTTCACCTTCTCTTTTAGCTCTTCTGTTGCTGTTACTTCTATTTTCTCCGCAAGCTTTTTCGCCTTTTCCAAAACTGCTTTTTTCTTCTCCTCTATGCTTTTTTCTGGTTTTTCAGTCGCTAGAGATTCTTCTTCAGCAGCGCTTTCAAGCTCCAATCCTGAAAGTTCCTCGCTAACATTTTGGATTATATCTACTGGTGCTGTTTTTTTCGCCATTTTTCTATCTCTTTTTACCGGCTCTTTTAAATCTTTTTTAGAAGGCTTTTTATCCACTTTCCTTTTCTCTTTAGCTACATCTAATATTTCTCCAACTACTTCTTCAACTGATTCTATTCCTTCTTCAATATTTTCTTCTACATCTTCAAGGATGTTTTCTTCTTCTGGCATAGATTTTCAAAGAAAAAGGAGATTTTTAAAACCTTTGATTGGGGATTTTTGGGTTTTAAAAGCCACAAAAATTAGAGAATTAATTAAGAATTTTTGATGTTTTTAAAGGTTTTGAAAGTTTGGGGATGAGGGTTTTGTGAATTAAAGAGAAATTAAATAATAATATATGATTGATCCTAAAAGCCAGCTTATTAAATTAGCTATAAAAGAGATTAAAATAGCTTTCCATAATTTTATTCTAAATAATAGTTTTACTAATATCAATTCAACTAATATAACCAAAGCTTCTATAATCCAAAGTATAAGAAAATAGCCGTGTGTGAGATTTACTAATGGCCATGTGAATAAATTAATAAGAAGACAATATAATACAATTTTGCCCCATTTATCTCTTATGAAAATAAAATAAATTATTAACTCTAAAATAAAGGTTAATGCAAGTGCTAAAAGGTAGGGTATGATTTCATTCATTTTCTTTTTATGAGTATAATTATAATAGCGATTAAAGCGAGTATAGGAATTAACCACAATAAGTAATATGTGAATCCTTTCTCAGGGATTATTTTATCGGGTTCTGTTTTAATTTTACTTAAGTCAAGAGTGTAATAATTTTTTATCTCTGTTCTTAAGTCAGTTATAGTTACTCTCTCACTCCGATCAACTATACCTTTTACAACTTCTTTTTTTGGTATACTATCAAATATTTCTTGCGCCTTTTCATAATCACTTTCACTATTAATTAAATCCATCTTATCTTGATCGAAATCTGATTTTTTGATAGCAAATACAGAAAGATAGCAGAATTTATATCCCATTATAATTAAACCAGTTTCATCAATCTTGGTTATAGAACACATGCTAAATGAAGGTCCAGGTCCTTTTATCGGAGCACTTACAAAAATATAATCCGGGTAATCTTCCATATTCTCAATATAATTATAAATTAGGATATCCTTATATCCAGGAGTTGGAGGCACAGACAAATCAGCCCTCACTAAAGGCACAACCGATAAAATCATTAACACTAAAAATCCTATTGCAATTTTTTTGTTTTCCATACCTCTTTTATCTAAAACCTCTTTTTAAATGCCCCGAAGACTGCAAGCATGTTTGAAGTTACAATCCACCTTCAATCTCCCTCATCCTCTTCAACTTCGCTTCTCTTTCCTTTCCAGTTATCCCGCACTTGAAAAAATCTGCCCCAAACCCAAAAGCCAAATCCGCTAAAATTGTTTCTTCTGTCTCCCCGCTTCTGTGCGAGAAAACAATTTTAATCTTGTTTTTTCTGGCAAGTCCCACAACTTTTGCAACTTCCAGCAAAGAGCCGCACTGATTAGGTTTAACAATTATTGCATTTATACTTTTATTTTTTATTGCTTTCTCCAGTCTTTTTGCATTTGTAACAGTTAAATCATCCCCTGCAATTAATCTATCGGGAAATTTTTTAAGCAATTTTGCAAAACTCTCAAAGTCATCTTCATAAAAAGGGTCTTCTATGTAAAACAAATTGAAGTTTTTTATTAAGCTGGATAAGTATTCAATTTGCTCTTCATTTGTTCTGTCCAGCATAGGGTGCAGATAGTAGTATTTTTTTCTTTTGCAGAAAGTTGAAGAGGCAATATCTATGCCATTATCTAAATAAATCTTCCTTTCATCCCAAGCATTATCCTTTAAATCTTTTAAAACTTCCAAAACTATTTTGTCTTCAATAGAAGTAATCCACGCATCCTCATCATTCTTTTCTGATTTAAATTTTTCATCAATATTCTTTAAGATTATCTGCGCATCCACTTTTGCATTTTTGCTCACATCCCATGCTTGAGAAACTGAATTTGTTTCAGGAATTATCAAAAACTCCTGAAAATCCGGCTTCTTGCCATCAATAGAAGAGTGTTTTCCGCCTCCAATGCAGTTTCCAACAAGGCGCGGGAATTTTTTTGCCTTAGGATTAATTATCTGCCAAACATCTTTTTTCTTTTCCATAGCAATTGCCTTTAAAACTGCTGATTCAAATGCAAAAAGAGTGTTCGCCCCAACATGCCCCTTCATCACATCTTCAATTTTTCTCAAATCCTCAAAATTATTAAATTCCTCATCAGAAAAATAATCAGACATTTCCTTTAATGCCTTAATATCCCCCTCAATGCTTTTTTTGTATGGTTTGGCTTCAAATTTTCCAGTTGATTTTCCATTTGGAGCGCTTGCATAAAAATCTCCAACATTTGTTTTAATGCTTATTTCTATCGTATTCTCTCTGCGTGAATCTAAAATTATTTTCCCAATAACCTCTTTAATATGCATCTCTAAGTAAAACTTTCTTAATTAATAAATCTTGTTCTCTGTTTTTATATGTCTAGGATTGATTTTTAGTTGTGAAAAACCGCTGTTATTTATTCCAATAATAAGATTTACGGGCATAAAGTTATATCCAATATATAATAAAAATAAGTCAGTCCTCTGCGTCGTATATAATCTCCGAAATTATGTCAAGAATTCTTGGGAAAACCACACACTTCAGTGTGTGGATGAATTCTTGAGCATCCAAAAGTCCAAACAAACCACACCTTTTAAGGTGTGGTAAAACTCAAGGACTTTTTGATCTTCCAATCAGAATTAAATCTACTCTATCTCTCCGCTCTCTTCTTCTGGTTCAGCTTCTTCTTCTACTTCATCTTTTGGTGTAGCAAGCTCCATAATTTCCCCACCCTTTACGATTTCCTCTTCTTCTTTTGTCTCTTCTTCAGCAATTTTTTCATCACTCGGTTTCTTTTCTACAGGTTTTTTCAATTCTTTGTCCTTCTTCTCAGGAAAAGGCCTTCTTATTGTAATTGGGAGAGCTTCAGAGTTGAATTCAATCTCTGCAATTTTTAGTGGGTCAAATTTTATTCTTTCCAAATCTTCTTTTTCTATTTTGATTAACAAGGGGGCATTCATTGACACTTGCAATGCTCTAGCTCCTAGAATTCTTGCAGTCTCATACTTTGTGAATTTTTCTTTTAATTTATTGTGAGCTTTTTGTTCAATCATTTTAAATTTCCTTCTTCGAGTTTAAAAGGCAAAAAACTGAAAGTTTTTTTCATTTTTGTTTTAAGGGCTTCTGCCTTTTAAAATTTACTTGATTTGCTTTTCAATTTTTGGAAAAACTTTCTTCCATACTCTTTCTGCTAAATCCATTAGTTCTCCTGCTTCTTTAATGCTGATTTCTTTTAGATTCCCTTTTTGCATTGCATATAATATATCTTCCGAGATGCTGACTGTCAATCTGCTTTCACTGGCTTCTTCTTCCTCTCTTGTTGGATCGACTATCCACTTATCCCCTATTTTATGCATTGTTAAAGAAAAAGGCACATTCTTTGACAAAGGCAGTTTATCTTTTGTATGCTCGCTAAAAATAACTTTCTCTTTTTCTTCATCATATTTTAGCATCTTAGCATCTTTTATCGCTGCTATTACCCCTATCCCTGCAGCATCCAAAAGGTTTCCATCGTCGTTCATTGAATATATATCTACAAAAACTGTCCAAACCTTCTTTCCTTCTGTTATACATAATTTTTTGAAATCAATAAATTTGCTTTCTCTTATTCCTCTGTCAATTACTCTGGCTAATTCTATTGATTCTATTCCCGGAGGTCCAGATTCAAACCTGTCTGAACTTAATGGGAGCAATTCCGCGGTTACCATCAAATTTCCTGCATCAGGAGAATCCGGATACGGCTCTCCAAGACCAAGTTTTACGCCTACAATTACTTCTGTTTTTCCAAGTTTGACTCTTGCGCTTCCCTCAGCATTTTTTGAAATTCCTGTTTCAATAATTATTTCTCTGAATTCATCTGTACTTCTTCCATCAAACCTTTTTCCTTCTGATAAATAGTTCACTATTCTTTCTATGGTTAATCTTGATGTTTCCATTTTAATCCCCTTCCCCTATTGTTTTCTTTAATGCTTCTTTTTGAACCTCATAAATCTTTTTGCATGCCTTTTTAGCAAGTTCTATTGCTTCCTTGTATTGTTTTGTTGAGATGTTCCCATCCAACTGCATTAAAGTTATTTTATCTTCATTTGAAAAGAATGCAAAAGGCATATCTGTAGCTCCTTCCCCTTCTTCATAATCTTCTTCCTTTTTATTTAAATCAACTACTAAGTGCTTGTCTAATTTCCCGATTGATACGCTTGAAACTAAATCTTTCATAGGAATGCCTGCGTGTGCAAGTGCCATAGCCGCAGCGTTTATTCCTGCGCATCTTGTAGAAGCATTAGCTTGCAGAATAGCAATGTAAACATCAATAACCATATTTGGAAATTGTTCTATCATTAGCACAGGTTCCAAAGCCCATTCAGTTATCTTGCTGATTTCCATACTTCTTCTGTTTGGTCCAGGTCTTATTCTATCATTAACAGAGAAACTTAACATACTATAATTGCATCTCAAAACACTTTTTTCTGGATTTTTTTGGTGTTGGGGGTACATTTGTCTTGGCCCATATACTGCTGCTATTGCAATAGTGTCTCCGAATGCAAACATTGCACTTCCATCTGCATTAGGGATTATTCCAACTTCTGCTTTTATTTCTCTTGTTTCATCCAACTTTCTTCCATCTTCTCTCTTAAATTCTTTTGTTGTCATTTTTTTTTCTGCTCCTCAATCCATTCTTTTAATTTATCAGTAAGGCCGTGAATATAAGATTTTTCAGATACAAAAACGATTGCCTTTTTTGCAAGGAGCTCTTCTTCTATCTTGCTCCCCTTTATCCATATAATCCCATTTTGTCCTACAGTTATATTAGTATTGGTTTCTGTTTTTATTAAGTTAATCATGCTTCCGCCTTTTCCAATCACTCTTGGAACTTTGTTTGAATTTATTTTTATTATTATCCCCTCTTCCACTCTTCCTAATCCGCTTGACTTCATAGTTAAATCTATCCCTCTTTTTGTAATTCCCAAAACTTTAGCAACAACTACTTCTCCAATGCTTATCACTTCTTCTAAGTCTTCATTATCAATATACTTTGGGAATTCACTTACAGGGATAAATGCATTTTCTGAAGCACCGATGTTCATAACCCATCCATAATAAGTTATGTTTTCAACAGTCCCAATTACAACATTTCCTCTTCTAGGAATATAAACGCCTGATAAAGGAATTACTTTAATCAATCTGTCCTGCTCTTCTATTAATCCGTATTTAATCGCAACAATTTCTTTTTCTCTCTTTTCTGTTCCTTCTCCAGGCAAGTAGTCATCTCCTTTAGCAATAACTTCTCCTGGAATAACTACTTTTCTCTTTTCTTCTTCAGTCATTTTAAATCTCTCCTGAGTTTAAAAGGCAAAAAATTTCCTGTTTTTTTCATTTTAAATCTCCTTCCCTCATTTCTTCAGTTATCGCACTTCCATGCGTTACTGCATTTAATTTATCATAAAAATCCATAATTAAACCTGCAGGAATGCTTATAATTGCTTCAAGACTCCCATCAGGAAGCCAGTTTTCCTTCTCTTTATACTGATTGATTACTCCATAAGCTTTTCCAGTATGTATTGCCGAAACAGTTATTTTTACTCTCTTTTTCTCAATTTTTATAGGGATAATCGGGCTTATAGCGGTGATTATATCATTTATTTGCCCATCAATTGAAGCATTTTTGATATTCACATGCGCCTCTTCAAGCGCAGATTTAATTCTTTCAGGTGTATGTGGGTTTCCTGTTGAAGGGTTTATTGCATTTTTAGACAAAAAATCAATCACCTGCTTTAACTTTTTCTCTCTTTCTTCATCTCTATGCTCTTGGCTCACAAGGACTTCTCCCTGTTTCACAATTTTTTTTGCAATTTCATAAACATCCTCTGTTCCGAAACATTCTTCTAGATCCTCTTCCTTTGCTCTAAAACCTTTTTTAGAGTCGCTAAAAACGCTGTCTATCTCAAGGAAATCTGCATTGCTGGACTCTCCTTTTTTGAATTTTAAGGATTTATCCAAATCAACTATAATCTCGAAATGTTTTCCTTTTTGTTTAATTCTTGCTAAGGTATTCATTTTAAATCTCCTTCATCGAGTTTAAAAGGCAAAAAACTGAAAGTTTTTTTCATGTTTAAAATTTCCTGTTTTGAACGAGGCAAAAAACTGAAAGTTTTTTTCATTTTAGATACTCCTTAAGATTGTCACCTTCTGCTCTTTCTATTTCATTTTTATCATTTTTTATAAATGCAATTTCAAACCTGTCGATATCAAAATTTTTGCCTTGTGTTTCTTTGAAGATATTTAATGCAAGTTTAATTCCCTGTTTAATCGTAAGTTTATTATTGTAATCTGCTCTTATCTTCTCTTTTATTTTCTCATCATCTTCTCCAATTGCACTTGCATAATAAGAAAAATAACTGCCTGTAACATCACTTACATAAAGTTCTGGTTTCTTGTCATTTAAGCCGGCAAACATTAAAGAAACAGCAAAAGGTCTTGCCCCGCCGTATTGAGTGAACATCTGTTTTGTGTTTGCAATTTCCTTAACCACTAGTTCTGGTTCTATAGGAGAGTCATAAGTAACTCTGTGCTGCTGTGATAAAAGTTGTGATTTCTCTATGAGTATTCTTGCATCAGAAGTAATCCCTGCTGTGCTTGCAATTATGTGCTCATCAATCTCATAAATTTTATTTGTAGACCTTTTTTCTATCAACTTGTCTACTATTCTTTTGTCTGCTGCAATAAATACACCATCACTGCAAACCATCCCTATACTGGCACTCCCAAGTCTTACTGTCTTTTCAGCATATTCTACTTGAAGCAGGTGTCCATCAGGAGAGAACATAGTTGCTGTTCTGTCATAACCCATTGCCTGGTGCTGCATATCCATATTTATATCCATTTTATATATTTAGCGTACAAATTTGGCTTATTCCCATTTTACTTATTTTTTAGAAGTTTATAATCAACTCAAATACTTCTTTATCTTCCTTTCATTTTTTATAAGAAGTATGGCTTTTTAAATATTTTGCTGGCCGTATTTTCCTGTGATTTCACCAATTAATCCTGCAATTGTCTCTCCAGTGCGGTTATGATAATTTAAATACACCACATTTTTTTGTTCCCCAATACCCTCTTCTACCCCCTCATGATATGAAAATATACAGAATTTTATTTGGGGATTGGCTTCTACAATTTCTTTTGCTTTCCCAATACAATCTTTTTTTAATTTAGTATCATGGAGATGCGCAATTGCATATTCTAAATTGCCATAGCCTTCATTTTTTGACAAATCAAGAGTGTTTCCGCCTCGTTTTAACCTATCATAAATAGTGCAGAGACAGCCACTTTCATCTAGGTCTATCCCCCTCTTTTTAATGTCTCCATATATCATTGACGATAGGTAACACAGGTGTGTAGAATTCATAAATATGCTCACTTTCATCCAATTTTATTTATCTTTTGGTTTATAAACATATTTATAAAAAATTAGCAAGAATCTGATTTGGGAATTATTATCCTCTGCTGGATATTCTGCTATTCTTTTGCTTTTAAACCTCTAAGTGTTCCAGAAATCCTTTTTACCTCTATTTTCTCAGGAAAAACAACTAAAGAAGCCCTAACATTATTAACTGCTTCTCTATTCACCGAGATAACCGCAGAATTTTTATCATAACTTATAAACGCCAATCCTGATTTGCTCAATCCAGAAATACCAGAGAACTCCAGAATAGCTTTTTCTACACTTTCCTTAAGATTAATTCCCTCGCTTCTAACCCGCATGTATCTTTTATTTTCTTTCATGCTCGGTTTTAAGGGTTTCATTCCAACCATATTTAATCAAGCAAAATTAAGAATAAAAACCTTTCCCCGGCATTACAAGAATTTTTAAACTCTGCTTCATAATTTATCTCATAAGCTAAAAAGAGGATGAGAAAAGATAATTTTGAAAAATAAAAATGAAAATCTACACAATTGGGGGTTATAATGAAGTTGGCAAGAACATGACTGTTCTTGACTTAGGGGAGGATGTAATAATTCTTGATGCAGGGCTCTATTTGCCACCTGTTGTTGAATTGCAGGGTGAAGACAATAAAAATTATTCTGAAAAAAGGCTTAGGAGTATAGGCGCATTGCCTGATGATTTGCTCTTAGACCAACTTGGATTGAGAAATAAAGTGAGAGCAATTCTTTTAGGGCATGCTCATTTGGATCATATTGGTGCAATTCCTTATTTGGGATATAGATATGACGCTCCTGTAGTCGGAACACCATTTACTGTTACTGTTTTAAAAAAAATATTGGGAGATGATGGAATAACTATAAGAAATGATATCAAAGCAATACAGCCAAATTCTTCTTATACTGTTAAAGGGAAGAAAAACTATAAGGTAGATTTCATTAATATAACTCACTCAACAATACAGACATCTATGATTGCCGTTCACACTCCTGAAGGGGTGGTATTATATGCTAATGATTTTAAGCTGGATAAAACGCCTATTTTAGGGCTGCCGCCAAATTATGATGCATTAAAAAGCATCGCAAAAGAGGGTGTAAAGGCTTTAGTTGTTGATTCGTTATACTCTGGTTCTGAAAGAAAAACTCCAAGTGAGAAAATTGCAAGGGATCTTGTAGAAGAGGTTTTATTAACAACTCACAACGAGAACAATGCAATTTTTATTGCAACTTTCTCTTCTCACATAGCAAGGCTAAAAAGTATTGTAGATTTTGGCAAGAAGTTAAATAGGAAAATATACTTTGTAGGGAGAAGCCTGAAAAAATATGTTTCTTCTGCAATGGATGTTAACATGTGCCCTTTCAAAAAAGATATTTATCTAGCTAGTTACAAGAAACAGGTTGAAGCTGTTTTGAGGAAAGTAGATAAAGATAGAAAAGGCTCTTTAGTTGTTTGTACAGGCCATCAAGGAGAACCCGGAAGCATTCTTGAAAGAATCTCCCGGAAACAATTGCCTTTCAACTTTGAACCAAATGATAATGTGATATTTTCTTCTAAAACAATTCCCACTCCTGTGAACATCACGCAGAAAGAGAATATGGATAATCGCCTTAAAAAAGCAGGGGTTAGAATTTTTGATAATGTTCATGTTTCCGGACATGCAGGAAGAGAAGACTTAAGAGATTTAATTTCTTTATTAAACCCGCAAAACATAATTCCTGCACATGGGGATTTACAGCAGCTTACTCCAATGATTGAGCTTGCAAGAGAGATGGGTTATCGTGCAGGAAAAGAATGTCATCTTATGCAGGATGGCCAAACTTTGAGGTTGTAAAAATGGTAAATCAAGAAATTGTTGAGGGCTTGAAAGTTGCATTATCAAAAGGAGAATCTTTAAAACAGGCAATGCAAAGTTTCTATAATGCAGGTTACAGCAAAGAAGAAGTTGAAGGAGCTGCAAGGTTGTTATATCAAACCAGGGTGCAGGAGCCTATGCAACAACCAGTTCAACCAACACCGCAAAATATGCCTGCTGTCCCGCAAAACCAGTCTTTTCAGAATGCCATTCAAAGACCCACAACTCAAATTGTTTCAATATATGAATCAGAAAAACCAAGCAAATTATGGACGGTTCTTGCAATTATTTTAGCAGTGATACTTCTTGCATGTATTGGGCTTCTTGTTGGAATATTATTATACAAAGAGCAGATTGTAAAATTTGTAGATAATCTTTTCGGTTCTTTTTGGTCCATGATAATTTAAAATGCCAGAAATCTATTCTCCAGCAGAAGACTCTTTTTTTCTTGCAAGTTTTGTTGAAAAAGAAATTAATAAAATCAACAACAAAAAAAGTAAAGACAAGTTGAAAATTCTTGATATGGGCTCTGGTTCTGGGATTCAGGCACAAACCTGCATTCTTTCAGGAATTAAGCCAGAAAATCTAACTTTAATAGATATTAACTCAACTGCAATAAGTTATCTTAAAAAACATTTTCCATTATCAACTATTATCCAATCAGATTTGTTCACTAATGTTGGAGATGAAACCTGGGATTTAATCATTTTTAATCCCCCTTATCTGCCTGAAAATAAATACGATAAAAAGCCAGATACAACCGGAGGAAAGAAGGGTGATGAAACCATTGTTCGATTTCTTAAACAGGCAAAAAAACATCTAAACAAAAATGGAAAAATCTTATTATTAACTTCCTCTCTAACTCCAAATATTAATTTTAACAGACTTGGTTATAAATCCAGACTTCTCGGAGAAAAAAAGCTTTTCTTCGAAGAGATTTATGTCTGGGGGATAATGAATAGCTTATAATACAATCATCTTTAAAAATATAAAATTGTTAATAACAAAATGAGTTTAGAATCACAAACTAAAAAAGAGCGATGGTCATTTGATTAGAAATCTTTAATTAATGTTGATTTCCCCGAAATTGGTCCAATTACTCAAGAAGTAAAAGAAAGAATAATCAAATATGCTAATTGCGGGATAGGATATGTTCCTCCAAGAATAAGATTAGGAAAATTTTATACTGATGATGAAAGAGAGGAACTTAGACAAAGAGTTCTTAACACACCTCTACCTTAATCACTTACCAATATATCTTCTCAATATTTGATATAAAAATCTTTAAAAATCAACAATCTATCTATTCTTATGTCAATAAGTGCAGTTCGAAGAATTGATTGTTCAAAATTTGAAAAAATATTGAATGCTCTACCAAATCCAAATAATGTTAGGATAAGAGTATACAATCTGGATTATTCTTCATTAGAGCAACAAGTAGCAGAAATTATTCCAGATACTGATATTAATGGGATGGGCCTAAGAATACCCTCCGAATATATATTGAATCGCCCAGCAAAAGAAACAGCATTAAGAATTTATAAAGATGACATAGAAACAGAAGGAATTCCATTTACTGGAACAAAAAGAGGAAAAATTCAGTTTGTTGAAGCAGAATGGTCTTTTGATGGAAAGAGTAGGTTAGTATTTGATGGGTTTGATGTAAATATGGAATATAAAGGAAAAGAACCAAAAATGTTTTCTGAATTAATAAAAATATTAGAAGATGAACGCGTGAGATATTCCCTTCGCTTTGAGCTTTAAATTAAATATCTCGCGGGGGCATTAATTATAAATATTTTTTCTATGCCCTAACTTAAGAATTAAAATAATTAACTCGCTTTGTTTAATTTGGTATATTGCCCTATAATCTCCAAATCTTAAGCTCCAGAGGCCTGCAAGATTTGCAGTTAATGGTTTCCCTAATTCCGGATTTTTTTCTAGTTCATTAAATTTCTTGGCTATTCTTTCTTGTTCTTTTCTTTCTAGCTTTCTAAAAAAGTTTTCTGGTTTCTTTTCAAGAATTATTTTAAACATTTAAATTAAGCTCGTTTCTAAGTTTAGAGAATTCTATGCCTTTTCCTTGTTCATACTCTTCTAAAGCTTCAGCAATATCTCTCATAGTTTCGGGATCTGACAAGATTTCAATAGTCTCTATTAAAGCGTCTCTACTAACATTTTGGGGAGAACAAGAGCTTAATATTCTAATTATTAGGTCATTATAAGATTCTCTATAGTGAACTTTTAGTTTATCTAATTTTTCTTTTACTTTTTCATCAATTTGTATTGTTGTTACCATAGGTTACTATAGTTATCTATAGTTTATAAATCTTTTGATTTTCCAGAAGTGCTTAATCACTTATTTTTGCAGAGTTTAATTTAAGGTTAAATCTTTCATTGAGGCATCGGACTTCACCTTTCAACATCTTTCCAGCCAATCTTCTTTTTTTTCAATTCCATAAGCTGTGGAAACTGCTCTTCAAAAACCGGTTTTTGGGCTTGGTAAAAAATCCCTGTCGGAATTTTTGTCTTATCATTAATTGCAGAATAATCAAATTCTCCTGCCTTTTTCCAAGCATCATCAAAACTAGATTTATTATGTCCGACTTTTTCAAGAGAATAAATTTTTTCTTTTATGCCGTCAGGATGGAAAATCAGGCATGGCTCTAAAATTTCTATAAATGCAAATCCTTTATGTTTTAGCGCTTCTTTCATCACATTTTCTACTTGTGAAACATCTGCATAAACTCTTGCAACAAAACTTGCTCCGCTTGCCAACATGATTCTCAGAGGATTTATAGGGGCAATTTTTGTTCCTTCTGGTGTTGTCTTGTCTTTATATCCGATTTCAGTTGTTGGAGTTGGCTGTCCTACTGTCAAGGCAAAAACTCGGTTATCATGAACAAAATATTTTATATCAGAATTATATCTTGCCATGTGAATTAAATGCTCCATTCCTTCTGCATAAGCATCTCCATCCCCGCTGAAGCCAAGAACAGTTAAATTAGGATTTCCAATTTTAATCCCTAGACATGTTGGCAGAACTCTCCCATGCAGAGTATTAATTCCGTTTAAATTAATATAATCAAATATTTTAGCATGGCATCCTATTCCTGTAACAATTACAATGTCTTCTTTTTTCTTGCCTTTCTGCAATTCTTCCATAATTGCTTTTTTCACACCTGCCAGTACCATAAAGTTAGGGCATCCCGGGCACCATGTGGGGATTGCAGATGTGGAAAGGTTAATTGGGGGGGTCATTTTTTCCTCCCGATTATTAAAAAATGATTGCTTAAGTTAGCGATAGTTCTTTGAGTACATAGATGATAATGAGAATCTAACCAATTTTTATATGCTTTTGGGAATTTCTTTGATTTGGATATTTTACTAAGCTCTTCTTGATTAACTGATGCCAATCCTTCTAATCCAACAGTTTCAATGATTTTCAATTCATCCTTAACTAACTTTTCTAATTCTTCAATGGTAAAAAAGTGGCAATATCCTTTTCCTCCTAACCACAGATTATCCTCTCCATATTTCCACAACTCTTTGAAATGTTTATCCATCTCAACTTCACCAGGCCATCTTTTAAGAGCATTTAACATAACTCCATATTTCCCCATAACTGAAATGAATATGGGAGCATTTTTTTTAGCAACTCTTGCCAATTCATTAATAACTTTTTTCCTTTCTTTCTCTATGGAGATGTGAGATAGGGGCCCTCCAATGCACAAAACTGCATCAAAAGAATTATCTTTGAACATAGACAAATTAGTTATTGATCCTTCAACAATTTCTTTTACTCTTCTTTCTATTCTCTCTTTTTTTATCTTTCTTTTAGCTAATTCCAAATTTCCTGGAGCTAAATCTAATAAAATAACATCATAACCTTTTTTTGCCAATTCAATAGTATACCTCCCAGGCCCACCACCAGCATCTAAAACTAAACCTTTTTTTGGAAGATATCTTTTTAGAAAAATCATTGTGGTATCCCATTCCAGTCTATGGAACGCATCTCTCTTCAACCTTTTCCATTCATTTGGAGCATATTCACTGTAAACTTTTTTCATTAAGGCCTCTTTATTTTTCATCTTTCCCTCCTCTCAATCTCCCCTCTCAATTCATCCCCTAAAAAAGGCCTGCCGTTGAACTTGAGGATTTTATTTTTATCTTCAATTAAAAATCCTGTTTTTTCCCTGATAACATCCCCCAACATCCCAGTTGCATTGTTTTCAACAAGAATTACATTTTTTCCTTTCAGAATATTTTCAATTTGCTTTGGAAATGGCTCAATATATTTTATTTGCACAAAAGCACAATCAAGATTTTTTATTGCATCCAATATTGCCCCCTTTGTGCTTCCATAGCTTATGATTAAATTTTTGCTGTTTTGTTTTCCATAAACTTCAAACATAGAAAACTTTTCCGCTTCTTTTTCAATTTCCTGTTTCTTTTTCAGCCTTGCTTTTATGTTTTTTTCAATAATTTCTGCATTTTCAGTTGCATTTCCTTGCTCGTCTTTTTCATAACTGTTGTATCTTCCAAGAGATGTTAATTTTTCTGATTTTGTTATTTTCGCCTCGCTGTTTAGTGTGTAAAAGCTTTCTGCTAAATGCTTGTCGCTTAAAATTATTGCCGGTATTTTGTATTTTTGCGAGAAATAAAAACACTGGCTCACTAATTCTTGGCATTCTTTTGGGTTTCCTGGTGCTAAGACTATTCTTACAAACTCCCCATGTCCTCCATGCCTTGCTATGTTCAAGTCTCCCTGTCCTGTGTAAGTTGCAACTCCTGTTGCAGGCCCTGGCCTTTGAGCCAAATATAAAACCAAAGGCACTTCAGCAATTCCAGTCAAGCTTAAACCTTCGGTCATTAAATCAAAGCCTCCTCCTGAAGTTCCAACCATTGCTTTTACTCCGGTGATCGCACTCCCAATTGCAGCATTAATAACCGCAATTTCATTTTCCAACTCCAATGTTAAAAAATTATTCTTTATTTGTTTTTGTGCTAACTCTGTTAAAACTGAAGTTGCGGGAGTCATAGGGTAAGCATAATAAATATCCAAACCTGATTTTATTGCGCCTTCAGAAATTGCCTGCGAGCCATTCATAAACTCTTTTTTCACGGATTTTCTGATTTCTGGAAGTTTCAATTTTCTTTTTTCTTCATCATATCCCTGCTTTGCATTTCGCAGATTTTCCTCAACTTTTTTTCCAAGTTTTCTCAACTCGTTTTCCAGCTCATTAAAACTAATTCCCAGAAGCTTAAACAATCTGCCTGCAAAATACATATTTTCATGCTTGCCATTCATGATTATGCACTCTTTCTTCATTTCTTTTTTATGAATTTTTTCAGTTCCTTCATCAAGTTCGATAAGAATATCTAATTGAGAATCATTGCTGTAAACTTCTTCATCAGAAAAAGTCAGGACATTAAAATTATGCCCGCCTCTTATCAAGGATTGGTAATCTCTTGAATAAAAAACATAATATCCTTTCTTAACCAGCGCTTCTGCTGTTATATGTGTCAATATGTTCGGTCCCTGCCCTGCTTTGCCGCCAAAAAGAATGTTTATCCTCATTTTATACTGCTTTAAAATTGAGGGGATATTTAAAGTTTATTAATCCTAAAAAATCCACAACATAAATGTTGTGGTTGTTTCTGTTTTGTGGATTTTTGGGAATCTAAAAACCAAAACAAACCACAAAGGTTTTTTGATGGTTTGATTTATTGTTGCCTTTCATAACCACTAATCTTATATATCTTTCATGTTCTTTTGTATTTAACTAAAATCTATGAAAACTTGGAGCAACAATGGTAAAATTAGTTCACATACAACATGGTTAAATTTGCCCACATACATTTTGCAAAAAATGGATGTGCGAGAATTAAGCGGGACTATGGTTAAATTCTCGCATATATCTGATTGTCACCTTGGCGGCTGGAAACAGCCAGAGCTTCAGGAATTAAACCTGCAAAGCTTCAAAAAGGCAATAGAAACCTGCATAAAGGAGAAAGTTGAATTTATTCTTATCTCTGGAGACCTTTTTGACTCTGCTTATCCGCCAATAGATATACTTAAAGAAACATTTTCAGAATTAAAAAAACTTCATGACTCAAAAATTCCCTGCTTTATAATTGCAGGTAGCCATGATTACAGCGTTTCTGGAAAAACCTTCCTTGATGTTTTGGAAAAAGCAGGATTTTGTGTTAATGTTACAAATTTCGAAGAAAAAGGGGATTTAATTTTATTAAATCCCATTATTTACAAGAATATTGCAATTTATGGCTATCCTGGAAAAAAATCAAGCTTGGAGATTAATGATTTAAGAAGAATCCGACTTCAGGAATCCCCCGGATTGTTCCATATTCTTATGCTGCATACAACAATTGACAAAGCAAAAGGTACTATTCCGGTAGATTCAATAGAAACAGAACTTTTGCCTCAGGCGGATTATTATGCTCTGGGGCATATGCATCTGGATTTCCAATATGAAAAATTTGTTTATCCTGGGCCAACTTTTCCAAATAATTTTCAGGAGCTTGAGGATTTGAAATACGGAAGTTTTTACATAGTGGATACAGAAGAAATTCAGTCGCTTAAAAGAATTGATTTAAAGATTAAAGAGGTGGAATCTATTCATGTAAAAGTTAACAGCGCTCTTACAGCAACCGACCAAATAATCTCCGAGATAAAAAAGAGGGATATAAAAGATAAAATTGTCCTTCTTAGAATTAAGGGAAATCTTGAGAATGGCACCCCCTCAGATATAAAATTTACACAGATTGAAGAAATCATAATCCAAAAGGGAGCGTATTTCTACTTAAAAAACACCCATGAACTAAAAACAAAAGAGGTGGAGTTCAACATTCAGGCAAAGGATACTGAGAATATAGAAGAAGAGGCAATAAAAATTTATTTGGAAGATAATCCATCCAAATTTAATGAGTTAATTCCCTCCCTAATACACTCTCTCAGCTTGGATAAACAAGAGGATGAAAAAATAGCCATATTTGAGAACCGGCTTATTGATGAAACAAAAAGGGTTTTAAAATTTTAAAATGCTGCTAAAAAAAATCACTTTAAACAACATACGAAGCTATAAAGAAGTAAGCGTCGAGTTTCCAGAAGGTTCTGTTTTATTATCCGGCGATATTGGTTCAGGAAAAACTTCCATTCTTTTAGGAATAGAATTTGCTTTATTCGGATTGCAGCCAGGACAGAAAGGAATCTCCCTCCTTAGAAGCGGGGAAAATGAAGGTTTTGTAAAATTGCAGTTTGAGGTAAATGGGAAGGAGATTATATTAGAAAGAGTATTAAAACGAAAAAAGTCCATAACGCAGGATTATTGTTCAATAACTATAGATGGGGAAAAGAAAGAGCCGGCAGTTACTGAGCTGAAAAATCTGGTTCTAGAACTTTTAAGTTATCCGGAAGAGTTTGCGAAAAAACAAAATCTATTATACCGCTTTACAGTCTATACTCCTCAGGAAGAAATGAAACAAATTCTCCTTCAGGATGTGGAAACGAGACTAAACACATTAAGGCATGTTTTTGGGGTAGACAAATACAAAAGAATAATTGAAAATGCTTCTATTATTGCATCAAAGATAAGAGAAGAAAAAAGAAGGAAAGAGGGGGTTATAGAAAGCCTTGAAGAAGATAAAACCCGTCTCATAGAAAAAGAAGAGGAAACTGAAACAAAAAATTCTAACCTCTTTTCAATAGAAAAAGAGCTTTTTCTCAAAACAGAAATAAGAAAAAAAGTCTTGGAAGAGCAACAGGAGATAGCAAATAAAATAAAGGAGAAGAAAGAGCTTGAAAATGAAGTTGAGAAAACTAATATAATGATTATGAATAAAAGAGAAACTATGGCCGGAAACATCAAGACATTAAATGGGCTAAAATACCAGATATCTGAGCTGGAAAAGTTGCACTTTGAAGAGTCTTTGATAAGTGAGATGCAAAAACAAATAGATTTGATAAAAACAGAGAAAGATTCCCTTAATGAGCAGAACTTAAAAATTACTTCAACAATAGCTTCTCTCACTTTAAAAAATGAAGACAATCAAAAAACAAGGCAGAAAATCTCCAGCATAGAAATATGCCCTACCTGCCTGCAGGATGTTGATTCTGTTTACAAAAGCAATGTTATAAACAAGCTTGATTCAAACACTGCTGATAACAACAATCAGCTTAAACTTCTTAGAGCGGAAAAAGAAAAAGTTCTTGCAGGCATAAAATCTGCTGATTCTCAAATAGCTTCAAAACAAAGAGAATCAGACGACTTAAAATTATTAAGGGTAAAGCTCCACGGGATAGATGAGAAAAGAGAGAGGCTTCAGGATATTGAAAAAAATAATCGCCTTCTTGAGAAAGATATAGAGCTTTTAAACGAACATTTACAGCTGCTTAAAACATCTGTTTTTGAATTGAGAAAATTTGACAACATTTTTGAAATCAAACAGAAAGAGATTGAACTTGCCTTGAAAGAGGAAAGAGGGGCAGAAATAAAAGTCGCGGAATTAAAAAAGGAGATTGATGTTTTTTCAAGGCAGATAAATGAACTAAAGGAAAGAATAAATTACCTTGAGGAAGTTAAAGTTCAGATGAATTATCTTACTGAGCTTGAGAATTGGCTTTCAAAGAAATTCCTCCCACTTATTTCTTTTATTGAAACCAATGTGATGATTAAGCTAAAATCAGAGTTCTCAGAGCTTTTCAACAGATGGTTTTGCATGCTTGTTTCTGATTCCTTTAATGTAAAGCTGGATAATAATTTCACGCCAATAATTGAACAGCAGGATTATGAAATTGAATATGAATACCTTTCAGGAGGTGAAAGAACCGCAGTTGCCTTGGCTTATCGGCTCGCTTTAAATCAGGTGATAAATTCCTTCCTGAGTAAGATAAACACAAAAGATTTGGTAATTTTAGATGAGCCCACTGATGGCTTTAGTGAACAGCAGTTAGATAAGATGAGGGATGTTCTCCAGCAGTTGAATGTAAAGCAGTTAATCCTTGTAAGCCATGAGGCAAAAATAGAAAGTTTTGTTGAAAACATCATAAGGTTTAAGAAAGATGGCGGGGTTACAAGGGTGGAGAAATAGAATAACAAACCAAAACCTTTTTAAATAATACTTTCTCTTATCTTTTAGGTTCTGGAGGTTTTCTGGCATATATTAAAAGAAAATTAAAATGGATAACGAATTAAAAAATTTAATCTTGAAAACAGGGACAAGCATATTAGGAATTGCCTGCAAAGATGGCGTAATCATGGCTGCGGACAGACAAACCAGCCTTGGAGAAAGCATAGTAGCAAGTAAAAAGACGCTTAAGGTGGTGAAGATAAATGATTATGTAGCTATTGCAGAAGCAGGTGTTGTTTCTGACATTCAATTGTTAATCAAACTTTTAAGGGCAGAGTTAAGGCTTAAGGAGCTTAAATCCCGTTCAAGGCCTACAGTAAAACAATCAGCGAACTTAATGGCCAGTTTAGTTTATAATAATATAAGAAAATATTCTACAATTCCAGGGATAACTGCATTTCTTATAGCCGGATTTGACAAGAACGGCTCTACAAAATTATTCTCTTTAGACCCCGCAGGAGCACTGATGGAAGAAGAAGAATATTATTCCAATGGTTCTGGACAGACATTCATTCTCGGATTGTTAGAAAGGCAATACAAAAAAGACATGACAATAAAACAAGGAGTTGAATTAGCAATAGAATGCCTTAAATCTTCAACTCAAAGGGATATGGGAAGCGGTTATGGAATCGATGTTTTTTCAATTACTAAAGACGGCATAAAAAGAGAGGTTTCACAGGAAATTCAGTCAGTATATAAAGACGAATAATTAGATTATGTCCATAATTGAAAACTGCATCATTTATGATGCAGTTAATATTAAGCAGTTTTCAATTTGGAGCATCCAAAAGTCCAGAACAGACCACACCTTTTAAGGTGTGGTAAAACTCAGGGACTTTTTGATTACTTTTTGATAAAACATTGGGTGTTATAAATCTTAATTTATAGTTAACATAAAATATGGATACATTGAAAACAAGAAATTTTCAAGCATAAATGTTTTGAAAGAATCTAAACCAAACATTCATACAATGAAAACAAGAAACACTAAAAAACCAATGGTTTTTGGTGCCCCGAAAACTAATAGTTTTCGAGGTTTTCAAGCATCCATCTTTAAAAAATAAAAGACTAAAAAAATGGATATATTAAAAACAATAATAGATGACCTTCCAGGTTATATAACTGAAGCAAGCTTTGAAGGGGCAAACATAGTTCTCTACACAGAAAATGAAAAATTCTTCAAAGAAGGAGAAGGAAAGATAAAAGAGATAGTTAACAAAATAAAAAAAAGGATTGAGCTTAGGGCAGACCAAAAAATTCTTCATGGCCAAGAAGAAGTGGAAAAGCAGATAAGGGAAATAGTTCCAAAAGAAGCAGAAATAACAAACATACTTTTTGATTTTCACAGAAGCATTGTTACAATTGAAGCAAAAAAACCCGGGCTTGTGATAGGCAAACAAGGAAGTATCTTAGACGAGATAAAAAGAAAAACATTGTGGATTCCGCAGATACAAAGGTCTCCTGCAATAAAAAGCAAAATAACCGAGAATATCAGAGAAGTTCTTTATGCTAACAACGATTACAGAAGAAAATTCCTTAATTCTATTGGGAAGCTAATCTATAAGGAATGGAACCCTGAAAAAGTGAATGAGTGGATTAGGCTGACTTTTTTAGGAGGGGCAAGGCAGGTAGGAAGGTCCTGCATTCTTTTGCAAACTCCAGTATCAAAAATACTTCTTGATTGTGGGATAGATGTTGCTTCTCAAGGCACAGATAAATTCCCCCACTTAGACATTCCAGAATTTAATCTTCAGGAGATAGACGCAGTTATAATCAGCCATGCTCATCTTGACCATGTTGGCTTGCTTCCTTATCTTTACAAAATGGGGTATGAAGGCCCTGTTTATATGACTCCGCCTACAAGAGATATTGCCGCTTTGCTGGCTTTAGATTTTATTGGCGTTGCATACAAGCAGGCAGCACAACCATTGTTTAATTCAACAGACATTAAAGAGATGGTAAAACATAGCATTTGTTTGAATTATAATGAAGTTACTGATGTGACCCCAGATATAAGGCTTACTTTTTACAATTCAGGCCATGCTTTAGGCGGAGCAATGGTTCACTTAAATATTGGCAATGGTTTGCATAATCTTCTTTATACAGGTGATTTTAAATATGGAAAGTCAAGACTTTTAGACCCTGCAGTTGTAAGTTTTCCAAGATTGGAGACAGTGATTACAGAATCAACTTATGGGGCAAAAGAAGACGACCTTCCACCAAGGAGAGAATCAGAAGAAAAACTTATTGAGATTATCAACCAGACAATAGAAAAAAAAGGCAAAGTTTTAATTCCAGAATTGGGATTAGGAAGAGCCCAGGAAACCATGCTTATTATTGAGGATGCAATCAAGTCAGGGCAAATAAAAAATATCCCCGTTTATATCGATGGAATGATATGGGATATCAATGCTAT
>Ga0180732_1000851_pt1 | contig 22002 bp, 46 predicted proteins | sample KR11_01MetaG_FD_148674 | JGI IMG/M metagenome (GOLD analysis project Ga0180732, IMG submission 148674) | Groundwater microbial communities from the Olkiluoto Island deep subsurface site, Finland - KR11_0.1 MetaG | ecosystem: Environmental > Aquatic > Deep subsurface > Groundwater | place... | reverse complement strand
AACAGCGGTTTGTAGTTCTGTTGGATCTGTCCATTTGGCTGGTCTACCTAATGGCATGGTTTGTATCCTTGCTGTAGTGTTTAGAGATCGAGAGTTTACGCCTATCCGTAGTTTCCGTCGAGTATGTAGTTGGGTCCGGCCTGGGCCAGGATATTAAAGTCATCCGGATCTCGCATACCGGACACGGCTCGTTTGATGGTTCTGTCCGGTGAACTGGCCGCCCCTTGCATGGTTTGCATTGATAAATGTAATCCGGCTTGGCTTGTTTCCTGATTTTATTTTGTTTAGCCATGATTCACCGTCGGCCTACCGGCTGTAGTGCCGGTGGTTTGATTATCTTTCCCCGGGGTGTGGGCAGCTATGGGTAGATCCAGGGCCCGCAATTTATCGTGTAGCTGCTTCAACTTTTTTTGGATGTCGTCCTGGTGGTTTACCTGTTTCTTATTGATAATCATTATTATTAAGGTTGTTAATGCTAATAGGAATCATTATCAACTACAGTTGAGTTTCTCAGTACCGGGTTGCATTTACGCTGATTCATGTGCGACCGTGGATATTGATAATCGATGAAATCACATACTCGCTCGAAAATTACACGACTTTGCAACCGATCCGCAAAATCATTATAACCATAATAATTTAGGGTATTTACGTTCAGAATATTGTTTGCCCTGTACTCGACATTGCGCTGAATTAGAGTATAACAATCTATGTACCCCATGCTTATACTGTACTATTTTATGAGGGTTGTGTAAACAACGGCGATACTATTTCTAGTAAAATACTTTGGTTGTCATACGCGTGTGTCATCTGTTGCCATTTTTTGGCATTTATTGCCGTAATTTGTCACCAACATTATTCAATCATTTTAGCATATTACAAAGTCAGCCCTTGTGAACCCTTGATTTGCTTGTGCCGTAAATTGTCACTTTTTACCTGTTTTTCCGTCATTACTATTACGTCAATTTCTGATGATTAAATTTTTATTTGTTGTTATTTCGCGGTATTATAAACTATTTTCATTTATCCTGCAACATTGGCATTGTTATTGCTGTATATATTGTCAAGCGCGAACGAGGCCGCCACGAGCAACAAGGACGCAAGACTCGGGTTATCCTAAGCAGCTAATCAGATGGTTATAATCGAACGCCCGTACAATGGGAGGTGGCACAATGGATTATATTGCATACATTAAAATAAATGATCTGTGGCATCGCGTTTTTCCACGGTCGAAGAAGGAAACACGGTTTAAAAAAATGGAATCAGCAGTTAAGCGACTAGAATGCCACGCCAAACTATTAAATCAGAATTGTCAAGGAGTTGTAACTCCGGGTTATTATGGCCCAACAGCTCCGGGGTTTGATTGGGATATTGCCGAGACAATCCAACTATAACAAACCGACGGGCGTTTAATTATGGCCATCTTATTAACTATAACAACAGGAGATATGACAATGAAAAACACTATTCGGGAGGTTGGTAATTGGGTATTAATTATGCTCGGCGGGGTTGCATGGGCCGTTATTTTTGCAACCGCTATTTGTATAGCTAAGGGCATCCCCATTACGCTTTAATCCTTCAGCCTATGCGCCTGACGCATATCGGGCGCATAAACGGACGGATTAACTAAACCATAAACCATAGGGAGGGTAAATCATGGGCAGAAAAATAATTGAAATAAAAAACGAAAAAGTAGGGTTAGACTGGAGAGAGTATGATCCAAGACCGCAACGGCATGAGGCAGACCGAGTTATCCGTAAGTTACGCGCCGATGAAAAGGTAAATAATTATGGATATGTGTATCGTGTCCGCACTATTAACGGCTAATCATAGGGAGGGTAAATCATGAAATTAACAATAAATATTAAAATGGACAACGCAGCATTTGAGGATCCGGAAGAGATCAAAATGATACTTGCAGCCATTGGTTTGATGATTGCAGCTGGACAAATCGGCGGCAATGTCAAGGACTCACGCCGGGAGGTGATCGGCAAGTGGGAAATCAGCTAACAGCCCACTAGGGCAGAGGGGGAAACCATGAAAAAGATTATAGTTAGTAAATCAGGTAATTACACACACCACGGCATCGGAAACACAGAACATGACGGCTACGGGGGAACCGCTGATAATCGGTTGTCGTATAAAAGAGCGATCGCTTACGAGTTAAGACGTTCCATCCAACCAGGAGAAGAATATCAGCTTGAAGTTGACGGAGTTAATAAAGGCACGTTTACTAACTAACAGCCTACGGGCAGAGGGGGAGACGCTATGAGACAAATTCAAGTCAAATATGAAGGGGAATGCAAGAAGTGCGGCACAGTTTTAGAAATTGGCACCCCTGCAATGTACGAAAAAAGTATGGGTTGCTTCTGTCTCGGTTGCGAACCAAAAGAAGTTGAGGACATCAGAGCGTTTAGGCTCGAAAAGGCAGAGCGTAAAGCCGAAAGATATGAGGGATGGGCAGCAAAGCGGAAAGAAAAGGCCAACCGGGACTTGAACAGCTACCCATCAATTCGGCACGATTGGGCATTTATCACTCAGCCGGGACATATCCCATTTAGAGCGCGAATGAATAAGGCAGATGATAGAGCCTTTGAATCGCTGAAGGTTGCCGAAGGGTTTGAGGCGAAAGCCGAGAGCCTGCGCAACGTCCGGGTTGCTGGTGATGCCGAAAGAAACAGACAGGCCCGGAGAGAAGCGCTTGATAATCTCATTTCAAAGGGTTCAAAGGTTATTGACGCCGTTTTCGGTGCCGGTGAAGTTGTGGGAGTTTACAAGAAATCATATCGAATTGAATTTGGCTCAAAAGCGGGTGAAGACAAAAAGTTTACTTGTGCCAGAGACAAATCATACGTAAGACCGTTATAAACCGCCCGGCCCCCGCAGCCGCCAAGCTAACAGGGGGCCAGGCTACCCCAACAGGAGGGCTGTAGGAATGTATATCAGATTATCGAATATTGTCAAGGGCGTACTTTATGGTTTAACACTTTTAGCCGCCGTCATGGTGGCGATATAAGGAGGGATTATGTTGACAGCGGAACAAAAGCAAATATTTGATAAGCGTTTCCCGGATGCAGCGGCGTACTGGTTACGTTGCGAATTACTCAACGAATATCAGGCGTTGTTAAAACGTAACCCGGACTTAAACACCTGGGAGTCGCGCAGGCTTGAAGAATTATCAACCCTTGAAACTTATTCAGCCACGGCCACGAACAAACAAAGAAGGGGCTGCAATCAATAAGTATGTGCGAACAAAATCAAAAACAATTCACTCAAAACAAATCTAACCGCCCTGCCGGGGGATACCGGCGAAAGGATGGACACAATGAAATGGAAATATGAAAAATCAACCAAAACAATCAGGCGTGTACCTGAAAACCACTGGATCGCTTCAATGGATAGTTGGGACGGTGCAGAAGACCACGAAGCCAACGCTGATTTCATCGTCCAGGCCTGCAACAGCCATGCGGACTTGCTGGAAGCGTGCCGAGGTTTGATTGACATGATTACAGATAACCGATTACACGGGCCAGAGGTATTTTTTGCAGCGGACGCAATCGCAGCAGCCGCAGGGGGTGACTAATGGTATCAAGATTCAAAAACGTAAAACCCACGACTTTGAGGATCCCGGAAGACCTGAAGCGCAGAATTTTCGCGCTCCGGGCCGTAGGGTTTGATCTTACCTTGCAAAGCATCGCTATCGAAGGCATCGAACAGGGAATTGAACGGCTGGAAAGCATATTAGAAACCACCCGGAAAACCGAAAAATAGAGTGGGAAATAGTTATAACGGATACCCCGTCATGATGCGCTCGGTTATAACACAGATGTGTCTTTCGGGGTATTCGGTCAAAACAGATATCTGATATTCCTGGCCGCACTCCCGGCACTTGCATTTTTGCAGACGCTCGTTAGAACCAAGGCTTGTTGGCCGGGTATCAATCACCCTCAGTTTACATTCGCAGTTCGGACAGATCATTTATTCACCTATGAGCCCGCTAACCGGTTCCGCTGTTTTCATTTCCGCCCCGTGGCACTCCTTACAAAGCGTTTCCATGCCGTCCGGTGGACACAATAACTGTTGATAAATCAAGTCTATAATTATATCCCAATTACAGATCCCGGCCCGATGGTGGACCTCAACAGATACTTCCCGGCCCCTGGCTTTCGACTGTTTGACCCCACATTTTTGACACGAATACGCATCCCTTTTTATTGCAAAACCCCGTTCCCTGGATCGTAAAAACAGCATCCGGAGAGCATTTCTAACCTTGCTCCGGGGGGTCTTTTTGGGGTTCTTCTTTCCCATTATTTGTCCCTTCGGTTCCACGCATCAACCGCCATTTCCCTTCCGTCTTTATATCCAAATAGTTCTGCATCACCATCAAACCAATTCCCTGTTTGTGCATCACATGGAAGACACTCCACACGCCAATATTTCTGCCCGTTAATTTCAATCGGTGATCCGTGGTGTCGCCTTTCAATTACTCTGATATCTTCTTTCTCACCACAAAATGGGCACGATTTAAGGAGGGTCATCCCCCCACCGACCGTTTCAGCCAGTCAATTACCCGGTAACACAGGGGGTCCGGCGGCTCCAACGTCTTGACATACGCCGCCCACGCCTCACGAATTGCGTCAATCCGCCGCAGCTCCCATGCATAAAAAATCTCGGTCTCTAATCGCTTTAATTGCTCGTTCATGGCTCCCCCTTTAAAATCCTGTTTAGATTTTTCTTTGGTTTAACCTCCGTAAATTTGGATAGTTCCGCGATCAATTCCCGCATCTTTCCAGCCGGTGGTTCTGGCAGGTTGTGGCCCCCGCTGTCTGCGCCGATGTTGACCCATTTTGGTTGGCACATTGAAATCATCCGTAAAAACAAGTCTGTATCAAAATTCATGATCGGTTCAATCGTTACCATTATTTCGTGTCCTATCCTTAACGTATTCATGGATGCCGCCCTATTCCCCGGAGTAGGGGTTTTTCCCATTTGCGGGTAAATCCTGTTGGTTTCAATCGTTGTTCCTAAAACCGTGTTCTTTGGAAACGGAAATCTGTCTAAACACGAGAGCATGTACTGTGGTGATTTTGTTTGAAATAAATACCTGTTGTTGAATTTACCGCAATGATATAATATTTTATCTTTCCATCTCGGTGGAATTTCATTTGCAAAAATATCAATGCACGACCCGACAAACCAGAATTTATCCTTTCCTAAATTCTTTTTCAGTTCATGTTCGATCAACCGTGGCATCCCTGAATATTTCGCTTTCAATGACGGAAACCGAAACCCTTTGACATAGCAATAATTACAATCATGAGGACACTGACCACCAACGGGGTTCCATGTTCCGGTTATCCAATCGTACATATTTGATTTATTCAGCATCATTCCCCCTTCGGCTCGCGCCCCTTCCCTCAAATTCAGCTATAATCTCACGATCTTTGGCGTTCTCCGCCCGCAGCTTCGTTATCTGTTTGGCTCGCTCAAGGATACGCTTTAAAATTAAGTCAAGTTCCTTCATTTGTCCCCCTTTTTGGTTTCCCGCTGCCAGCCCTCGCGCCCCGGTATAATCCGGCAGCCATCTATTAATTTAAAACTAATAACCCAATTATTAGGGTTCTTTTCCGGGTCCACCCAGTTCTTTGCCTTAACGATCTTACAGCGGCCCCAGTCAAGAGCGATTGCCAACCTGGTGACTTCCATCGACCGCCAGCCGCCAAGCCCTGTGTCCTGATTAGGGTTCTTCTGAAGGCCAACAATCGCAATACCACCCTTTAATTTATCGTGGATCTCCTTCAGCCTTCGAGCGATAATATAGAATTCATCGTGTACTTCTAAGAAATCCACAATGTTAAGTGAATTTCTGCCCGGTTTTATAACGTCGCTGAATTCCCCCCCGCGCCGGTATGCCTTGAAATTCCATCTATCAAGCGAAATATCAGGGAATTTTTTCAATCTTAATTTCAGTTCCCCGGCCTCCATTTCCGACGTAAAATAATGAACGTCCCAATCCTTAAGCATGTTTTCTTTAGTAATATTAAGCATAAAAGCAGTTTTCCCGCTGTTGGGCGCTCCTGCTATCACAATTAAATTGCCATAATGAATCTGAACATACTCCGAAAGACGCAAGGGCAACCATAGGTCAGCTGGCTCGTCGTCAGCATTGATAAAATCAAGCGTTTCACACTTCGCTTCGACCATCCGATACCATCCGCGTTTTTTCCCAACGGGTTCCAATATCCCTGATTTTACAAGGTTTTCGCACATCCTCGTGTGTAAATACCAATATTCAGGATTATTAGATATGTCCCGGACCGAAAACTCACCAGGAGCCGCATTGAGCCACATCCCTAAATGGTCAGCAGAGTTTGTCGAATACTTTACAAGGTTTTCTTCGCCTGAATTCATGGTAATTGTTCCACCGATTCGTATGTGATTTCTAATTCTGCCGGTTTTGTTTGTAAATACGATTCAAATTTTGTGCCGAACAAAGTCTCCGGCCGGAGATAGTCAACCATCTTCGGATCTGCTATCCATTTTGAGGTCTGGTTGTCGATCACAGCCTTAAAATCTTCCGGACTGAATTTTTCGGCAAATCTAGCTTTTATTAACCTGATGGTTTTGTCGGTAGTGTCTTTGAAATTCTTGCCAGTTTTTTTATTAAGATAAGAGATAATCCTTTTGGCTGATTCAAGAGAATATCCATTGTCGTTCTCGACAATATATTCTCCTCTTTTCTTCTCTACTCTACTCTCCTCTGTACCACCATTTTGCTTGCACGCTGCTATCGGTTTGCTATCATCTTGCAAGCAGTTTGGTAACTGTTCGATAAAATTAGATTTAATTAAGGCGGACAAATCTATTTTACCCTTTAACATAGCCTTAGACTTTATCCAATCATAGTCAGATGGAATCCTGTTTTCGGTCTTACTTGCGAGCAGAAAAAGAGATATGAGTAGCAACTTGCTATCATCTTGCAAGCAACAATATTCATAATCGTCTAATATTTGATTGTGAAGTTTTATCCAAGGCGGGTTTCTTTGGCTGTAGTGCTGATATTTTTCCCAATTTCTTATTTTGATATATTCCATTATTTATCACCATTTCGATGATAACGCTCTCTTTCATACCTATTCCAACAGTCCCTATGATATAAATGAGCCTTTTTTTTAAACATATTTTCAGGTGAATCATATTCCTTGCAGATACCGCACTTTCTCCATGTAACATGACCGCAGTTTTCAATAGCTATCATTCTTTGATGTAACAGATTATGATATGATCCATTTTCGCACACCACTAAATTTTCATTTCTATTATCTAATCCGTCACCATTAATATGATGGATTACAACACCTTTTGGTAAATATTTATTCAACACCGATTCAACAATAAGAACATGGCTGAAAACATACGTAAAATTATTATTAGGGTGGTGTGGATTGTATTCTTTAAAATATTTTTTATCGTGGTTTTTATAAGAGTGAATAGTTATTCCACCCTTCCAGTTTGTAGCTTTTTCACCTAATCTTTTTTCCATTATCATCCCCTCAACAAAACAAAAATGCCACTGGCTGACGATGGCTGCGAAACCATCCCGTCCCTAAGTACGGGTCCAGTGGCATTATTCTATTGTTAAAGATTGTGGTTTTCGCAGCAAGTATCGTCATGTTAATATTTTACCATCCATATAGTGATATTCAACCCTTTTGATACTACGCGTAGTATAATTTATTTACGGCCTTATCCTATTATCGGTGGGCATAATCTTTCCGTCCGGTCCGGGTCCATGATGTTGAGTGCCGCGCAGTCCGCCGCCGTGAAGTTCGCCCGTATGTATTCCAGCCGCATCACTTCGCCAGCAGGGACCAGCTCGGTGCCTTTTGTGATCTTCCACCTACCTGGACTATTCTCGCAGGGTTCGACGGTGACTGTTCCGGTGTATTTGAGTTTCATTTCTTCAGCTCGTCTTCAGCTCGCAATTCCGACAGTATTCCGGTCCCCGTATCCGCCCCGGAATTATCAGCGACCAGCAGCCCATCCCGCCGGCCAATGCCTGGGGGTACTTGCACCAGTCCGGCTGGCTGTATAATTTCAAGAATTTCCCATAGGTCATGCTTGATTTTTGCAATGCCCTCTGCGCCCCTATGTTTAGTTCGTGCCAATATTTTAGTTTCATTGCCTATTCTCCAAACATCGTTTTAGCCGTTCAATCTCGGCTTCGAGTTCCTTGATTCTCTCTGTATACCGTTTTTGTGCTTTTTCCTGTCTTTCTTTAACACAATCAGGATGATGGGTTTTACAATAATCGTCTTTCCAGACATTTCGGGTGCATCGATACCCATGAAAACTACCCCATCTTTCTTGAGGATAAACGGTTTCTTTACATTGCAAATAGTCTCTTTTTGTCGGATTTAATTCTTTTTTAATCACGGCCATAAATTCCCCCACTGCTCGTCGTTGTCGGAAAGATTGTTGCGTTCCATCCTCAGCTTATCCATCACCTCGCATAAAACTTTCCATCCGGCCCATAGCTCTTCCGGTGTGTGTTCCATAGCTTTAAGTCGGGTGTATTCGGCCTCGGCTTCAGAGACAGTCATTTTTTATATTTCCCTTCCCGTCGCAAGCCCTTCCCCGCATCCCACAATATTCGCATAAATATTCCTCGGCGTTCTCGTCTGTGATTTTTTTGGGGTCGTCATAATCGGGGCACCTTATGGTCCCGGCTGATTCGATGGTCATTTCGGCCACCATTCAACACAGGGGATCTTTCGCCCCTGCTCGTCAACCGGATCGAACCAGTTGGCCGTTTCTTCGTTCTCCCAATCCCCATCCCTCGGCTCCTGCTGACAAGAACACCCCCGCGGTACGCAATCGTCACACGCTACGGCATCGCCCGGCATGTATAGCCATGTAGCTTTCTTTCCGCATGGACACATTGGGTAATCCTGCACCGGGCATGTTCTCTCGTCTATGCCCAGCGGAACCTCATTGGATTGTTGCGCTGACAATCCGGTTTTCTCGGCATGGCCGGTATCGCCCCCAGGTACTCCCCTGGCAGGGTTGTCATGCGACCCGGTGCAGGATTTCGAAAATTCTGTGTTTGTCTGAAAATTAGGACAATTTTTTTTCCACCACTCCCCACCCCATGAGCATATCCCGCTCCCGGCCAATCCCATACCGCCTGCGCAGTCCAGCCAGTTGCACTTCCACCGCTCGCTGTTTGTGGGAGCCGGGTATTTTAACCTGTATCGTCTGGTTGCCATATCTTGTGCCTCGCCTTTATCTTCGTCTTTTGTTTAGATGGTACGTTCTCGTTCCGACATACCAAATATTCCGTTTCATTATTCTGTAATAAACCCTATATTCTGTCGGGGTTCCACTTCCATCGGTTGAAAGCGTTTCGTATCCAGACAGATTGTTTGACCAGACCATCCACAAATCCCAAGTTCCTGTATGGTCTTCCATCATGGCCGATAACCCCCAAGAGAGTGATGGAGATTTTGAAAAACAGATATATGGCGGTTTCCATTGTCCGTCTCGAGATCGACATCCGGGACGCAGTCCGTACTTAAATATCTGCTTTCGCCTCTCTATTGGAGACCAATGATATAAAAGAAAAGGTTTAGCCATTATTCATAGTTGTAGTTTCTCTTAAAAGCTCTCCCAACAAACCTTTGTCTTTCATTAGTTTCTTAATTTTATCTTCTTTCATAAAAATAATCCGTTTTTCGTTTGTGTATTCTTTGTTTTCGTAGTTATCTGTTTCTTTTATTGAAATCTCTATTATTCTCATGGTCGTTCTCCTTTTTTAGTGTTTTTAGACATTCTTTCAGCCTTTTTTGCGGGCATTCTCTCCACGGTGGGAATTCCTTCGTGTCTACCCACCCGTGCGCCTGACAATTCCCGTGATGATCCAGTTCGCATGGTTCCGAATCTTCTAAGTCCTCCAAAAGCTCAATTGTTTGTTTTTTAAAAGTCTCAAGGTCCAGTTCGGCCTTTTTACAATATCGTCTCCATTTAATATACTGTGACTCAGGTACGCATTCGCCCATTTTAAACCTCCTTCTTTATAGTAGATTTAGGCTGGCAGGTTTTCGGTTAATAAATATAACGATCTATGGTTTTTCCGTCGTTGTTCATAATAAAAACCTCAACAACTTGGTTTGTGCCTTTGCATGGAAAAGAGATTGTCCTGTCCCATCCCTCTGGACCGCTTTTGTTAAATTCCAACACCAAATGCATTTCCGTTACATTCACTTCGGGTGGTACTGGTTTAACTGGAAAAAGAGCAAAATGGTTACAGTCATAAACATGCTCACAATCCAGCTCAGATTTAGAAACACAATCATCATCAGCCCTTACCAAAACATTTGAGAATACAATTTTCACAAACATAATTTACCTGCCTTTCTGTCTGTTTGCCTGCCCGCCTAAAATTTATTTTTTATTTTACTGGCCGTGGCCGCAAAGAAAATCGCTATCCTAAAAAGCATGAGCGCAAAAAGTTTAATTATAATTCTTAAAAGTGGCTGCATATCATTTTGTTTTAATGTATTTTTTTATTAAAATATTCCTCATATTCTTATAAATAACGCGAAAACCAATGTTGAATCCGCTGTATGATGGCCGAAACCCGAAGCGGAAGCCTGAAAAGTTTTTTTCCGTTTGGAGCAAACATCATCCCGTCGTCACTGATGCCCATTAGTCCAAACCTTCCCTCTCTCATTTTAAACCTCCTTTTTCGGTTATCTCCACTCTAATTTTACACAAGTTGATAATCTTTTAGCCTTAATCATCATCCAACAGGCTTTTAGTAGCGAATCACCATAATAAAATGATTTGTAACACCATCCAGTGCCCTCTTTCCCTAAGAACTGTTTCCAAATAGATACTTCCCACCTTGATTCCTTGCGCTGATCGTTTTGTTCGATCATTTCACATTCCCCTTTTGTATGATTTTTCCTTATCTCTCTTGCCATTTTTGCCAAAACAATGGACACCCTTAAATGTTTTTAGAGTGAGCGGATTGCGAGGCATAACCGGTCTTGATTTGCTGTGCACGCAAACAGCAATAGGCCCACTATGCCTTTTGGCCCCCGGATCTCGCAATCCGCTCAACCGACTCAGATTTTATCAAACACTTTTTCAATATCTTGTGCCTCCCCCTCGGTTAACTGGATTAGAATTGGTTTTGGCTGAAATTCTATATCCCCTTCGTTTATAAGGGTTTTTATAATTTCAACGTCTGTTTTAAGTAGTTTTCCATCGCTTTTTCGATAGTGCTTTGTTCCATTGGCAAGCTCCCTTCTTATTCCTACGATCAAAGCCATAGCCTTATCTTTTATTTCTGTTTGCTTATTATCATACATGTTGTGCCTCCCCCTCAGTCTAAATATTCATAAATCGCGATAGCAATTTTGTTGCACATTTTCAATAATTCCTGATCCAGCTCGGGGAAATTGCTCTGTATCCCCACCCCGTCACCCGATTCATACATCCGCCTCGCATTGTCGTAACTGAGCTCCTCACAGCTAATACCGACAAACGATCGACACGCTGTTATTCTTAGGTGCGCTATTGATTTTAACTTGTCGTCCATATTGTGCCCTCGATTACTGGATTAGGTCCTTTGGATCAATATTAAACAGACCGGCAATAGGCTCGGCGCCCCGGATACATTTGGTTTGTTTCCAGTATCTTACCCGCTGCCAGGACATTTTTAATTCCTTGGAAATCCAGTACCATGACTTTCCAAGTCGCTTTAATTCCGCGTCTATTTTTTGTGTGTTTAGCTTCATAGATACCTATTTATCAACACTACAAGGTAATGTCAACAAAATTCTTTTCACAGAGCGTTAATAAAATAGTTAAAAATAGTTTCACTTTTCGCTTGACATTCGTTTTTTATTGTTTTAATATCAAATCAAACTCAAGGAGAAACCAAATCATGTTTTGTATGAAATGCCAAAACGATCTAACCGATTGTACCTGTGCCGATCTTAATGAAAGGTTGGCATCGCTAAGCAATTCCCCAAATTTCATTTATAGGAAATGCCGGAAGTGCCAAAAACACTACTCTCAGTGTAAATGCGACAAACCGGACTGGACAACAAGCCACGACAATGTTGAGTTTTTTGATCAAGGAGGGGCCAAATGAAAAAAATAACCATCTCAATACTATTGATTTTATTGTTTTCGCTACCCGCATTCGGGCTTGATTTTAGCACTGAATATTTAAAACAGGTTCCTGCGTCAGAAAACTTAGGGGATTTTGACGGCGTCAAAATTTCTATATCACCCGACAACGCAATTTATTATCTATGGGCATCTGGCGAGCATGGCCGCCTTACGCTTGGATCTCAGCAATTCACTTATATTGATCTTGTCGGCGCGGGCGTGGGCATCAAAAAGAGGTTTGACGGCTTTCAGATTTTTGCCGACATCGGATGGTTTGAGCCGTTTTCAGATTATAATGATAAAATTTTCGCGCATGGCGAGGATGGTTTCGACAGGCTATGGATACACTTAAATCAGGCATACGGCCCAATATTGGGAGCGCATGATTTTGATTATTACAAGATGCATATCAGTGGAAACTTCGGCGGATCATTCGGGATCAAGTATTTTTACCAGATCAGCAAAAACATAGAGATATATGGCCTAGCCGGATACCGCATATTGTCCCTGCCGATGATCGTGGAGGCGTGGTGGGACGGCAATCCTAACGGCTGGAATCGGTTTGAGAACGAATCTTTAACCGGGCCGTTTGTGGGCCTGGGCTTTAGCTTTTAGTTCTTTCACAATTTGGGGGTGAGCGTGGTGGGTGCGGCCCGAAAGGGTGCTACTGGCAACACAGTGTGTTGGTCACTGTCGGACAAGCAGGCTAGCATGCCCCGGCACACAGTAACATGCTCCGGTCAATAGCGAGCGCAATATCCCCCGAAAGGGCAAAACGGCTACCCAATGAACAGCTCTTTGAGGTTAATTATCAGCGGCGTGGTGGAACAAGGGTGAATCCTCCAGGGTAAAGCGAAAGGCTCCTGGCACACCAGACACAGTAATCAGGACGGTCGGGGATTGGCAGAGGGAACTGCCCCTATGTGAACCGCTTAGTATCTGTTCCTGATAACAAATCTCGTGCAGGCTGGAAAATCCTGCCGCCGCTGACCAACCAGAAAGCGGGGTGGCGGAATGTGGCGAGTGCGGCTTATACGTCCTTAACAGGAGTCGGCGGCTTGCCACTTGGTAGACGCAACGGTGAAGAGCTTTAAGAAGCCAAGCGTTGGTACAAAGTGCGAACCTTTGTATCCCATCCCCAAACCAGATTGGGGCTGACCGCAAGCGCCTGAAACCATCGGAACCAGGAGCAGCTTGAAGGTGGGTGTCTCAGCTAAGGACACGGTAAAACGTGGGACTCCAATGAGCGATAGCACCCACGGCGGGAGGCCCCAATACAATATTGGCTTAAACGAAAGGAGAAGGAACGATGGTAGAACAAATCACTATTTCAAAAAAAGAATTTCTGAGACTGAAGGTTGCCGAGGAAAAACTTGATCGGCTTGAGCTAGGCGGGGTCGATAACTGGGACTGGTATGATGAAAGCCTAAATCCTGCCGGCCAGCCAAGTTTTGACGAGTTTGAAGATAGAGAAAAACTAAGGATTGAAGCACTGTAACTGTGTACCTGACTGTCCCCACCGAAAGGCGGCGGGATGGTTGCTTCCAAGGGAGAGCGAGAAAGTGCCAACTACCCCGAAAGGGCAAAACGGCAGCCCACGAACAGCTCTTTGAGGTTAATTATCGGCGGGGTAGGGTGGAATATATCAGGGCACAACCTGAGATTGGACGTCTTCTCGATTTGCCAATCTCGCCCGCGAGGGCACGTCAGTTCGAATCTGGCCCCCGCTGACCCAACCAGAAAGGAGGGACGCAACCACAGAAATCAAACTAGTGTTGAATTGGCGAATATAACAACATCGGGGCCGGTCTGAGGGGGCCGGTCCCACTTCAAAATCGGATGAAAAGGGGGAATGGTCGGATGAACTCAATATTATTTCTAACCCTAATGGTGTGTGTAGCGGGCTTGGTAACGGCAATCATTGTGTATTTTGACCGCGACACGGACACGGACAATAATTCCGGCATGATGGATTCTGCGGAGATTATCAAGGCGTTGGGAAAAAAATGACAGATCTGTTAGCTAATCCCGATTGTAAATTATGTCACGGAACCGGAACGATACGAGAGCGCAGGCCGGACTATTGGGGGATGCCTGCCTATGAATGGATAATGTGTGACTGCTACGAACCGCAAACATCTAAAGACAAACCCGTTGGTTTGGGAAAACACATAGGGTGTCAGCAATGCGAATGGGTTGGAACCGAATCGGAACTAATCATGCCGTTTTCTGATTGGCCGCCCTCCTGCCCGGATTGCTGGCACGATGACTTTTTGGAGGCAGAATGAGCGATCAATGCCGACACTGTACGATGACAGGAAACATGAAATGGTATCGGAGGAATTATGCCAAGGCCGATCAAATCTATAAGATTTAAGTGTCCGAAATGTCATGTCTTATACATGGGCGAGCAGGAAGCGACAAGACCCTGGCCCACGGATAGGGTAAATTGGCGATACTGTGAGCAGCACAGGCGGGAGTTGTTTTACAATGACCATTATAGGCACACCCCTCCTGATTACGATATGGAGCCGCTGGGAACATCTAAACATTTAATGGGAATGAGGTACTAAAATGGAAGAAGAAAAAGCATTGGTTGTAGCGGAGAAATTGGACGTGGCCGTTCTGTTCACCGGAGACGGCATGGACAGAATTTTAAAAGAAATCGAGACAAAGGCAATGGCCCACGTACCCGATGTCAGCACCGATACCGGGAGAAAAGACATTGGTTCTTTGGCCCACAAGGTCGCCCGATCTAAGACCCTGATTGACGATATGGGCAAAGACGTGGTTGCCGACTGGAAGAAGAAAGCAAAAGCGATTGACGAACACCGCAAGACCGCCAGGGAGTTCCTTGACGATTTAAAAGCGAGGGTGCGGCAACCCTTGACCGATTGGGAAGTGATTGAGTCGGAGAAGAAGGCCGAGGCCGACCGTAAGGAGAAAGAGAAGATTGATAAACGGATTGCCGAGTTTGCTGAGTTCAATGTCCATCTGCCGTTTTTCGATGTTGCAGCTATGACAGATGGGTATTTTGATAGTCGCCTCATTATAGCCAGGGCCGATTTCGAAGCCGAACAGAAGCGCCTTGCCGACGAAGAAGCCGCCCGGAAAGCCGAATCTGAAAGGCTTACTGTGATGAACGCTGAAATGGAGCGCAAGATAGAAGAACTCGCAAAAAAAGAAGCCGAAGCCAAAGCCGAATCTGATAGAATAGCAGCCGAGAAAGCATCATGGGAAGCCGAAAAAAAAGCCGAACAGGAGCGCAAAGACCGGAAAATTTTCGAGGCCCAGGCAAAAGAGAACGCCCGGATCGCCGCTGAGAAAGCCGAGAAGGACCGGCAGGAACGCGAGGCAAGGGAAGCCAAGGATAAGGCAGAGAAGGAAGCCGCCGAGAAAGCAAGGCAAGAGGCTTTGAAGCCAGACAAGGAGAAGTTGGCGGTCTTTGCCGACAAGCTAATGAAAGCAAAGAACGATTTGATGCCCGAACTTGTTTACGGAAGCCCGGCATATCCGATACTTGACGAGTGCGAACATCAGATTGAAAAAGCAATCAAAACGCTTACCAAAAAAGCAAAGGAGCTTTAATCATGGAGATCAAATTTGGAAAAAAAGAAGTCAAAAGAATCCTTGAAAAGCACGTTTTAAACCTATTTACCATTGACCCAACAGAGATGGATATTTCTTCCATCGAAGGCTACGGGGAGTTTACAGTCTCGGTTGAGCCAAAGGAAATAAAGGAGCCCGAAAATGTCTAGTAATCCATCAAATGAAGGATTAAAAGTAATCGACAAGAGGCCGCAGTTTGATGAATCGCCTAATAACCTGCCGGTATCCGCAAGCCCCAACGCCGTTGTAATCATGGCGATGCAGAAGGGATATACACCTGAGCTTATCGAAAAGATGATGGCGCTACAGGAACGGTACGAAGCAAACGAGGCACGGAAAGCCTATCATGAAGCGATGTCCGCTTTTAAGACTAACCCGCCTGAGATCGGGAAGGACAAGAATGTATCATATACCGTTCAAGGGAAAGGAACAACGTCATATGCCCATGCCAGCCTTGCCAACGTAACCGGGAAGATTAACCGCGCCCTGAGTGAGCATGGTCTTTCAGCCGGATGGACAACGATTCAAAACGATAAGGGAATAACCGTTACTTGTACCATCACTCACAAATTCGGACATTCGGAAAGCACATCATTGACCGCTGCACCGGATACATCAGGAAGCAAGAACGCTATCCAGGCGATTGGTTCAACGGTTTCCTACCTGGAACGGTACACGATTCTTGCGCTTACTGGACTGGCTACGCACGACATGGACGATGATGGAAAAGGTGGAAACGGATCTGGTGACGGCAAGATGACACCCTATGAACAATGGGAGATCAAGTGCCGGGACGTTTGCGAGGCTGCCCAAACGCTTGAGGATATTATTGCCTGGTGGCCGGATAATGGCCCGGCGGTCAAGAAGGAATTGAAAAAAGCCGAGGCCGCCAAGATTTACGACATGGTGGTGGCCCGGAAGAAGGAACTGGAAGCGGTGGAGAGAACCCCAGGCCAGGAAGGATAGGCTATGCCGATTATAATTAATTGTGAGCAAGGTAGTGAGATTTGGAAAGAAACCAGGCTCGGCATCCCCACGGCCTCGAACTTCAGCAAGATCCTAACGGCTACCGAAAAAGTGTCTGCAAGCAGAGAGGCATACATGATAGAGCTTGCCTGCGAATCTGTGTCAGGAAGGGCCGAAGAAAACTTTCAGTCTTTCCGAATGAAAGAAGGGAATCGGCTTGAGGAAGAATCAGCCCAGGTCTATGCCATGAACCATGAAGACTTAGACGTTTATCCGGTCGGATTCGTTTTCAAGGACGAAAGGCGCATGTTCGGTTGTTCACCTGATAGGCTTATTGACACTAATGGAATATTTGAAACGAAAGATGCGAAGTTCACAATTCAATATGACAGGCTTAAAAAGGGGACAATGGTTACAGAACACATTCCCCAGGTACAAGGTGAGATTTTCTGTTGCGATCGGGAGTGGGGAGACTTTCAAAGTTACTGTTCGGGACTCCCGGTGTTGTGCATCAGGAATTACAGGGACGAAAAGTATATATCCCGGCTCGCCGAAGAGCTGGAAAAGTTCTGTTATGAGCTGGCGGGGAAGATTAAAGAGTTGAGGGAGATGCAAACCCAATAACAGCAAGGAACCGCTGGCAGCAGCCGCAGGATCGCCAAGGCCTGATTCAAATAGCGGGGTCAATGGTAAGGTAAGGACAAATTAAGCATGACTCACATTCTACTAATAAAAACACCCGGCGCATGGGCAAACGGGGACCCGGAAACAGTCGAGTTTCATTCCAAGATTAAACTTGGTGAGTCCATCCATTCGGATTTTAAACGGATGCGTAACGCTGCGTTTCACCGGAAACTGTTTTCCTTGCTCAACCTTGGTTTTGAATATTGGGAACCACCCGACCTGACTACAAAATGGGGCAAGCCCGAAAAGAATTTTGAACGGTTTAGAAAGGACGTTACTATCCTGGCCGGATACTATCACAATGTTTTCCGGTTGGACGGCACTTTCAGGATTGAAGCGGATTCAATATCTTTCGGGAATATGGAGCAGGGCGTTTTTGACAAACTGTATCAGGACATTCTGACGGTTTTGCTGAAGCGGATACCTATGATGGCGAAGATAGGCGCGGATGAAATTGACAATCTAACCAACAAGTTTTTGGAGTTCGCATGAAACGGTTTGCGGCCCCCGGATTTTAACCTTAAAACAGGAGGCGCTTCTTGTCGGGACGGGGGCCGCATTTAACCTAAATAAAGGAGGAATGGAATGGAACTAAAATTAATAATTGACACTAAAGATATGTATGGGGAAGATGGCATAGGTTTTGAAGCTCTTCTTGCCGATTCTTTCAAAAGAGCAATTATCAATGATTGTAAAACCGGGTTGGCTGCTGAGAAATTCAAAGAGTTTTCAAAACTGGTATCTGACACAATAATTGCTGACATAAAACTCAAAATGGAAAACTTTCTTTCGGAAGAAATTGCCCTAACCGGAGAGTGGGGCAAAACAACATTCGTAGGTAGCATTGAAGACCTTATTAAAAAGCGGTTTGATGATATTCTGTTGCGCCCCGTAGATAGTTCGGGAAAGACTCTACAGGGATGCGTGTCTTCTGGCAACTCTTGGATTGAGTGGAAACTGGGAAAATCTTTAGAATCAAATATTACCGATGCCGTAGACAAGGCATCTAAAGAAATTTTAAACAGCGTCTCTCAAACAGTTACTCAAAAGATCATTGAGATAAAAGACGGAGCCATTAAAAAACAAGTAGATGAAGCGTTTGCAGGAATGATAGCAAAAATAACGAAATGAACTTCGGGGGCCGCATTTACACAGGATGATATGGAATACCCAAAAATAAAGCCGATACGACTGCGGGGGAAGGCTTACACCGAGTTCCGTAAGGATGTGTGCGCCAGAGCGATGTCAAGGTGTGATACTTGCCATCTGTTTGCTCCGCTTCAGGACGGCAAAGCCGAGTTCAACCTATACCATCACGGGCACGTTAGCCATATACGACACCATTCCATAGGCGGCGGGGATACAATGGATAATGTGCTTTGGGAGTGTAACCGCTGTCACGACAAGCGTAATTCACCGCGATGGTCAAAAAAAACTGATAAAGAAATCAATTGTTGCGATGGATTCAAAAAGCTGTTCGGTTTCCATAGGCCAGATTGTAAAAAACAGAAGGGGGAGGGATGAATATAAAAGAAGCCTTTGGGGCATTAAAACTAAAGTTTACATCTGCAAATAAAATTGGTGTTGAACGGGCAACGATAACAGGAGATGAATGGAATGCTATCGAATCCTTTTACCTTACGTTTGGTGCCGACCTTGCCAGCACCCGCAAGGAGCTTGAGGAGTTGCAAGAAGAATGGAACGAGGAACAATCCAAAATGATACGCATTCGGCTTGAGCGTGATGCGCTGCGGGAGAAGGTACAGCGTTTTAAGGGTGTCATAGATTCTTTAGGGGGAATCACCACTCTGAACATTGAGCTATTAGAAGCGTATAATGGCCTTTGCGACGTCTCCCATTCAGCGGACATCAAGCAAGTAGCGACCGAATCGGTAACACAGCCTAAAATTGACTTTTGCTACGCCTGCGGGACAGCCTCCCGCCGCCTCCACCAAAAAACCTAATAATTCCAGTGCTTATAAAGCTAAAATCCGTACCTTTTCGTACCTAATTCGTGCCAGACATAAAAACAAGGAGAAAATATGAGCGGGGGACATTTTAATTACGATTGTTTTGCCATCCTTTCTCCCCTTGTTTGGGTTATAGCGGAGCGTCGCTGTGCTTACCGTTCCTTTTCATGTTCCATCCCCGCAGGCCAAACGACGCCACAATTGCTCCGATAAAACACCACTGATACCACTCAGGCGTTCCATCGAGTATGTCAAATCCCTGCCTTACATAATCTTGCAGCGGAGGTATAAAGCACATAATAAACGGCGCGGACAACAGTAGGGCAAACCATTCATCCTTCCAGGAATATCGCATTCCCTCAACAGCAGACTGATCATAGTTTATATCACCCTCTACAACGGTTTGCTTGCGCTTTACCTCGCCTTCAACGGTTGCTTTTGCTATCTCGACCTTTCCGGCAGACTCGATCTTTTTTCGTTCTTGCCAATTAGTAAATATACCCCCGACGGTATTAACAACTCCCAAAATTCCATCGATTATCGGTATCGCCATGCGTTACTCCTTTATGTTACCAGTTTTCGTTACTTTGGCCCGTCAATCCCGTCAGAAACGACACTTTCAACCGTCATTCCCGTTTTTAATAAACAGATCACTCCGGCGGCTTCTATGTAATTATTGACGATCATAAATTCTTTGGGCATATCCACTTTCGTTATTGGAACATTGTCCGCGACGGCGATAATCGGTATTTTTCTATAAAGACAAGATAAGTGAGGTGGACCTAAGCAGTTGACCGGAGTAACAAGGCAATCAATATCATCAACATAAATCCCGGTATCGTCAGAAAGTCTCGGTGCTTTGTGCAGCCCCTTAAACACGCAATGAATATAGCAAGTTGAAATAAACTCCGCTGCAATCCTGGGATTAACCAGCTCGTTTAAGCACCGTATTTCCTCGTCGTCTGTTTCAACCGGAGCATGGGCGAATGGTTTATTGATCCTGTCTGTTATCGCTCTTGAAACTATGGCCTCAATTTTACCCCATGGATTAACACCCCCGATTTTAAAATAATTTAATGCGGTTTCTTTTTTGACTTTTATCTGTGTTGCCATCGCAACCGCATCAAATTCATAGTTTTTAATTTGTTCAACCAATGAATCTATGCCAGAAAACGATCCGGTTGCTGTGCCGTCTTCTTGATAAAAGCCCTCCATTTTAAACTGCTGATCCATTTCACAAATCTCAATACTACATCCGATTGTATGCCGGGCTGCGCTTACTGCATTGATCGTTTCCGGTCGAATCGGTTTGTTCACAAGCAAAAGTATCTTATTTGACTTCGGTTTTTTTAGATAAAATTCTCCGTCTAAAAATCTGTCAAGTAATCCCCCCTCCACATACCAAGCGTTTTCCGGCATCTCGTTGATGTCGGCTGCATTGACTACGTTTGGATGCAGAATTAAATTATCACAAACCGATCCAAGCAGTTTAGCAACCGGATTAGCATCGCCGGCGTGTCCTCCAATTGAACAGCCAATCCCGGTCGGAATTATCATAACGACATTCATCATATCCTCACTATCGTTGTTGATTTGACTATTTCACCCCCGAAAAAATCAACCGTAAAATCCTCTACTGTTCTGACATCGAACTCTTTACATGAGAAAACATTGATAAATATTTTTTTGAGAATATCGAGCGCGTGAATTGTTATATTACTGGTTAAAATAAACTGAACAGCAGAAGTCCCTTTCGTGTGTGGCGATGTCTGCTTTTCTTCTTCTGGCGTTTCAAGGTCATCCCAAAAATGCAACTCGCACCGCTGCATATCTATACGGATGCACAATTCGACAAAATACTCCTCAATATATTTTCGATTGAATCCAGAAGGGTCGCAGTTGTGCAAATCAAGGATTAATTCTTTTCCGTACATTGTGTCTTTATCCCCCTATATTATCCCGTCAATCCCGTTGCAGGCTCCCTGCTTTGCCATTATCCTATACAGCTTCGCGGCAGCGTTACAGTCATAACCAGAATTACCACTACGGTATTGAAACTGTAGCCGGTCTGGGCAAAATGGACAAAAAGGTATCTCAGTAGAGCCAGACAACCTCTTTGTCTTTGTTGTGGTCATTTCCGTCCACCGTGAGCAAGGGAAAAATGGTTTCCATCAGCAAACCTTCCCCCCCACGCTCCGCCCTTCGATTCCCAAAACTCTCCAAGATTAGGATATTCCGAACCCTCTGTTAGATATACCCCATCCCTAAACACATTCAGGTCAATAGCCAGTTTGTCATAATGAAGACTTCCCTTCATATGACCTGTTCTTGTGGAAACATAGGCATCCCCGAATGTAAGCTCATACCCGTTGTCATACGCCCATATAATTAGGTCGGCTATCATTCGGACAAATACGGATTGTTTTTGTCGTAGTGTCATTTAAGCGCCCTTAGAATTTCTTTAATGTCTTTTTGGATTTCACCCAGACTTCTTTCAAAATATTGCTTGTCTGCCAGGTAGTGGTCTGATCGGACGTATTTATCAGGAAGGATTTTTATGTCGCCCTGCAACGATGTCACCATAATTTGT
>Ga0180732_1000850_pt1 | contig 22007 bp, 20 predicted proteins | sample KR11_01MetaG_FD_148674 | JGI IMG/M metagenome (GOLD analysis project Ga0180732, IMG submission 148674) | Groundwater microbial communities from the Olkiluoto Island deep subsurface site, Finland - KR11_0.1 MetaG | ecosystem: Environmental > Aquatic > Deep subsurface > Groundwater | place... | reverse complement strand
CGGCCTGATCACCCCGTCGCTGGAAGAGATGGCGCATGTGGCGAAAGAGATGGAGCGTCAGGGCTTCACCATCCCGCTGCTCATCGGCGGCGCAACCACCTCGCGCGTGCACACCGCCGTGAAGATCGAACCCAACTACCCGAGCGGAACCGTGGTGTACGTGACTGATGCTTCGCGCGCAGTGGGCGTGTGCAGCAACCTGCTCTCTTCGACTTTGCGCGATGACTACGTGGCCGAGATCAAAGCCGACTATCAGACCGCGCGCGACCAGCATGCGGGCAAGCAGGGCAAGGCTACTTATGTCCCGCTGGAAGCGGCGCGTGCACACGGCCTGAAAACCGACTGGAAGAAGTATTCACCACCCAAGCCCAAGCTGCTCGGCGTGCAGAAGCTGGAGAACTACCCGCTGGACATCCTCGTCGATTTCATCGACTGGACGCCGTTCTTCCAGGCGTGGGAACTGGCCGGTCGTTATCCGAAGATATTGAAAGACGAAGTGGTGGGTGTGGAAGCGACCAAGCTGCTCGCCGATGCGCAGGCGATGTTGAAAAAACTCGTCAAGGAAAAGTGGCTCACCGCCAACGCTGTGTTCGGCCTGTTCCCCGCCAACACAGTGAACAGCGACGATATCGAGATCTACGCCGACGACAAGCGCAAGCAAGCCGCGATGACCTGGCACAACCTGCGCCAGCAAACCAAGAAGCCCGCCGACATCCCCAACTACTGCCTGGCCGACTACATCGCGCCGAAAGACAGCAAGGTGAAGGACTACATCGGCGGCTTCGCGGTGACTGCAGGCATCGGTATCGAGAAAAAGATGAAGGAGTTCGAGAAGGCCAACGACGACTACAGCGCCATCATGCTGCAGGCATTGGCCGACCGCCTCGCCGAAGCCTTCGCCGAACATCTGCACCTGCGCGTGCGCCGCGAGTTCTGGGCTTATGCGGCAGATGAAGGCTTGAGCAACGAAGACATCATCGCCGAAAAATACCGCGGCATCCGCCCCGCCCCCGGCTATCCCGCCTGCCCAGAGCACAGCGAAAAAGGCCCGCTGTTCGACTTGCTGCAAGCACCGAAGAACGCTGGCATCACGCTGACCGAGAGCTTCGCCATGCTGCCCACCGCCGCTGTCAGTGGCTTCTACTTCTCGCATCCCGAAGCGAAATATTTCGCCACCGGCAAGGTGGACAAGGATCAGGTCGCGGACTATGCACAGCGCAAGGGCTGGACGGTGGACGAGGCCGAACGGTGGTTGGCGCCGGTGCTGAGCTATTGAGTGATGAAGGTCATCTACAAAATCACTTATCCGAATGGAAAGATTTATATTGGGAAAGACCTGACGGGCACGCTTACATATTTTGGCAGCGTGAATAGTGAACTAGTAGAAAAAGATTTTTCGGAAGATCAGCGAAGAGATTTCTCAATCAGAAAAGAGATACTGATGGAGTCCGAAGATGCCGCAGAAATTAACAGCAGCGAATCCAAGTTCATTTTGGAGTATCAATCAAATAACCCGGTTATTGGCTACAACCAATGGCCGAAGTTCAGAGGCTAACAATTAACCACTAAGGAAATCGCAACATGACCACCCTCATCAAAACCGACACCAAACTCGGCGAAGGCGCGGAAGCGCAAGCCGGACAAACCGTCATCGTGCATTACACCGGCTGGCTGTTCGACGAAAACGCAGCAGACAACAAGGGCACGAAGTTCGACAGTTCGTTGGACCGTAACGAGCCGTTCGATTTTCCGCTCGGCGGCGGGCGTGTCATCAAGGGTTGGGACGAGGGCGTGGCGGGCATGAAGGAAGGCGGTACGCGCACTTTGGTGATCCCGCCCGAGATGGGCTATGGCCCGCGCGGTGCGGGTGGCGTGATCCCGCCGAATGCGACGCTGGTGTTCGACGTGAAGCTGTTGAAGGTGATCCGCACCGAGATGGTGGACACCAAGGTCGGCGAGGGCGACGAGGCGCATGCGGGGCAGCATGTGACCGTGCATTACACCGGCTGGCTGTTCGACAAGCATGCGGAAGGTAACAAGGGCACGAAGTTCGACAGCTCGCGCGACCGCGACGAGCCGTTCGAATTCCCGCTGGGTATGGGCCATGTGATCCAGGGGTGGGACATGGGCGTACAGGGCATGAAGGTTGGCGGTCAGCGCACGCTGACCATCCCGCCGGAGATGGGTTATGGCCCGCGCGGCGCGGGCGGCGTGATTCCCGGCAATGCGACGCTGGTGTTCGAAGTCGAACTGCTGGGCGTGAACTAAATGAAGCGTTTCACTTTCGTTCCGCTCGCCGCACTGCTCGGCGCGAGCAGTCTGTTGTTCAGTGCCTGTTCCCAAGCGGAGTTGCCGGCGGCCAAGGCCAGCAAGGTGACCGAGTTGAAGCAGATCGAGGGCAAAGCGGGCGCGGGTGCGGTCGCCAGTGCCGGCCAGAAGGTTTCGGTGCATTACACCGGCTGGCTGTATGACGAAGCCGCGCCAGACTACAAAGGCAGCAAGTTCGACAGTTCGCGTGATCGCAACCGTCCGTTCGAATTTGTGCTCGGTGCCGGTCAAGTCATCAAGGGTTGGGATGTCGGCGTGCAAGGCATGAAAGTGGGCGGTCAGCGAACTTTGGTCATTCCCCCGGAATTCGGCTACGGTGCCCGTGGTGCGGGCGGCGTGATCCCGCCTAACGCGACGCTGGTATTCGATGTGGAGTTGCTCGAAGTCAAATGAACATGCTGGTTAAACTGGCGTAACATTCCAATGTGACAGTACGCAAGTAAAGGAGCGGCAGATGTTCCAGATTCGAGTACACGGACGGGGTGGTCAGGGCGTGGTGACCGCTACCGAGATGCTGTCTGTCGCCGCCTTCGAAGAAGGTCGCCATGCGCAGGCTTTCCCCAGTTTCGGTTCGGAGCGCACGGGTGCGCCGGTGGTGGCGTTCTGCCGCCTCGACGACAAGGAGATCCGCCTGCGCGAACCCATCATGGAGCCGGACGCGCTCATCATCCAGGACCCTACCCTGCTGCATCAGATCGATGTGTTCGCCGGGCTGAAGCCGGACGGCTATGTGTTATTAAATTCCGCGCACAGCTTCGAGCAGATCGGTTTAGGTGAGTTGGTGAAGCAGCGCGGTCTTTCCAGAATGTGTACGCTGCCCGCGTCCGAACTGGGCCTGAAGCATGTCGGCCGCCCCATCCCCAACGTGCCGCTGATCGCGGGTTTCGCCGCGCTGTCCGGCATGTTCAAACTCGAATCCGTGATCAAGGCGATCAACGAGAAATTCTCGGGCAAGGTCGCGGCAGGCAATATCGCGGCGGCGACGGAAGCCTATGAGTTGGTGAAAAAGCAGATGGAGGAGCGCGCCCATGCTTAAACAGATAGAAGGTTCGAAGGCCGTCGCCGAGGCCATCGCGCTGTGCCGCCCGGAAGTGATCTGCGCTTACCCGATTTCGCCGCAGACGCACATCGTCGAGGCGCTGGGCGAAATGGTGAAGGCGGGCGATCTGACGCCGTGCGAGTTCATCAACGTGGAGAGCGAGTTCGCCGCGATGTCGGTGGCCATCGGTTCTTCCGCAGCCGGTGCGCGTTCCTACACAGCGACTGCCTCGCAGGGATTGCTGTTCATGGTGGAAGCGGTCTACAACGCCGCCGGACTCGGCCTGCCCATCGTGATGACCGTGGCCAACCGCGCCATCGGCGCGCCCATCAATATCTGGAACGACCACTCCGATTCGCTCTCGCAACGCGATTCCGGCTGGATGCAGTTGTTCGCCGAAACCAATCAGGAAGCGGTCGATCTGCACATCCAGGCGTTCAAACTTGCCGAAGAACTCTCCATGCCCATCATGGTGTGCATGGACGGCTTCATCCTCACCCATGCCTTCGAGCGCGTGGACATCCCGACTCAGGAGCAGGTGGATGGTTACTTGCCGCCCTTCGATCCGCGCCAGATGCTGGACCCGGCGGAGCCGGTCTCCATCGGCGCGATGGTGGGGCCGGAAGCGTTCATGGAGGTGAAGTATCTGGCGCACGCCAAGCAGATGCAGGCGCTGGAACTGATCCCGCAACTGGCAGCGGAATTCAAGCAGCAGTTCGGGCGCGACAGCGGCGGACTGGTCCGCACCTACCGCGCCGACGATGCGGAAACGATGATCGTGGCGATGGGCTCGGTGCTGGGCACGGTGAAAGACACGGTGGACGAGCTGCGCGAACAGGGCCACAAGATCGGGGTGCTGGGCATCATCAGTTATCGCCCCTTCCCGCTCAAGGAAGTGCGCGCCGCACTGGTGAACTGCAAACGTTTCGTGGTGCTGGAGAAGAGCCTCGCGGTTGGTATGGGCGGCATCGTCGCCACCGACGTGCGCATGGCGGTGAGCGGCACCGGATTGAAGGGCTACACCGCCATCGCCGGGCTGGGCGGACGCAACATCACCAAGGCCTCGCTGCACAAACTGTTCCTCGAAGCGGAGCAAGAGCAGCTGCCGCCGGTGACCTTCGTCGACCTCGACTGGGACGTCGTCAACAAACAACTGGAGCGCGAGAAACAGAACCGCCACTCCGGTCCGATCGCCGAGAACATCCTGTATGACAAAGGGATGTCTTCGTCTGCCAAGTTCGGTTGAGGAGAGCACGATGAGTTTTCAACCTGTGAAGTTCTACCAGACCGGCACCTACACCGTGGGCAATCGTTTGCTCGCACCGGACGCGCGCAGCGTGCAGGCCGGTGAGCTGCGCAGCAACTCGATCAACTCCGGCCACCGCGCCTGTCAGGGCTGCGGCGAGGCGCTCGGTGCGCGTTATGCCATCGATGCCGCAATGGCGGAGAGCAACAACCAGCTGATCGCGGTGAACGCGACGGGCTGTCTGGAAGTGTTCTCCACGCCCTATCCAGAATCATCCTGGCAGGTGCCGTGGATACACTCGCTGTTCGGCAACGCACCGGCGGTGGCGACCGGCGTGGCCGCCGCGATGAAGGTGAAGGGCAAGAACAATGTGCGCGTGGTGGCGCAGGGCGGCGACGGCGGCACCACCGACATCGGCTTCGGCTGCCTGTCCGGCATGTTCGAGCGCAACGACGACGTGCTCTATATCTGTTACGACAACGAGGCCTACATGAACACCGGCGTGCAGCGTTCGTCCGCCACGCCGCCGACGGCGCGCACCGCGACCACCATGCCGGTAGGGCCGGAGCCGGGCAACGTGTTCGGCCAGGGAAAGAACGTGCCGGAGATCGCCATGGCACACGGCATCCCCTATGTGGCGACCGCGACCGTGGCCGACCTGCGCGACTTGGAATACAAGGTGCGCAAGGCGATGAAGATGCACGGTGCGCGCTACATCCAGATCTTCGTGCCCTGCCCGCTGGGCTGGGGTTCGGCCTCGCACGACACCATCCGCCTGGCGCGGCTGGCGAAGGAGACTGGCATGTTCCCGGTGTTCGAAGCGGAGCATGGCGAAGTGACCGGCGTGCTGAAGATCCGCAACAAGCAGCCCATCGAGGACTACCTCAAGCCGCAGAAACGTTTCGCGCACCTGTTCGGCAAGCATGCCCATCCGGAGATGGTGGCGCACCTGCAAGCTATCGCCGACCGCAATATTCGCAAGTACGGTCTGCTCGACGAGGAGAAGGCGCATGGCTAACAAACCCTTTGCCATCACGCTCAAGCCGGGCACTTCGTTGGCCAACTTGACCGGTTCCTGGCGCTCGTCGCGGCCGGTGTATCTCAACCGCCTGCCGCCGTGCAACAACGCTTGTCCGGCGGGCGAGAACATCCAGGGTTGGCTGTTCCATGCCGAGAGCGGCGATTACGAACAGGCCTGGCGCGTGCTGGTGCGCGACAACCCACTGCCGTCGGTGATGGGGCGTGTGTGCTACCACCCCTGCGAAACCTCATGCAACCGCGGCCAGCTTGATGAAGCGGTCGGTATCAATTCGGTGGAACGTTTCCTCGGTGACGAGGCGATCAAGCGCGGCTGGAAATTCGACGCGCCTGCTGCATCGACCGGCAAGAAGGTGCTGGTGGTGGGCGCGGGTCCGTCGGGCCTGTCTGCCGCCTATCATCTGGCGCGCATGGGCCATCAGGTCGAGATTCAGGAAGCCGGCCCGCTGGCGGGCGGCATGATGCGTTTCGGCATCCCGAAATACCGTCTGCCGCGCGACGTGCTGGATGCCGAGGTGCAGCGCATCCTCGACCTCGGCGTGACGCTCAAGCTGAATACCAAGGTCGAGAACATCGAACAGAGCATGCAGCTCGGTGCTTTTGATGCGGCCTTTCTTGCGGTCGGTGCGCACATCGGCAAACGCGCCATGATCCCGGCGGGTGACGCTTCGCATATTGTGGATGCGGTGTCGGTGCTGCGCTCGATGGAGGGCGAAGACAAGCCGATGCTGGGCCGCAAGGTGGTGGTGTACGGCGGCGGCAACACGGCGATCGACGTGGCGCGCACGGTGAAACGCATGGGCGGCGAGCCGCTCATCGTCTATCGCCGCACGCGCGACCGGGCACCTGCGCATGATTTCGAGATCGAGGAAGCGCTGCAGGAAGGCGTGATGATCAAGTGGCTGTCCACCATCAAGCAGGCGGAAGCAGGCGAGATCACGGTGGAACGCATGGAGCTGGACGACAAGGGTTTCCCGCAACCGACTGGCGAGTTCGAGAAGCTGGAAGCGGATTCTGTGGTGCTGGCGCTGGGGCAGGATGTCGACCTTTCGCTGCTGCAAGGCGTGCCGGGGCTGGATGTGAAAGATGGCGTGGTGCAGGTCACGCCCGACATGATGACCGGCTTCCCCGGCATCTTCGCGGGCGGCGACATGGTGCCGTCGGAGCGCACGGTCACCGTGGGTGTGGGCCACGGCAAGAAGGCGGCGCGCAACATCGATGCCTGGCTGCGCGGCATCACCTACGTGCCGGAGCCTAAGCACGAGATCGCCACCTTCGACAAACTCAACCCGTGGTACTACTCCGACGCCGACAAGACGGTGCGCCCGATGCTGGACATCATCCGCCGCCAGACCAGTTTCGACGAGGTGCAGGGCGGGCTGGACGAGACCAACGCGCTGTTCGAGGCGCGCCGCTGCCTTTCCTGCGGCAATTGTTTCGAGTGTGACAACTGCTATGGCGTATGCCCCGACAACGCGGTGATCAAGCTCGGCCCGGGCAAGGGCTTCGAGTTCAACTACGACTACTGCAAGGGCTGCGGCATCTGCGAGGCCGAGTGTCCGTGCGGTTCGATCAAGATGGTGCCGGAAGACATCTGACCTCAAGGGTGCCTCTAATAATTCAAAATTCTAAGCAAGACAAGGCGCGAGCAAAAAATCGCGACGCAGCATATGATTGATATGTAAGGAGTGATTTTTTGTGAGTAACGCAGTATTGCAACGAAGTTTGGATTATTAGAGGCACCCTTAACATGAACCATCTATCCAATCCGTTGCTGATCACGGCGATGATGCTCGCCGTGTCCAACCTGTTCATGACCTTCGCCTGGTACGGCCATCTGAAGAACATGGCGACCTCGCCCTGGTATGTGGCAGCGTTGGTGAGTTGGGGCATCGCACTTTTTGAATACCTGCTGCAGGTGCCGGCCAACCGTATCGGCTACACTCAGCTCAGTCTGGGTCAGTTGAAGATATTGCAGGAAGTCATCACGCTGACCATCTTCGTGCCGTTCGCGGTGATGTATATGAATCAGCCGTTGAAGCTGGACTATCTGTGGGCGGGACTGTGCCTGGTGGGCGCGGTGTATTTTATTTTCAGAACGTAATCCATGAGCAAACACATCCATATCCTCGGCATCTGCGGCACCTTCATGGGCGGCATCGCCGCCATCGCCAAGCAATCGGGTTATCGCGTCACCGGTTGCGATGCGAACGTCTATCCGCCGATGAGTACGCAACTGATCGAACAAGGCATCGAGCTGATCGAGGGTTTCGGCATCGAGCAGCTTGAGCTGAAGCCGGACGTGTTCGTCATCGGCAACGTGGTGTCGCGCGGCAATGCGCTGATGGAAGAGATCTTGAATCGCGGACTGCCTTATGTTTCCGGCCCGCAGTGGCTGGCGGATACTTTGCTGCGCGACAAGTGGGTGCTGGGTGTGGCGGGCACGCACGGCAAGACCACCACTACGTCCATGCTGGCGTGGATACTGGAATACGCGGGGCTGAATCCGGGCTTCCTGATCGGCGGCGTGCCGCAGAACTTCGGCATCTCGGCGCGCATCACCGAGTCGCCGTTCTTCGTGATCGAGGCGGACGAATACGACACCGCCTTCTTCGACAAGCGCTCCAAGTTCGTGCACTACCGTCCGCGCACCGCAGTATTGAACAATCTGGAGTTCGACCACGCCGACATCTTTGCCGACCTGAATGCCATCGAAACGCAGTTCCATCATCTGGTGCGCACTGTGCCGGGCAACGGGCTGGTGGTGAGCAATGGCCGAGAGGAATCGCTGCAGCGTGTAATCCAGCGCGGCTGCTGGACACCGGTGGAGAAGTTCGGCAGCGACGATGGATGGAACATCGACGAGCAAGAACAGGTGTCGTTCAACGGCAAACTGCAAGGCAAGCTGCAATGGGAGCTGATGGGTGAGCACAACCGCATGAACGCGCTGGCCGCGCTGGCCGCGGCGCGGCATGCCGGTGTGCCGGTCGCGCAAGGCTTGGCGGCCTTGGGAGAATTCAAGAACGTGAAGCGCCGCATGGAAGTGCGCGGTACGATCAACGGCATCACCGTGTATGACGACTTCGCACATCACCCCACCGCCATCGATACCACGGTGGCCGGTCTGCGCCGCAAAGTCGGGGCGGCACGCATCCTCGCCGTGCTGGAACCGCGCTCCAACACCATGAAGCTGGGCGTGATGAAAGATGCGCTGCCCGGCAGTCTGAAAGATGCCGATCTGACTTTCTGCTATGCGGGAAATCTGGGTTGGGATGCGCGCGGTGCACTGGCACCGCTGGGCGACAAGGCGCTGGTGAAGGACGACCTCAACGAACTCATCGATGCCATCGCCAACGTGGCGAAGTCAGGCGACCAGATACTGGTGATGAGCAACGGCGGGTTCGGCGGGATACACGAGAAGCTGCTGCTTCGGCTGCAGGATTGATCGTCTACTGCACCAGATACTCGATCACATCCCCGCCAGCTTCTTCGAAATTCCGCCCCAGGCTGATGGCACCGGCACCGTGCAACACGATCTGCTGGTGGTTCAGCTCGATCACCTGACCGTCGCTGAAGCGCACGAAAGTGCCGTTCGCGCTGTGGTCGGTGAGCAGGAACTTGCCGAAATTGAATTCGATACGAGCGTGCTGGCGCGAGGCGAGGTTGTCGAGTATCACCAGATCCGAATCCTCCGAGCGGCCCAGTATGGCGCTGCGGCGCTGCTCGCCGAGGGTGCACACATTGGTCTCGTAGCGCAGCATCAATTCATTGCGGGATAGTGCGGGCTTGCGGTACGACTGTGTGCCGATGCGTGTGCTGGTCGTGTCTTCCTGCTCCCAAAACACCTGGAACACATCGAACGATTCCTGCTTGCCGCGAAATGCCGTGCGATGCAGGGGACGCGTGTATTTGAGCAGCTTGTCCGGTAGCTCGCCGATCACGGCCTGCGAAGTGAGGATCTGCCGCGCGCGCGTGATGGCGGTGATGCGTGCCGCCAGATTCACGGTGTCGCCGAAAGCATCGTTGCGGTCCAGCAGAACATCGCCGTAGTGCAGGCCGATGCGGATATAGATCGGATGATCGCCGCCGGGGCGCTGGTGTTCGACTTCCAGCTGCATGGCGCGGGCGGCATTGATGGCGCTCACGGCATCCGGGAAGGAACACATGACCTCGTCGCCGATGGTCTTGATCAGCTTGCCATGATGTTCGAGCGCTACCCGAGTGAGGATGGTCAGCGTGCGGGTGACCATGTGCAGCGCGACCTCGTTGCCCAGTTTGTCGTACAGCGCGGTACTGCCGCTGATATCGGCGAACAGAATGGCGAGATTCTGTTGCGCGTGGTCCATTATCCGTTGGCACCGAACATCATGCGCCTTGCCACGAACTTCTTGGCGGGCGGGATGTGGTCGAGCAGGTTGAGCGCGGCGGAGCGCAGCGGACCCATCAGCGGCAGGTCGTTGGAGAACAGACGCACCAGCCCGTCGGTGAAGCGGATGCCCGCGTTGCGGTCGATATTGCGCGACTTGCGGTAGGCGGCACACATGGCGGCGGAGCCGATGCCGTCCGGAGCGTGATCGAGGATGGCTTGTGCCAGTTCCCAGGCGTCGCGGATGCCCATGTTGAAGCCTTGCCCCGCAACGGGGTGCAAAGTCTGTGCGGCATTGCCGATCAGTACGGTGTGCGGGAAGGAGATGTCGGGTGCACGCTTCAGGCGCAAGGGGTAGCTGCTGCGCTTGCCGATGGTGATGAAGTTGCCAACTCGTTCGCCGAAGTGGCCTTGCAGATATTGCAGGAAGGTCGTGTCATCCCAGTTCAACATGGTCTGTGCTTGTTCGTGCGTCGCGGTCAGCACTAGTTCGTAACCGTCCATGTAGGGCAGCAAGGCCATCGGGCCCTGCGCGGTGAAACGCTCGAAGGCGACACCGTTGTCAGGGCTGTCGGTGGTGAGGTGCGCGATGATGCCGCTCTGTCCGTAGTCGGTGATCTGTGGCGGGTGCTTGGCTTCCAGCAGTTTGCCGCCGTCGGCGACCACGGCGAGTTTTGCAGTGAGCGTGTGTTGAGCGCCTTTGTATTGGTAGAGGATGGTCGACTGTTCGCGGCTAGCGGACAGGTCGCTGACGGCAGCGCCATACAGACAATCGACATCGGACTGATGCAATGCCTGTTGCAGGGCCGCATGCAGCGCGGTGTAGGGCAGCACATAACCCATGTCCGGCACGTTCAGATCATCGGCACGCAAAGTTGTATGGCCGGAGCTGTCTTTCTGCGTGACCTCGATCACCTTGATGCCGCTGATGTTCTGCAGTGTCTGCCAAGCGCCCAGTCTCTGCAGCAACAGGCGCGAACCATAGGAAAGTGCCAGCGCGCGCGGGTCGGTGGTATTGATCTCCGATTCACGTTCTTCAAGCAATGCCACTTTGAGGTCGTTGTCGCGCAAGGCCAGTGCCAGTGCGATACCGACCGGGCCGCCGCCGATGATGGCGACATCGTAATGCTCATTCATGGCGCATCTCCTCCTCAATCTGTTCTACAGTCTTGGGCGCTTGCTGGGTCAGTACCTCGTTGCCGTGCGGCGTGATCAGCACATCGTCCTCAATGCGGATACCGATGTTCCACAGTTCCTGCGGCACATTGTCGGCGGGGCGGATGTAGCAGCCGGGCTCGACCGTCAGCGTCATGCCGCTTTGCAGCGTGCGCCATTGTCCGTCCACTTTGTATTCGCCGACATCATGCACATCCATGCCCAGCCAGTGGCCGGTGCGGTGCATATAGAACTGTTTGTAGCTTTCGGTCTCGAGCACTGATTCCACCGAACCCTGACAGAGCTTGAGGTCGATGAAACCTTGTGCCAGCACACGCAGCGCCGCCTGATGTGGCGCATCCCACGTATTGCCGGGACGCGCGGCAGAGATGGCGGCCTCTTGCGAGGCGAGCACAATCTGGTATACGTCCTTCTGCGCGGCAGAGAACTTGCCGTTGATGGGGAAGGTGCGCGTGATGTCGGCGGCATATCCTTCCAGTTCGCAACCCGCGTCTATCAGCAACAGATCGCCGTCATGCAGCGGCGCGTTGTTGCCCACGTAGTGCAGCGTGCAGGCATTGGCACCGCCGGCGACGATACTGGTGTAAGCCGGATGACGGGCGCCATGACTGCAGAATTCGTGCAACAGTTCGGCTTCCACCTCATATTCAAACTGGCCGGGTCGCGTGAAGCGCATGGCGCGGCGGTGGGCCTCGCAGGAGATGGTGGCGGCGCGGCGCATGATGCCCTGTTCGAGGTAGTCCTTGATCAGGCGCATCTCGTTCAACAACTCCTGCACGTCTCGCAGATGGGACGGTGCCTGGATGCCGCTGCGCGATTTGGCTTTCACCGCTTCGCGCACTTTGAGCAGTCGCGCGTCCCACTCGCTGCTCGCACCCATCGGGTAATACAGGGTCGGTTGGTCGGCCATCAGCTCGGCCAGTTTCTCATCCAGTTGCGCGATGGGGTAGGCGGCATCGAAACCGAAATGTTCGGCGGCGGCATCCGGGCCGTTACGAAAGCCGTCCCAGATCTCGCGTTCTGGATTCTTCTCGCGACAGAACAGGATGGACTGCATCGCCTTGCCGGCGATCAGCACCAGTACCGCTTCCGGCTCGGCAAAGCCACTGAGGTAATAGAAGTGGCTGTCGTGGCGGTAGTCATAGTGTGCATCGGCATTGCGCGCGACTTCGGGCGCGGTCGGAATGACGGCGATACCCTGTCCCATCCTTTCGGAAAGGCGGCGGCGACGTTGCTGGAAATGAGCGAGATCAGGCATGGCCCGCATTCTGCGACGCATGCAATTGCTTGTCGAGTTCATCCAGCCGTTGCGGGGTGCCGATGTCCATCCACAGACCGCGATGATGTTCGCCGCTTATCCTGTTCAGCGCGATCTGCTCGCGCAGCAGCGGTGCCAGCGGGGCTGTGCTGCCGCGTGGGATGTTGGCGAACAGGGCGGGTTGGTACAGGCCGATACCGGAGAAGGTCAGGGCAGAATGCTGTGTGCCTATTGCCGAGCCTGTCAGGCGGCCTTCATGGAGAAAGAAGTCACCCTTGGGGTTGTGCCCGGGGTTATCCACCAGCACCAGATGCGCCATTTCGCCGCTGGCGGAAAGTGCGGCGGCACGGGCGGGCAGCGCGCCGAAGTCGTAATCGCACCAGATGTCGCCGTTGACCACGGCGAACGGGCCGTCGCCTAGCAGAGGCAGGGCGAACGCGATGCCGCCCGCCGTTTCCAGCGCGCTACCTTCATCCGAATATGCGATGTGTGCGCCGAATTGCGAACCGTCGCCCAGCGCCTGCTCGATCTGTTTGCCGAGATGGGCGTGGTTGATGACCAGATCGGTGATGCCCGCGCTTACCAACCGCTCGATGTGCCACACGATGAGCGGTTTGCCGCCCGCCTGCAGCAGCGGCTTGGGGGTGTGGTCGGTGAGCGGGCGCATGCGTTCGCCGCGACCGGCAGCCAGGATCATGGCACGCATGGATTAGGCCTTCTCGACCTGCATATTGAGTTCGAGCAGGATGTTCAGCAGCGGTTTGAGGTCGATGTAGCGTTCGCAGGCTTTGTGCAGGTATTCCATCACCAGCGGCATGTCCTTCAGGTAGCCGTCTTTGCCGTCGCGGTGATAAAGGCGGGCGAAGATACCCAGCACCTTGATGTGACGTTGCACGCCCATCATCTCGTAGTCGCGGTAGAAGTCACCGAAGTCCTCGCGCACCGGCAATCCTGCCTTGCGCGCCTTTTCCCAGTACTGGATCAGCCAGTCGATGATGTCAGCCTCCTCCCATTTGACATAGGCATCCTTGAACAGCGAGGCGAGGTCATAGGTGATGGGGCCGTACACGGCGTCCTGAAAATCCAATATTCCCGGATTCGGCTCGGAGAACATCAGGTTGCGCGAATGGTAGTCGCGGTGCACATAGACGCAGGGCTGTGCAAGGTTGTTGGCGAGGATGCGCTGGAACACTTCCTCCAGTTTGGCCTTTTGCTTGTCGTTGAGCGTCACACCCAGATGTTTGCCGATGTACCACTCGGGGAACAGGTCGAGCTCGCGACGAAGCAGCGCTTGGTCGTAGGGTGGCAGCTCGTCCGGCTTCGAGGCGAGTTGTATCTTGATCAGGGCATCGGTTGCCGCAGCGTAAAGTTGCTTGGGACTTTCAGTCTGCAAAGCTTGCAGGTAGGTGGTGTTGCCGAGGTCGGACAACAACAGGAAACCCTGTGCCAGGTCTTGCGCATACACATGAGGAACATGGGTGCCGGCCTGCTCGAACAGCTTGCCGATGTGCAGGAACGGTTCGCAGTTCTCGTGCTGCGGCGGGGCATCCATCACCACTTTGGTCGAGCCATCGGCGAAGGTGGCGCGGAAGTAGCGGCGGAAGCTGGCGTCGGCGGAAGCGGGCGCGAGGGTGAACGGTTGATCGGGGAAAAGGGATGAAAGCCAGTCGGTAAGCTGTTGTTGACGCTGCATTTGATTGCCTTAATGAGGGTTTTGTGCGATTTTAGCACCTTAATTTGACCGACCCGCCCATGCTTTTCCGTTCGCGCCTGTTCGCACTTTCCTTGTTGTTCACCTTGACCTGTCCGGCGGTCGCCGAGACCTTGCCGCTCAAATTGGATCGCACTTTCAAACGACTGCCTGCGCAGGATGAGCCGGGCGTGGCATTCATCAGCGCGGAGCGTATTGAAGCGCGGCAGGGCGACCAAATGGAAGCCAGCGGCAAGGTGGAGCTGCGCCAGGAGGGCCGCGTCGTGAAGGCCGATCACCTGCTCTATGAACAGGAGAAGCAGAATGTGTACGCCGACGGGAACGTGAGCATCGTGCAGGGTGAAACGGTGATGAGCGGCCCCAAGCTGAAGATGAACCTTGATCTCGATGTCGGCGAGATGGCGCAGCCGGAGTTCTTCATCGGTGAGAACGATGCACGCGGCACCGCAGCGATGTTGAACATGGAAGGCCGTAACCACCAGACCTTCCGCTCTGCCGTCTACACGACCTGTCCTGCCGGGAATGACGATTGGCTGATCCGCATGAGCACGCTGGAGCTCGACCGCGACAGACAGGTCGGCGTTGCATACAACGCCAGGGTCGAATTCAAGAGCGTGCCCTTTCTTTACACCCCGTGGATGGATTTCGCGCTGAACGATGACAAGCGTTCAGGATTTCTGGGGCCTGTTTTCGGTAGCACCAACTCCGGTGGTAGCGAGATCACGCTGCCCTATTTCTGGAATATCGCCCCCAATTTCGATGCGACCTTCTCGCCGCGATATATCAGCAAGCGCGGCACCCAGTTCAATAACGAGTTCCGCTATCTGCGGCCGCGCTACAGCGGCGAGTTCCACGCCGATGTACTTGACGGAGACCGGGTAAGCAATCTAGACCGCTCCCATTACGGGATCAAACATCGGCACAATCTGGGTGATGGTTTTTCAGCTTCGGTGGATGCGAATGTGGTGTCCGATGATGCCTATTACCGGGATCTGGCTGGGGCGATCAGCGGCACGTCGCAAGCCAACCTGCTGCGCGAAGGTGTCGTGTCTTATGCGGGGTACGGCTGGAACGCATCGGCCAGGGTGCAGCGCTACCAGACCTTGCAGGATCCACTGGCACGGGTGGCGATACCTTATCGGCGCCAGCCGCAACTGGCTTTGAGCACGAGCCGCCAGGTTGCGAAAAGCACGCTGAATTTCACGAGTGAATATGTGGACTACCGTCATCCGACCTTGGTGAATGGACAGCGCTTGGTGCTCAATCCCTCGATCAGCTATCCACTGCTTAGCGAGCCTGGCTATTATTTGACGCCGAAGTTGGGCTTGCACTACAGCAGCTATGTGCTCGATGCCAATAACACGAGCAATGTTCCGAACACGCAGCGCACTTTACCGATCTTCAGTCTGGATAGCGGGCTGATCTTCGAGCGCAACGACTCGTTCCTTGGGAATGCCTATATGCAGACGCTGGAGCCGCGCGCGTTCTATGTTCGCATCCCCTATCGAGACCAGTCGCAATTGCCCAATTTCGACTCTGCACGGGCCCCTTTCAGTTTCAGCCAGATATTCACCGAGAATCGCTTCCTGGGCAGTGACCGTGTGGGGGATGCAGACATGATCACCTTGGCACTGACTACGCGAGTGATCGACGGGGATGATGGAACCGAGCGTTTGCGCGTGGCGGTGGCGGAGCGTTTCACATTCGAAACACCGCAAGTGAACTTGGGAAGCCCGGCGGATAGCAACAGCCGGTCGGACATCCTGTTGATGCTGGGCGGCAGGATGACGCGCGCTTGGACTTTGGACAGCCAGTTGCAGTACAACCCGAACCTGAGCCATACGCAGACCTATAGTGCTGCGGCTCGCTATATTCCCGAGCCGGGCAAGCTATTGAACCTTGGCTATCGCTACACCCGCGACACCTTGCGACAGGTGGATGTCTCGGGTCAGTGGCCTTTGTTCGGACGCTGGTATGGCGTGGGGCGCTTGAACTATTCATTGCTCGACGACCGTGTTCTGGAGGCGCTGGGCGGGCTTGAGTATAATGCCGCGTGCTGGTCGGCGAGGGTGGTGCTGCAAAGTTTTTCGACCGCCACGGCGGAGCGGACCACCGGTATCTTCGCCCAGCTCGAATTGAGCGACCTGATCCGCGTCGGTTCCGACCCGCTGGAAGCGCTGCGTATCAGCGTTCCCGGCTATATCAAGCTGAACGAATTACCATCCGACAAGCCGGAGCAAGGCTTGCATTGATTCCCTTTTACGAAAGAAACACATGCTGAAGATCCGAATCGCGCTCACGCTGTTGCTGCTTGCCAGCCCTGTTGCTGTGGCTGAAGTTGTCCAGGGCGCCAAGCTTATCGATGACATTCGCGTCGTCGTGAATGAAGAGGTGATCACGCGTCTGGAGCTTGACCAGCGCATGCATGTAGTCATCAGCCAACTGCAGCGGCAAGGCACCCGTCTGCCGGACAGAGCCATCCTCGAGAAGCAGGTGCTGGAGCGCATGATCATGGAGAAACTGCAGAAGCAGTTTGCCAAGGAGACGGGCGTACAGGTGGACGATGTCCAGCTGGAAGGCGCGTTGCAGCGTATCGCCATGCAGAACAAATTTCCGTCGCTGTCCGCTTTCCGCGCCAAGCTGGAAAAAGAAGGGGTGGATTTTGCCAAGTTCCGAGAAGAGATCCGCGGCGAGATGCTCACCGGTCGTTTGCGCGAGCGCGAAGTGGATAGCAAGTTGGTCATCAGCGAGGCCGACATCGAAGCATTCCTGGCCACACAGGAGACACAAGGCAACAAAGGCGAGGAGCTGAAACTGGCCCATATATTGGTCGTGGTGCCGGAACAGGCGACTGCGGTCAGCATCCGCAATTATCAGCGCAAGGCCGAAGAGGCGCTCGCCAAACTGCAAGGCGGTGCGCCCTTTTCGCAAGTGGCTGCGGGATATTCGGATGCAGGGGATGCCTTGCAGGGTGGTGAGCTGGGTTGGCGTCCGGCCAACCAGCTGCCTGCGTTGTTCAGTGGGCCGCTGGCGGAAATGAAGCCGGGAGAGCTCAGCCCGTTGTTGCGTAGTCCTGCCGGTTTTCACATCATCAAGCTGCTAGAGCGTCGCAGCTCGGATACGCCGGTGTTCATCACCCAGACGCATGCGCGCCATATCCTGATCAAGACCAGCGAACTGGTGCCGGAGAGCGAAGCGAAAGCGCGCTTGCAGGAGATCAAGCGTCGTATCGACAAGGGCGCGGATTTTGCTGAACAGGCGCGTCTGCATTCCGAAGACGGTAGTGCGGCCCAAGGCGGCGATCTGAGCTGGATATCGCCAGGAGAGACCGTGCCGCAATTCGAGCAGGCGATGGACGCGCTCAAAGTCGGCCAAGTCAGCGGACTGGTGCAATCCGGCTTCGGCTGGCACCTGATCCAGATTCTGGAGCGCAGGAACACCGACATCAGTGCCGAGCAGAAGAAACAGCAGGCGCGCCAAGCCATCCGCGCGTACAAATCGGATGACGCTTATCAGGATTGGCTGCGCCAGTTGCGCGACCGCGCATTCATCGAATATCGCGAATAAGGTGGGCGCACCCCTCGTCATCACCAGCGGCGAACCGGCAGGCATCGGCCCGGACCTGTGTCTGCAACTCGTACAGGCAACCCAGCCGCTGGTAGTGGTCGCAGATAAAGCGTTGCTTAAGCAGCGAGCTGTGCAGCTCGGCATGGAAGTGGAATTTCATGAATATTCGCCAGCTGAACCGGTAGTCAGCGGCAGGCTGAGTGTGCTGCATGTGCCAATTGCGCGCCCCGCCCAAGCCGGTCATCTTGATAGCGCGAACGCTCGATATGTACTTGAGATGCTGATCCGTGCTGCACAGGGATGCATGTCCGGTGAGTTCTCCGGCATGGTCACCGCCCCGGTGCACAAGGGCGTCATCAACGATGCCGGCATTCCCTTCACGGGCCATACGGAATTCCTTGCCGAGCAGACGCACACGTCTTTGGTGGTGATGATGCTCGCCGGCGGCGGCATGCGCGTGGCGCTGGCCACGACCCATCTGCCTTTGCGCGAAGTGGCGGACGCGATCACGTCCGACTTGCTGGAAAGAATCCTGCGCATCTTGTACCGCGATCTACAAAACAGGTTCGGCATCGCGCAACCGCGCATCCTGGTGGCAGGCTTGAATCCGCATGCAGGCGAAGGCGGTCACCTGGGTCGCGAAGAGATCGAGGTGATGATCCCGGTATTGGACAAACTGCGTGCTGAAGGGATGGATCTGAGCCCGCCGCTGCCGGCCGACACGTTGTTCGCCGCACATCGTCTGCGCGAGTGCGACGCCGTGCTGGCGATGTATCACGATCAGGGTCTGCCGGTGCTCAAGCATGCCAGCTTCGGCGAGGGCGTGAATATCACATTGGGCATGCCCATCATCCGCACTTCGGTCGATCACGGCACGGCGCTGGAGCTGGCGGGAACAGGCAAGGCTCAAGTTGGAAGTCTGCTGGAAGCGATCAAGGTTGCAAGGGAAATGGCACAACATGAACGGACATAAAGCAAAGAAGTCTTTTGGACAGAATTTCCTCATTGATCAAAATATCATCGCCGACATCGTGCGTTGCATCCGCCCGGTGCCGGACGACAACATGGTGGAGATAGGCCCAGGTTTGGGTGCGCTGACGCGGCCGCTGCTGAAGACGCTGAACACCTTGCATGTGGTCGAGATCGACCGCGACATCATCGCGCGCTTGAAGACCGACTATCCGCAGGACAAGATCGTTATCCACGAGGGCGATGCGCTGAAGTTCGACTTCGCCACGCTGGGCGCGCCGCTGCGCATCGTCGGCAACCTGCCGTACAACATCTCTTCGCCATTGCTTTTCCATTTTGCCAACTATGCAGAAGGCATCGCCGACATGCACTTCATGCTACAGAACGAGGTGGTCGAACGCATGGTGGCAGCGCCTTCCACTGCGGCCTATGGGCGTTTGTCGGTGATGCTGCAGTACCGCTTCCATATGGAGAAGCTGCTGGATGTACCGCCGCAGTCGTTCCGCCCCGCGCCCAAGGTGGATTCGGCCATCGTGCGCATGATCCCGTTGCCCGCGCAGCAGATCGCAGTCAAGGACGAAGCCTTGTACGCCAAGGTCGTGGCCTCTGCTTTCGGCCAGCGCCGCAAGACGCTGCGTAATACGCTCAGGGATTTTCTTGCAGAAAGCGACTTCGCCCAACTGGACATCAACCCCCAGCTGCGGGCCGAGAACTTGGGCGTGGCGGAATATACGCGCATCGCCAATTTCCTCCATGAGCGGGCAGTCCCGTCCCCTTGAGCCGCTGAAAGGCTGGCTTTCGGGTAGAATCGCACCTCATTCATCACCTCTAGACGGCGCTTCTTCATGTCCGACATTCCACCTATCGTTTTGACCTTCGCTGCCAGCGATCCCAGCGGCGGCGCGGGGATGCAGGCCGACATTCTGACCATCGCCAGCATGGGTTGCCATCCTTTGTCGGTGATCACCGGCATCACGGTGCAGGACACCAGCGGGGTGGAGGAGATACAGCCGGTGGACGCCGATCTGGTGATCGACCAAGCGCGCACGCTGTTGGAAGACATGCCGGTCGCGGCATTCAAGATCGGATTGCTGGGCAGTGTCGACAACATCGCTGCCATCGCCGAAGTCATCTCCGATTATCCCGATATCCCGTTGGTGTTCGATCCGGTGCTGGCCTCCGGGCGCGGGGATGAGCTGGCCAATGAGGACATGCTGGATGCGTTGCGCGAACTGCTGTTGCCGCAGACAACGATCCTTACGCCCAACAGTATGGAAGCGCGCCGTTTGGTGATAGACGATGACAATGAATCCGATGATCCGAGCCTGTCCGAATGCGCCAAGCGCATCCTGGGGATGGGCTGCGAATATGTGCTGATCACCGGTACGCATGAACATACGCCCAAAGTGGTGAACACCCTGTACGGCGAGCGCGGACAGTTGCGCAGTGATGATTGGCCGCGTCTGCCGGGCATCTATCATGGTTCTGGTTGCACGCTGGCCTCGGCCATCGCCGCTTTGCTCGCCAACGGCTTGAGCATGGAAGATGCCGTGCGCGAGGCGCAGGAATACACTTGGGAAGCATTGAAGTACGGTTTCCGTCCGGGCATGGGGCAGCACATCCCGGATCGTTTGTTCTGGGCGCGAGACGAAGATGATGCAGGCGAGGAGACGCGTCATTAAAGGCTTGTATGCCATAACTGCGGACGAGTTGGATACGCGGAAGCTGTTGGAACACGTGGAACAGGCTTTGCGTGGTGGTGCGGGTGTTCTGCAATATCGAAACAAGCTTGCCGATGCGTCTTTGCAGCTGGAACAGGCTATGGCCCTGCGCGAAATGACTCGAGAATTCGGAGCAATCTTCATCGTCAATGACGATGTACAGTTGGCTTCTCAAGTATCCGCCGATGGGGTGCATCTGGGGGCGGAAGATGGCGATATCGCTGCCGCGCGGGCAGTATTGGGGCGCGACAGCTTGATTGGTGCCTCTTGCTATAATCGCGCGCCGCTGGCGGTCGACGCAGAGCGTCAAGGCGCAGACTATGTGGCGTTCGGTGCGTTCTTCCCGTCGAGCGTAAAACCTGGTGCGGTGGCGGCGGAAGTTGCCATGTTGCAAAGCGTGCGTCACGAGCTGAAGGTGACTGTCGTTGCGATCGGCGGCATCACGATCGAGAACGGCGGGCAGTTGGTCAAGGCAGGCGCAGATGCGCTGGCGGTGATCTCGGCCTTATGGCAAGCGCCGGATATCGAACAAGCAGCAAAAGAATTTTCCCAATTATTTGAGCAAGGTAATCCAGCATGACTTCGCATAATCAACAACTGTTCGACGAATCCCAGAAGATCATCCCCGGCGGCGTGAACTCGCCGGTGCGCGCATTCAAGTCGGTCGGCGGCACGCCGCTGTTCTTCAAGCGCGGCAAGGGTGCCTATGTGTGGGATGCGGACGACAAGCGTTACATCGATTACGTGAATTCCTGGGGGCCGATGATCGTCGGTCATTGCCATCCGGAAGTCGTTAAGGCAGTGCAGGACGCGGCGGCGGAAGGCTTGGGTTTCGGCGCGCCGACCGCGAGCGAACTGGAGATCGCGGAACTGCTCTGCAAGATCCTGCCGTCGCTAGAGATGGTGCGTCTGGTCAGCTCCGGCACCGAAGCAACCATGACGGCGATCCGTCTGGCGCGCGGTTTTACCGGCCGCAGCCGTATCATCAAATTCGAAGGCTGCTACCACGGCCACTCCGATGGGTTGCTGGTCAAGGCCGGTTCCGGCGCTTTGACTTTCGGCCAGCCGAGTTCTTCTGGCGTACCCGCCGAGATCGCCGCGCTGACTACGGTGCTGGACTATAACGATGCTGTCGGTCTGGAAAAAGCCTTCGCCGAATATGGTAACGAGATCGCAGCGGTGATCGTGGAGCCGGTCGCGGGAAACATGAACCTGATCCTGCCCAAGCGTGAGTTCCTCGATGCGATGCGCAGCTTGTGCACCAAACACGGCGCGGTGCTGATCCTGGATGAAGTGATGTCCGGCTTCCGCGTCGGTCTGCAGGGCGCACATGGTCACTTCGGTATAAAGCCGGACCTGATCACGCTGGGAAAGGTGATGGGTGGCGGCCTGCCTGCCGCGGCATTCGGTGGTCGCCGCGACATCATGCAATGTCTGGCTCCGCTGGGTGCGGTGTATCAGGCGGGTACGCTGTCCGGCAATCCGGTTGCGGTGGCAGCGGGTCTGGCCACGCTGAAGCTGGTGCAAGCGCCCGGCTTCTATGAACACCTGAGCAAGATCGCTAAGGATATGACCGAAGGCATCACAG
>Ga0180732_1000849_pt1 | contig 22009 bp, 22 predicted proteins | sample KR11_01MetaG_FD_148674 | JGI IMG/M metagenome (GOLD analysis project Ga0180732, IMG submission 148674) | Groundwater microbial communities from the Olkiluoto Island deep subsurface site, Finland - KR11_0.1 MetaG | ecosystem: Environmental > Aquatic > Deep subsurface > Groundwater | place... | reverse complement strand
CGCCCAGCCGTAACCACCGCCATTGTTGAGCGTTGTCATAACAAGGGGCAGGTGCATAACCACGTTGTATCCGTTAAAACTATGCGCGGCCGCGCGGCCGCCAATTACGGGCCCCTTTTCGAGCAGCAGTGTCTTCTGTCCCCCTCTGGCCAGATACCCACTACACACTAAACCCGCAAAACCGGCACCTACTACAATGTTTTCATAACTTTTCTCCATGGTTGCTACCTCCTGTTAATAAATTTATAAAATCTTTACTTCAGACACATCTTTACTTTAGCTAAAATGGAAAGGTTCTGATTTTATCCGTTTTTTCCTTTATCGCTTCTTTTTCTCTAATCAAACCAGGGAAAATTGTCTAACTATTTTTTTGAAATTCAAAAGCACCGCTATTTAGCTCCATATTGTTCTAAAAGCTCAGCAGCTCTGAAAAGCTCAAATTCACGGCAAAAACTCAAAAGGCTCTTACTGCCACCATTGTGCTCAACTATAGTGCCGGGTGATCCGGCAAACGCAAATGTACTTTCTATTTTACCACTTTTCTGCGAAAACCTATACACAGACCTGTATCCATCGATCCGTCGGGAATTCGGATCGGCACCTTCCTTTAGAAGTTTTTCTAATTCCGGTATTAATAATTTTTGGCTGTTTTCCGGACTCCAGCCGGTTGGAACATTACGATAGTTACTATCCAGTATAATCTTTGTTGGAGGAGCCATTTTCAAAACAACATTTGCAAGTGCCGTATCCTTTAAATAATGTTTTGCTTTGCTGGAAAACTCACTTTGCGGATGCTTATCCAAAAATTGCTGATATGCTTTCTCAGCATTTAGACTTTGAGCTTTTGCCCAGTCTTCTTCCATTATATGACGTTTCGCCCCGTTAGAAAATTCACTTTGCGGATGCTTATTCAAAAAGCGTTGATACGCATCCACGGTATTAAGTCTTTGAGCTTTTTCCCAATCCCCTTTAACTGTTGCACATCCCACAAATAACCCAACCAGGAGTCCAACTGTCATAATTCTTAATCCTGAATTATTGATTTTAAAAAAACTCTTCACAATTACCATTCTTATGCACCTCCGATCATTATGTTAATAAAGAACGCCAATCGGCTATTTTCAAAGTGCACGGTGGACTATCGACAGTATTCCATAGTTCATACTTCACATGGTAAAAAGCACTCGTATCTCTCTTTGAATTAAAATTAACCCCGCCGATCATTTTCTTAATATAAGCTGTTAAAGCAAATTCCGCAGTTTCGCCTGATTTTATATCTCCCGGATCAGGATCAATAATTACGCGCGCTTCCCGTTTCTCTCCGGGCTGCATTAATTGAGGATCAGGATGCTTGACCCAGCTACTCTAAAGTTACGGCATTGGGCTCGGGTATACAGGAAAGATTGGTCAAGACGCCAAACAGCAAAACAAATACATGGAATAATAAATTATTTATTCTTTCCATAGCTTCCTCCTTATTATAGTTTTTTCACTGATTATTTCTCTTGTAATTACAGGATAGGCTTGGATAAAATCTTAACGGTTGGTTGCCTAAAGCTCCTTTCTCAAAAGCTGATAATTTACAGAAAAATATCAGGCATCGGTATTTACTTCGCAACGATTTAGAAAATTTCCCCGGGCAGACCCCGGATCACCTTGCTGCTTCGGCATTCATATGAAGATAACAAAATGTAAATGCCAAATGCAGCCACTATATGTTTAACGGAATGGCCGCTTATTAAACCTGTAGCAGTATAGACTTGCTCATCAAAATGTTCAAACAGTTTGGCGATTATGTAAGCTATCAGCAAACACCAGTAAGACAAAACTTTAGTATGCTTTGAATTAAATGTGATAAGTATTATAGGTATTATCAGCATTGGAAGAAATTGAATTATCGCATAGAATCTTAGATCACCCTTTCCTGATAATTCGGTAAAATGCCAATAAAGCACTGAGCAAATACCGCATATAATAAACGGCAGGAATAATGCTTTCCCAAGGCGGGATGAAACAAACTCACCAATGACAATGGAAAACAATGCCATAAAGACTATAGTCATTGGCAGTCGATCCCATACCAATGTCTGATTATCAGGCCATATATGGTAATAACCGGAACCGAGTGCTACTAAAATCAGACCGGAGAATAACCAATAATATGCAAATTTAATATCAGAGACGATCTCTAATCTATCCGGGGTTCTTAGTTTCAATACTCCCAGAGCACCCACAATCAAAAAAGCAATATTTGAAACAACATTCCAGAAATTAGGTATTGTCAGAATCAATTTTGAATCCATAAACTGATGATATTTTGTATCCTGCGGTATTGGCTCCATGAACAGAAGCCCGGCGATTGCAGTAGTTGCTACCAATATTATTAATGCAATGCCGATATTTTTCTTTTTTTGTATATCCATAATCAAGTTCGTTGTCCACCAGGCATATTATTCACCAGCTGGTGTGGAGCGAAGCTTAACAAAAATGTTTCTTAGAATTCAAACTTTACCATATCAGTCTTTTTGTCTGTTCAATTCGACAAAAGTGAAGACCTGATTCCTATGTCTTTTCAAGTTAAAAATCAACTACTTTTCCATATACCAGTATAGCGTCCAATCTTATCAAAACCGAACGCTATACTTTAAAGTTCGGCGAAAGGCGTTGGTTAAGTTACACGATCTCAGCTTTGAAAGGGATTATTCCTTTCTTCAGATATTCAGCAATATAGACTCTCACATCGACTTCGGAAATATCCAAACGACGCGCGATCTCGTATGCATCGATTTTGCCGTCCTTGTGCAACATCTGTAACGCAAACTCGGCAACAGTTTTTTTTTGCTTGAGATACTTGCTTCCAAAGAAAATAAGCAATCCCCCACCCGTTAAAAAGAGTAAGCCTATGACCACAGAACTTGCGGGGCCATGTTTACTATGTCCTGCTGAAACAAGACAGAGTAATCCGAATGTGCCCAGAATAATACCACAAACCAATCTATTCACTTTTATCCTCCTTACCTTTTTGACTCTTTAGCCGAACGTTTGCTCTTGAGCGAAGCTTATCAGTTTTGACGGATGGGAAATAAAGAAAGACTGCGGATTATAGCGGCCGCAGTCTTTCTTTTAATAACGTTGATCGATTCGCTTTAGTTTGAACCATACGTTGGTACTGAATAACTATTTAGAATAAAATATTTAAATATCAATATTTTAAAGTGGTTAAAGCAAATAAACACTATTCATCATAGTATGTCAATAATTTTTTAAAGTAACAAGCAGTCGAATTTTACCTGTTGAAATGCTTCCTGAATATAAAGGCAGGTCAAGATAAGACATGATCTCTTCGCACCCTTTCATTATCGAATGCATAAGGCCTGTATATGGCATCGTGAAACCAAATAGCAGTTTCAACTTCAACAGCATTTTCTGTAAGGTTGATGACTGAATCAAGTTCCGACAGGCAGTCATTTATATGAACTTCCGTATGATAATATCGATGAGGTTCTGAATAAGCGCGCTTAAGTTTATTATATGTTTCTAATGACGGCGCTACTCCAAGCGACTTCATCAGATCGAGCCATCGTGATTGATTCATTTTGAAACCCTTGGTGCATCATCTTTACGAATGTTTACTGCCTGGAGGAGGTTATTGCCCGCAAGCACGAAGTACGGCCAAGCTTTACGCCATCTATTGCCGGAAAGTACAATGTGAATGTTTATCTGGTCAAGTAAAAACGGACACTCGGTTAAGCTGCTTTTGCCATAAAAATTCACTGTATCTCATCGGGCGAATGTGATACAAAATATAAAACACCTTAAAAGTTCACATTATTATTTTATTAAATGACCAACTGCCATGCCCGATCCGGTTAACTTCTGGTATAGGGTGATAAACAAATCAGATCAATTTATTTGAGGAGAAAGGCGATGCGGAAATGGAAGTGCACTGTATGCGGATATATTCATACCGGTGATGAGCCACCTGAAAAATGTCCGGTTTGTGGAGCAGATCGCAGCAAATTCATCGAGATCACCGATGAGAAAGAGTGGGTGAATACAGCCGCTTCCAAACCCGACGACACAAAAAAGCAGAATGCAGACACCACGGATCAAAAGGGTTTTAAAAAGGGTTTTATTGACAAAATTGGAAAGTTAATGGTTAAACATCATGCCCATCCCATTTCTGTTCATTTCCCGAATGGTGTTTTGCCAGTTGCGGTATTGTTCGTTTTTATAGCCGCCGTGTTTGATTTTCATAATTTGGGGCAGGCAGCATTTTATAACATGGTTTTTGTGCTTTTGACCATGCCCTTGGTTCTTTTTTCAGGATACAATGAGTGGCGTCGTAAATACGGCGGAATTATGACCCCGTTAATTATAACCAAAATGATTTGCGGGGGTGTTGTTACATTATTGGCAACTGTTTTGGTCATCTGGAGTATTATTAATCCCAATGTAATAGCCGCCCAATCCGAACATCGCTGGATCTATATCGGCTTAGGCATCCTCATGGTTGGGGCTGCCGGGGTAGCCGGTTTTCTGGGCGGAAAATTGGTATTTAAAGATTGACGGCTTCGTAAAAAGTCAAGAAACGACTAATTATTCGGCGGGAAAGGGCTTATCCGCTCCCGGCCTGTTGACGGACTATTTATGAGTCCGTCATTACTTTTATTTCCTCAAAAAATATCTTGCACCAAAAATGCTTTTAGCCGACATCCCTGTTGTACCGTTACTTATCATTTTTACATCTTCTGTTGAATAAAATGCTTTTGGATTGTATTTTTTAATTATCTTTACCAGCTCCGGGATATCTTTTCTCTTAACAATGGAAAACACAAGCCGTACCCTTCCGCTAAGTCCGCTTGCCCCGACAACCGTTACCCCGTAATTTTTTTCTCTTATATGCTCAACCAGCTCCGTTGCATCTTTTTGCGCGATTATTCTCAAGGCCACATAACCTACGGCAAGTTTTTCCTCAAGGAAAATACCGATGATATTACCCGAAGAAAAGCCTGCTGCATATGTAACATAAATCAGCCAATTGGATAAATTTTGCATGATCTGGGTTATAGCAACCAGCCATACAAGAACCTCAAAAAAACCACACAAAGCCGCAAGAAGTTTTATGCCTTTGGAAACATATATAATTCTTAAGGTTCCGATGGAAACATCAATAACTCTTGCAAAAAAAACAAGAGCGGGCAGTACTACCCAACTAATGAATTCTGCGTTGTGAAAATCTATCATTATTTCATCTTTTATATTAAAAAAATTAAGTACAATTTATCCCTGAAAAATTTTACTCCCTGATTGTATTTATATCCAATGAACATTTATCGTTTAAAATAATACGCGCATCAACAATCTGGATACCGTTTTCATAGACTATTACGGGATTCAAATCCATTTCCATAATTTCCGGATATGATTCAACCAGTTCGGAACATAGCAACAATAATTTTTTAATTGCTGCCTTGTCATATGGTTTTTCTCCACGTATGCCGTTTAGTAAAACCGTCCCTTTGATTTCTTCCATCATGTGTTTTGCTGAACGGGGAGAAATCGGCAAAACCCTGAAAGACACATCTTTTAAAACTTCAACCATAATACCGCCCAGCCCGAACATGATTACCGGTCCAAACTGGTCATCAATCTTTGTTCCTATAATTATTTCAAGGCCTTTTTTTGCCATTGGTGATACAAGAACACCACGAATATCCGCATCCGGTTTGTATTGTAAAGCATTATGCATAATATCATCAAAAGCTTTCCGGATTTCACTTTCGGTATTAAGATTAAGCAATACACCCCCTGCATCGCTTTTGTGGAGTATATCAGGAGATACTATTTTAAGGGCAACTTTATCTTTATATTTTTCTGCAATCTTTACTGCTTCATCGGCTGTTTTGGCCAGAGCATCACTGCTGACAGCAGCGCCGTGCAGCCTTAAAAGTTGTTTAGCTTCAGGTTCAAGCAAAAACCGGCGATTTTCTTTGATAGCTTCATTAATAATACTGGCACCCTCAGGTTTTGCTTTTTGCCTCCAGTTAAAAATAAAGTTCATCTTGGCATGATATTCATTTATGTATTGCCCCCTTTCGGATAGAGCGGCAATACATCTGCAGGAAACATCCAAAGAATCATAAACAGGAACTTTATAATATCTCAAAAGATCAAGAGCGCGTGGTTTTACAGAACTGTAGAGACTGTGAACTACTATTGGTTTACCTTGCTTTTTAACAAGTTTGCCTAATTGATGTGCAGCATCTTCTTCCTGTAATGAAAGACTCTCGGCAAAACGAATACCATAACCACCGAAAAGCCCAACCATTAACAAACCTCCTACATTGTGGTCTTTTAAAATTATCTTTGCACATTCGGCAAAAAGTGTGGGATCTGAATCGGTGCCCCCCGCCACATCCACAGGATTTCTGACAGAAGCGGTAAATGGAAGTATTTTAGTTAATTTTTGCTGAGTATGTTCGCTAAGCTCCGGAATTAATACTCCAAAATCGGACAATATATCGGCAGCGATTGTGGCATGGCCGCCACCATCCGCCAATATTGCAATCTGATTATTCTTAAGCAGAGGAAGATTTGACAGGGTTTCTGCAACGGGAAAAAGAGCATCCGATTTCTCAACCACTATTATGCCTGCTCTTGTAAAGGCTGACCGGGATACTTCCGAAATTCCCGCCAGTGCCCCGGTATGTGATCCTGCTGAAAGTTGTCCCGTTCTGGAGCGACCACTTTTAAGAAGTATAATGGGTTTATGCAGTGTGGTTTTGTATGCTTCCTGAAGAAAACGACGGCCATCGCGCATTCCTTCCACATACATAAGAATAGCCTTTGTGTCGGGATCATTTTTAAAAAATTCAAGATATTCATGAAACCGTATATCCAGCTCATTTCCTACTCCGACATAATATGAAAATCCTTTTCTGCTTTTTAAACTAGCTTCCGTAATAAGACTTAAGGCCATGTTTCCGCTTTGTGAGATAAGAGCAATATCCCCCTTTGGAACATCATGTAAACCAACAAGATTAAGATTATTTTTCAGATTCATCATTCCGGAAGTATTGGGCCCGATTAATCTGATGTTTTGTTCCCTTGCGGTTTTCATCAGTTCTTCTTCGACTTTTCTGCCCTTTTCTCCAAGCTCCCTAAAGCCTCCGGCGATTATTACGGCTCCCGCAACACCCTTTTTGCCGCAATCTATCAAAACATCCCGTATAGTGCTGGCTGGTGTTGTTATAAGCGCAATATCAACAGGTTCCTTTATGTCCGAAACCTTCTTGTAACATGAGATTCCAAGTATTTTATTTTCTTTCGGGTTAACCGGATAAATTTTTCCCTCAAATTTTCCGTCAAGCAGTGTCCGAATAGCCTGGAAACCACGTTTTGTATCGGTTTTTGAGGCACCCACAATGGCAACGGATTCAGCGTTTAAAACCTGGTCTAACGGCATTTTTCTCCTTTCAATTGATTTTCGTGTATTACTGAGTGAAAACTGCAATAGCTTTTCAGGTTCTCTTCCTTTCTTCAAAATCTTGTAATGACGTTTCTCTTTCTTTAGTCGAAACACAGGCAAGACAAGCTTCGATTTCATAATCCATAAGAGCTTCCATGCTTACCTCATCTGCCATATTAAGCCCCTTTTTAATCATCTTTAAAGAAAACGAGGAATTCTGCACAATTTCCTTAGCCATATTTCTTGTCGTTTCCATAAGCAATTCTGAAGAAACGGAAAGGTTAACAAGCCCGATCCGTTCCGCTTCTTTGCCATTAATATTTTTTGCTGTAAAAAGAAGTTCTTTTGCTTTACCGGGGCCGATGAGTTTCTGGATCAGGCGCATAGCACCACCTGTGACAGAAGAATTAACTCTTGCTTCAGGAGAACCGATTTGTGCGTCATCTGCTGCAATCCTGATATCACATGCAAGGGCAAGCTCATACCCTGATCCAAGAGCAAATCCATTAATTGCTGCAATTGTAGGTTTTTCAAAGCGGATAATTTTTCGGGACGCTTCCTGCAGCTCTTGCAGATAATCACGATAAGCTTCAGCACTTCTTGTTTTAGATTCCTTAAGATCAGCGCCGGTTGAAAATGCACGCCCCTCTCCTGTTATTATGAGAGCTTTAACATCAGGATCATTTCCGGCATCATCAAGAGCAGCTTTCATATCGATCCACAATTGTTTATTCATGGCATTAAGAACCTTGGGACGGTTAAGCTTTATCGTCGCTATCATATCCGATTTGTCATATAATATGCAGTCAAATTCCACAAAAACCTCCTTTAGTTGATTTGTCGTCTGTTAAAAGTATGCAAAAAAAGGCGCTGTCTGTCAATAGCTGATACCTTATTGATCCATCTCTTATTTGTAGTTGACAGAACAAATTCATTATTATACAAAAAATAAACGTTGTTTCGATATTTTTGAATCTTTGTTAAGGCCTTAATTAATTTATATTTAATGTCAATATGTTATTAATTATTTTAAATGAGAACATCATTTTTCAATAGCAGATCAGTTTTTTAGAATATTTATATAATAAGTTATTATATTTTATTTTCAATATGTTATAATAGGCATACTTTGAAAGACGAAAACAGGATAAATCCGAATAGTAACAAAGTTTTTAAACCGGAAACACAAAAGCGGCTTGAAGCGGCGGCTTTGGAAGTTTTTTCCGAATCGGATTTCCATAAGGCCAATATACGCACTGTTGCCAAAAAAGCCGGGGTTAGTTTCAATGTTATTTACGGTCATTATGGAAGTAAAGAAGGGCTTGTTTTTGCAGTTGCGGATATCTGGCTTGGAAGACTTACGGACAGGATTATCGACCATCTTCAGGGAATAGAAGATTTAAAGGAAAAACTTAGAAAAGTTTTCTGGGTTCAGATGGATTATTATGAAAAATATCCACAGCTTGGTAAAATATTATTTATGACGCTTCCCATGAAAACATGGATGTCTGATAAAACCTTTCAACAAAAGAAAATGATAAATTTGTTTCTTGAGGTTTTGCGTCAGGGCCAGAAAGAGGGAATCCTGAATCCCGATGTGCGTGCAGGCATATTGCTTGATTTTATGCTGGGTTTTGTCCAGAGGTCGTTTTTTATGTGGGTATCCAGAGGACAGAAAGAAAGCCTGGTTGCAGAGGCCAATACGCTCTTTGAAATGGTGTGGCGGGGAATTTCCAATCCAAGATAAATGAAATACGATGAACATCGTTACAAGTCCGTAAATTTATTAAAGTTATATTATAAAAATATTAATTATAGGAGTAAGTTATGAAAATTTTAAAAATAGACCATATTGGCATTGCCGTAAATAAAGTAGATGAACGGAAAAATTTCTGGACTGATGTTATGGGTTTAACGCATACAGGCTCTGAAACTGTTGAAGAGCAAAAAGTGCTGACGGCATTTTTCCCGATAGGAGAAAGCGAAGTGGAACTTTTAGAATCGACATCTCCGGACGGGCCCATTGCCAAATATATTGAAAAACGTGGAGAAGGCATTCAGCATATAGCTTTCTGCGTGGAAGATATCGACGCTGCTCTGGATGAATTAAAAGCCAAAGGCATAAAGCTTATCGATGAAAAAGCCCGTATCGGAGCTGGTGGCGCAAGGATTGCTTTCCTTCATCCCAAAGCAACAAACGGAATTTTGGTTGAGCTGTGTGAAAGAAAGTAATAAGCGTTCAAAAACTAATAATTTGAAGGAGTATAAGAAATGTCAAATATAAATGATTGGGCTGAGCTGTGTGCAAAAGAGATCAAGAAGCCTGTCGAATCCCTTAACTGGCAAACACCGGAAGGAATTACGGTAAAACCTCTTTATACCGCCGAAGATCTTGAGGGACTGGAATTTGTCAATTCTCTTCCGGGATTTGAGCCTTATGTAAGAGGCGTCAAGGCCAGTATGTATTCCGGAAGACCATGGACTATCCGGCAATATGCCGGTTTTTCAACTGCGAAAGAATCAAACGCATTTTACAGAAGAAATCTTGCCGCAGGTCAAAAGGGGCTTTCCGTTGCATTTGACCTTGCGACTCACAGGGGTTATGATTCGGATCATCCCAGAGTTGTCGGCGATGTCGGAAAGGCCGGAGTTGCTGTTGATTCAGTGGAAGACATGAAAATTCTTTTCGATCAGATTCCGCTTGATGAGATGTCCGTATCAATGACAATGAACGGCGCTGTTCTTCCCATTCTTGCAGGTTATATTGTTGCAGCGGAAGAGCAGGGAGTCGCACATGAGAAATTAAACGGCACAATCCAAAATGACATTTTAAAAGAATATCTTACAAGAAACACATACATCTACCCGCCTGAACCGTCCATGCGGATCATATCGGATATAATCGGTTTCTGCTCTAAAAATATGCCCAAATACAATACCGTAAGCATAAGCGGTTACCATATGATGGAAGCCGGTGCTAATTCTGTTCTTCAGACGGCTTTTACGCTGGCCGATGGACTTGAGTATGTGAAAGCCGCACTCGCAGCAGGCCTTGATATAGATGCTTTTGCTCCGCGCCTTTCCTTTTTCTTTGGGATAGGAATGAATTTTTTCATGGATATAGCAATGTTAAGAGCGGCTCGTTACCTGTGGACCGATATAATCAGCCGGTTTAATCCGAAGAAAAAGGCGTCACTCATGTTAAGAACCCATTGCCAGACATCCGGCTGGAGCCTCACTCAACAGGATCCTTACAACAATATAATAAGGACTACTCTGGAATGCCTTTCGGCAGTGCTTGGAGGAACCCAGTCTCTGCATACTAATGCTTTTGATGAAGCTGTCGGATTGCCGACGGATTTTTCAGCAAGGGTTGCACGAAATACACAGATAATTGTTCAGGAAGAATCTCAGGTATGCCATGTGGTTGATCCTCTAGGCGGTTCTTATTATGTTGAATCTCTTACAAATGCGATTATCCGGGAATCAAAAAAGATAATTGCGGAAATCGAAGATCTTGGCGGAATGGCTAAAGCCATAACAACCGGCATGCCTAAAATGAGAATAGAAGAAGCTGCGGCAAGAAAGCAGGCAAGAATAGACCAGGGCAAGGATGTTATTGTCGGAGTTAATAAATATAAAGTAAAAGACGAACTGCCGTTGGAAGCCCTGGAAGTATCTGCTGCTGTGCGCGATGAGCAGGTTGCAAGATTAAAGGAAATTAAGGCGAAAAGAGATTCCGCCGAGGTTAAAAGAACTCTTGAAGCATTAACCAACTGCGCAGAAGCTGGAGGTAATATTCTTGAAGTATGTCTTCCTGCGGTGCGCGCCAGAGCAACAATTGGGGAGATTACGGATGCCATGGAAAAAGTATTCGGAAGATATGTTGCAACTACCCAGTGCATTTCAGGAGTTTTTGCTGCGGAATACGGAGACAGTGAGATAATTGCTTCCATCAAGAAAAGAACGGATGATTTTCTTGAAAAAGATGGAAGAAGGCCAAGAATTTTACTCACGAAAATGGGGCAGGATGGTCACGACAGAGGCGTTAAGGTTGTAGCCACAGCTTTTGCCGATCTGGGTTTTGATGTAGATATCAGCCCGATGTTTCAGACACCTGAAGAAGCAGCCCGGATGGCGGTGGAAAATGATGTTCATGTTGTGGGAGTATCCAGTCTTGCGGCAGGACACAAGGTCCTTGTTCCACAGCTGATTGAATCCCTTAAGGCCGAAGGCGGAGAAGATATTCTAGTTGTTGTGGGAGGCATAATTCCTCCTGCGGATTATGACTTTCTTTACAAGGCAGGCGCAGTGGGAATATTCGGTCCCGGTACGCCGATTACGGAATCTTCAAACAAGGTATTAAATGCGCTTTTTGAAAAACGCAAATAGTTTATTAATTATATAGTGATATTATGTCAGCAAATAAAAAACCGGAAGATCCGCAATACTATGTAACAGGACTCTTTGAAAAAAACAGGCGTATCCTGGCAAAGACCATAACTGTTATAGAAAGTTCGCATCCGTCTCATCAGGATCTTGCAGGAGCCATTGTAGACCGGATTCTTCCAAACACCGGTAAAGCCGTTCGTTTGGGTGTTACCGGTGTTCCGGGTGTCGGGAAAAGCATGTTTATAGAAAGCTTTGGCATGATGCTTGTCAATAAAGGCCTCAAACTGGCTGTTCTTGCCGTCGATCCCAGCAGCAGAAGAAGCGGCGGAAGCATTATGGCGGACAAGATGCGCATGGAAAAGCTTTCTGTAGAACCAAATGCTTTTATCAGGCCATCACCTTCGGGAACTACGTTGGGTGGTGTGGCTAGAAAGACAAGAGAAGCAATGCTTGTCTGTGAAGCCGCGGGTTTTGACGTAATAATTGTTGAAACCGTAGGCGTTGGTCAGTCGGAGACGGAAGTTTCTTCAATGGTTGATTTTTTTCTTGTTCTTATGCTGGCCGGAGCAGGAGACGGATACCAGGGAATAAAAAAAGGAGTTCTGGAAATTGCAGATGCTATAGCCATTACCAAAGCAGATGGCGATAATGTTGAAAAAGCTAAGCAGGCAAGAATGGAATATGAAAATGCCCTTCATATTATAGCCCCGCAGTCCAAAACATGGTCACCACCTGTTGTTGTTTGCAGCTCTTCGGAAAAGACAGGAATAGAAGAGATCTGGAATATCGTTATAAATCACAGAGAAAAGATGTCAAAAAGCGGAGAGCTTGAGATAAACAGAAAAAAACAGATGGTTAACTGGATGTGGGCGCTTATCGAAGAAGGGCTTAAGGAAAGATTTCATGGCAACCCTGATATAAAAAAGCTTCTTCCGAAGATCACCCGTGATGTTGAAAACGGAGTTAAAGCACCAACCATTGCATCAGATGAGCTTCTTTTTTTTCTTGACAATAACAGTGTTACCTATAAGAAGCATGCTTGAGGTAAATTTTAAAATTAATCACATAAATTGTGGATTAGGCGAGTATAAATATCAGGATATCTGACATATAACATCAAATATCTTAAATTCGTGGTTCGTACCATGATCCATAGATCAGAGAGATCTTGAACGTTTAATTTTGCTAAAGCTTAAGAGTCTCTCAGAGGAAAGGAACTTTGTTATGGGTAATGTGAAAGATAAAATTAAAGATCTTAAAGATCGTGAAGCTAAAGCCCTTATGATGGGCGGTGAAAAGGCAGTTGCCAAGCAGCGCAAGGATGGACGCCTTACAGCCAGAGACAGGCTGAATCTTTTGTTTGATCCGGGTACTTTCCGGGAAATTGATATGTTTGTCACCCACAGATGTGTAAATTTTGATATGGAAAAAGTTGAAATCCCTGCAGACGGAGTTATTACAGGTCATGGCCTTATTGATAAAAGGCCCGCTTTCGCATTTTCGCAGGATTTTACTTCAAGAGCCGGAAGTCTTGGTGAAATGCATGCCAAGAAGATATGCAAAGTAATGGACCTTGCGTTAAAAGCGGGAGTACCCTGCATAGGCCTTAATGATTCGGGCGGTGCAAGAATTCAGGAAGGAGTCGACGCTCTTTCCGGTTATGGCCAGATCTTTTACCGCAATTCACTTGCCTCAGGTGTAATACCCCAGATATCTGCTATCATGGGACCTACGGCAGGCGGTGCGGTTTATTCTCCGGCTATGACGGACTTTGTTTTCATGGTAAAAAATACCAGTTATATGTTTATTACCGGGCCTGAGGTTATAAAATCGGTTACAGGTGAATCCATTACTTTTGAGGAACTTGGCGGAGCCATGACTCATAATGAAAAGAGCGGAGTCGCCCATTTTGCCTGTGAAAATGATACAGATACTATAATGAACATTAAAAAGCTCCTTTCCTATCTTCCAGCCAACAATATGGAAGATCCTCCTGTAATTCCGACAGGCGATAACCCGGGACGTTTGGCACCTCAGCTTGATAAAATCATTCCTGAAAACGCCAACCAGTCCTATGATATGAAGGAAGTAATCAAAGCTATTGTTGATAACGGAGAATTTTTTGAGCCTCATCTGTATTATGCCCGTAATATTATAATCTGTTTTGCAAGACTTAACGGAAGAACTATCGGAATAATAGCAAACCAGCCGAATGAAAAAGCCGGATGCCTTGATATCAATGCTTCAGATAAAGCCACAAGATTTATAAGATTTTGTGATTCTTTTAATATTCCTCTTCTTACCATTGCCGATGTTCCCGGTTATCTTCCGGGAAGCGACCAGGAATGGAGCGGGATTATCCGGCACGGCGCAAAGCTTCTCTGGAGCTATTCCGAGGCGACCGTTCCTAAAATGCTTCTTGTAACCAGAAAAGATTATGGCGGATCATATCTTGCAATGTGTTCGAAAGATCTTGGTGCGGACATGGCCTTTGCGTGGCCGACTGCCGAAATTGCAGTAATGGGTGCCGGCGGAGCAGCAAATGTAATTCACCGTAAAGAAATAAATGACGCAAAAGATCCCGTTGAGAAGCGCAAGGAAAAGATAAAAGAATATGAAGATCTGTTCTCCAACCCATATTGTGCTGCAACAAGAGGCTATATAGATGCCGTTATCATGCCGAGTTCAACCAGACCGCGCCTGATAGATGCTCTTGAAATAATGTGTACCAAACGTGAGATAAGGCCATCTAAAAAACATGGAAATATTCCTTTATAATAGTCTTGAGGAAATAAAATATTATGAAAATAAGCAAGAAAACTGCTGCAATAATATCTGCAACAATAGTGGAATATATAAGTACTGAAGAAAAGATGTTGTCTGCTCAACCCGGAAGGCAGCCACTTGCGGGTGCAGGTGCTCTACCTCCGGTTAATCTCTGGGGCATAAGTGGCAGACAGGATATTATGCAGATGCGAAGCCTTATGCAGTACAGAGCTTTCAATAAATACAGAGGCTGAATTATCCGAACTGAAAGTTCTGTAATGATATTTAATAGGAGAATTATAATATGACCGATCACGATCAAGTTAAAAAAGCGGCCATGAAATACGGAAAAGACAGGCCTAAAGCTAAAAACCCGGTCTTGATAGAAGATCTGACTCTTCGCGACGGACACCAGTCTTTATTTGCAACCAGAGGACGAACCGAAGACATGATCCCAGTTGCTGAAATGATGGATGAAGTTGGGTTTTGGGCTTTGGAAGTCTGGGGCGGAGCAACTTTTGATACCATGCACCGCTTTTTGAATGAAGATCCGTGGGAAAGAATAAGGACTCTGAAGCGCTATATCAAAAAGACTCCTTTTTCCATGCTTCTTCGTGCTCAGAATCTTGTTGGATACAGAAATTATGCAGATGATGTCGCACGCGCCTTTGTTGAAAGAGCAGCCGTAAACGGCATGGATATATTCAGAACATTTGATGCACTAAATGATTACCGTAATTTTGAAACGGTTGTTCCTGTAATAAAGGACTGTGGAAAACATTTTCAGGGTTGCATATGTTATTCCCTCACGGAAGCCAGGATGGGTGGTGATGTATATACTCTTGAATATTATGTAAAAAAGGCTAAAGAACTTGAAAAAATAGGAGCGGACAGTATCTGTGTTAAAGATATGGCCGGTCTTATAGCGCCTTATGATGCTTACGATCTTATCAAGGCCTTAAAAGACGCTGTAAAAATTCCTATTCATCTTCACAGCCATTTTACCTCAGGCATGGCTCCCATGTCTCAGCTAAAAGCCATTGAGGCCGGTGTTGACATACTTGATACCTGCATGACTCCTTATGCATACAGGACATCTCATCCTGCAATTGAGCCGCTTGTCATGACTCTTCTCGGCACAAACAGGGATACGGGTTTTGATATTAAGCATCTTGCTGCGATTAATGAAATCTTTGAAAGAGACATTCTTCCCAAATACAGGCATCTGCTTGATGATTCAAAAGTTTCGATTATAGATATCAATGTCCTTCTTCATCAGACTCCTGGCGGAATGCTATCAAATCTTGTCAACCAGTTAAAGGAAATGAATGCCCTTGACAAGATAGATAAGGTTTATGCGGAGTTGCCGAAAGTCAGAAAAGACCTGGGACAGATTCCGCTTGTCACACCTACAAGCCAGATAGTGGGCATTCAGACAGTTAACAATGTTCTTTTTGGCGATGAAAAAGACAGATACAAAATGATTACCGATCAGGTTAAAGATCTTTGTTACGGCCTTTATGGTAAAACTGCCGTTCCTATCAATTCTGAGCTGCAGAAAAAGGCTCTTAAGGGATATCCTCGCGGCGAAAAACCAATTACATGCAGACCGGCCGAAGTCCTTAAACCTGAGCTTGAAAAAGCAAAAGAAGATGTTAAGGATCTTAGTACCGATATTGATGATGTGCTAATTTATGCACTTTATCCGGTTACCGGTAAAAGATTTTTAAAATGGAAATACGGCAAAGAAGAGCCTCCTGAAGAAGTGAAACCCAAGACCCTTGAGCAGGTTAAAGCCCAGGCAAAGGCCGAAAAGGAAATTATGGCCAGGGCAAAGGCAGGAGAGCTTGTTGAAAAAGTTGAAAAGAATAACGCTCCAATAAAGGGGGACAAATTGCGTAAATTCAATGTTTTTATAGACGGGGAATATTTTGAAGTAGGAGTTGAAGAAATTGGAGGCGCAGCACCGGTTGTAAGTTATATTCAGCAGGTTGAACCTGCTGCTGCAGCCCCTGTCCAGGCTGCTGCAACTCCAAAAACTGCTGCACCAGCTGCGGCAGGAGGAATTACTCTTAATGCACCAATGCCGGGAATGATAATCTCATATTCCAAAAATGTCGGAGATGAGGTTAAAAAAGGAGATACGGTAGTAATACTTGAAGCCATGAAGATGGAAAATGCCCTTCCTGCACCTGCAGACGGAATAATAAAATCTATAAATTTTAAAAGCGGGGATTCCGTTCCTAAAGACGCTGTTTTGTGCGTAATAGGTTAGTGCAGAATAAACCGTTTGAATTTGAATCAGGCGGCGGGAAAGGGAAACCACTTTCCCGCCGCCTGTAAAATTCCCTTTTTGCTTTATTAAAAGGTGGCAGTAAACAATAAAAGGCTAAATGACGCACATCGATTTAGAAGTTTTATTTTCAAAGTGCTGCGTTTAATATACTGGTCTATACCAAAGACCTGAAACAAGCTATAAACAAAATACTATCATAAATCATCATAATACAATGATGCATGATATATAGAGACCTTTGTATAACGCTCCTATTTGCCTGACTACAGTTTCTGTTTCAATAAAGAGCGCGTCAGGCAGAAATTTCAATCATCGAAATGCTTAATATATTCCTGTGGCTGAAATTATCACTTTCCTTAAACTTTAGCAAAGTCGAACGTTCTTATAAGATCTCATACAGTTAATAAAAGGAAATTGACATAGTATGAAAATTCATGAGTACCAGGCAAAAGAATTATTCAGAAAATACGGCGTTCCTGTTCCGAATGGAGGCGTTGCATTCAATTCTGAAGAAGCGATTAAGGTTTCAGATTCGCTTGGTTGTTTTCCGGTTGTTGTAAAGGCTCAGATTCATGCCGGCGGGCGCGGAAAAGGAGGAGGCGTCAAACTTGCCAAATCCGCTGATGAGGTAAAAAGTACTTCTAAAAGTATTCTGGGAATGAACCTTGTTACCAATCAGACTGGGCATGAAGGAAGACTTGTGAAAAAGGTGCTGGTTGAACAGGGGCTTAATATTAAAAAAGAGCTTTACCTTGGAATTATCCCGGACAGGTCTACGGCCAAGTTTGTTATTATGGCAAGCGAGGCCGGAGGTATGGATATAGAAGAGGTATCTGAAAAGACACCTGAAAAAATTATAAAAATTTTTATCGATCCCATATCAGGAATCTATCCATACCACTGCCGGGAGGCAGCATACGGACTTAATCTGCCGGCAGGCTCGGTAAAAGAATTTACCGGAATGCTTAACAGCCTCTACAAGCTTTTTGTAGACTACGACTGTTCTCTTCTTGAGATAAATCCACTTGTAATTACGGCTGAAGATAAGGTTATTGCTCTTGATGCAAAAATCACTTTTGATGATAACGCTCTTTTTCGCCACAAGGATATTCTTGAATACAGGGATATCGATGAAGAAGATCCACTTGAGGTGGAAGCATCAAAATTTAATCTTAATTACATCAAAATGGATGGAAATGTCGGGAATATGGTAAATGGCGCCGGCCTTGCGATGGCTACGATGGATATCATCAAGTTTGCGGGAGCCGAGCCTGCTAATTTTCTTGATGTAGGCGGCGGAGCGAGTGCTGAAATGGTTGAAAATGGCTTCAAGATCATACTTGGAGACAAGAACGTAAAAGGAGTTTTCATAAATATTTTCGGCGGTATCTTAAGATGTGATGTTCTTGCGGAAGGCGTTGTCAAGGCGGCAAAAAAGACTGGTATTGCCGTTCCTGTGGTTATCCGCATGGAAGGAACAAATGTGGAGATAGGAAGGAAGATACTTTCGGAATCAGGGCTTAATCTAATTACGGCTATAGATTTACAGGATGCAGTCGGCAAGGTGGCCGCTATAGTAAATTCATGATTTCAGGTGGTTATTTAAATACGTGAGGTAATGTAAAGTGAGTATTTTTGTTAATAAGAATACGCGGCTTGTTGTTCAGGGTGTTACAGGCAAAGAAGGACAATTTCATACGCGCCAATGCGTTGCTTATGGAACCAGCGTTGTTGCCGGTGTTACACCAGGAAAAGGCGGCCAGAAAATGGATGATGTACCGGTTTTTGACACAGTAAATGAAGCCGTGAAAAAAACAGAGGCAAACTGCAGCATGATTTTTGTGCCTCCTCCTTTTGCAGCCGATGCAATAATGGAATCAGCCGATGCCGGAATTGAACTTATAGTTGTTATTACAGAAGGAATTCCGGTTATGGACATGATGAAAGTTAAAAAATATATTTCGGGAGGAAAAAGCAGGATCATAGGGCCTAATTGTCCCGGTATCATCACACCGGGAGAGTGCAAGGTTGGAATTATGCCCGGTCATATCCATAAGCCGGGAGGGCCTATCGGGGTGGTATCAAGATCAGGTACTCTCACATATGAGGTTGTTCATCAGTTGACACAAAAAGGTATAGGTCAGACCACCTGCATAGGTATCGGAGGAGATCCGGTAAACGGCACCAGTTTTATCGACTGTCTCGATGCATTCCAGAAAGATGAGCAGACTAAAGGCATAGTTATGGTAGGTGAGATCGGCGGAACCTCGGAAGAAGAGGCTTCTGAATTTATTTTAAAGAATGTTACAAAACCGGTTATTGGTTTCATAGCAGGGCTTACGGCTCCGCCGGGACGGCGAATGGGACATGCAGGTGCTATTATAAGCGGTAAAAGCGGAACTGCCCAGGGCAAAATTGATGCAATGAAAAAAAGCGGAATACATATATGTGAGAATCTCGGTACTCTTGGCGAGATATGTGTTTCGGTATTCAAAAATGCATGAAACATTTACTGTTCAATGAGTTACCCATTGCCGGGCCAGGCTTTAACCAAGAATAATATTCTTGACAAGGAAGTCTTTTCAAGATAGGAACCACGCAATAATAGCTTGTAATATATAATAAATTTATTAACCGAAGAATTGAGAAGGGAATAGAATCATGGATTATTCGACTTTAACTTTCAATAAAGAAAACGGGATCGGAACTATTACCTTAAACCGTCCCAAACAGAAAAACGCTATCAATGGTGAAATGATAAATGAATTATCAGTGCTTATCAAGGCTATTTCCGTAGATGACGAAGTAAAAGTAGTAGTCTTAACCGGAGGAACTGATTACTTTGCAGCAGGTGCGGATATCAACCTTGTACAAAGCGTTGATTCACCTATGAAAGCATATGACTTCAGCCGTACAAGTCCGATTTCGGATCTGGATAAACTTGAAAAACCGTCTATAGCTGCTATCAGTGGTTTTTGTTTGGGTGGTGGGCTTGAATTGGCGCTGGCCTGTGATTTGAGAATTGCTTCGGAGACTTCTATGCTCGGGCAACCGGAAATTAACCTGGGAATTATTCCGGGATCAGGCGGAACCCAGAGATTAACAAGAATAGTCGGCATAGCCAAAGCAAAAGAATTGCTTTATACGGGAGATATAATAAATGCTGCTGAAGCTCATCGTATAAATCTTGTAAACAAAGTAGTTCCGGTAGATAGTCTGATGGATGAAGTTAACAAGATGGCAAAAAAAATTGCCAGTAAGCCTGCCTTGGCCATGAAGGTTACCAAGGTAGTCGTTAATACGGGAATTAACATGGATCTGGAATCGGCATTAAGGATGGAGTCACAATCATTTGCATTGCTTTTTTCCACTGAAGACAAGACAGAGGGTGTGGCGGCTTTCCTTGAAAAGAGAAAGCCGAATTTTAAAGGTAAATAAATTTAAGGTTTTAATGTTGGATTTTCCAATAATTGTATTGGATCTTTTAAGTAAAGATGATTTTAACGGATTCAATAAACATAAAAGACAGGAGGAAATATGGATTTAGGAATTAAAGATAAAGTTGCATTAATTACCGGATCAGGTGGAGGACTCGGCCGCATAGTTGCTTTACAATTGGCTCAGGAAGGATGCAAAATAGTTATAGCCGATGTTAGAAAAGAAGGCGTCGATAAGGTAGTTGAAGAAATTAAAGGATTGAACGTCGAGGTTATCGGTTTTCAGTGCGACATTACAAAAACTGATCAGATAGAAGCGATGCTTGCTGAAATTACTGCCAAATGGAAAGCAGTTGATATTCTTGTCAACAATGCTGCTGTGTTGGATAATATGGCTCCGATTGAAAAAATGAAAGATAATCTGTGGCTAAGAGATATAGCAGTTAATCTTACCGGAACTTATTATATCACCAAAGCATGTTTTACTGCTATGAAAGCTCAGAAATGGGGCCGTATTGTAACTATGTCTTCGGTTGCCGGTGCTTTGGGTGGATTCGGACAAGCCAGCTATTCAGCTTCAAAGAGCGGCGTAATTGGTCTTATGAGAACCGTAGCTTTGGAAGGCGGAAGATATAATATTACTGCTAACAGCATTGTCGGTGGTATTATCGCAACAGAAATATATCCCACAATACGTGAGGATATGAGAGAAAGACTGGAAAAGAGAACAGTGTTTTTACGCCCCGGCAAGCCTGCTGAAATTGCTGATTCAATTGTTTTTCTTTGCTCCGAAAGAGCCAGCTATGTTACCGGTACCGAAATGTATCTGACGGGTGGAATTCATCTTTTCACATTTTAATTTTTTCATATAAATTTTCTGTTATTACAAGAGGCGGGAAAGATTAAGCTCTTTCCCGCCTGGTTAAAATCGTTATTTGTCTTTTTTTAAAAGCATTTGACGTTAATATCGAAAAGTGTTATCAATATTTAGCTTGTATTTTAATATAGCTTCTGACGAAATTTTCTCAATTTCCTGCTGTTGTTTCTGCCTGCTGTACCGGAAAGCCAATCAAGCCTTTTTATGATATATAGCATATTATACCATATGCTATATAACTATTTTTGGTATATCATAAATTCGTTTTATAAAATTGGCTGTTCCACGCATGATGATATTTATCGTATTGATATAATTAATATTAAAATATTGGCATGGTTTAAGCAATATATCTTCAATTTAAAATAGGTTTTTATACTTATTATCTTCTACTATCTTGTAAAGGCTTATTGCCTGAGATCTTTTAAAAACGCATAGATTTAGCCTGATATAAAAGCGGTTAGGTTTTTAACTATCTATATATAAAATACAAAATACAAAAACAAAATTTGTTATGCCTGTCTTTTATCAGTTATATGTATAATAACGATTGTGGCGGTTAAAAACAAATTTTGAGTCGGAGATGTTCGGTGAACCAAATATATTTTAGATAAAGTTATCTTACCGCCGGATCAAAGTGGCGGATGAAATTAATTAGTAAATCAAACAACCTGAAAGGAGAGGAAAAATTATGTCAAAGTATGATGTAATCATAGCAGGTGCAGGTCATAATGGATTGATGGCCGGATGTTATCTTGCAAAAGCTGGTC
>Ga0180732_1000848_pt1 | contig 22014 bp, 20 predicted proteins | sample KR11_01MetaG_FD_148674 | JGI IMG/M metagenome (GOLD analysis project Ga0180732, IMG submission 148674) | Groundwater microbial communities from the Olkiluoto Island deep subsurface site, Finland - KR11_0.1 MetaG | ecosystem: Environmental > Aquatic > Deep subsurface > Groundwater | place... | reverse complement strand
TTATACTTCTATATATCCACTATTCAGTATTGCTTCTAACCGCTTAGGATTGGTTTTGAGTGTTCTATATAGATTGATAGCATCAGTCATTGGCATTGTCTTCAAGGCAATGCTAAGGAATTGGTTATATAAAGTTAGAGGTCTCATATGTCGTTTCCCGTATTGCTGATTGGTTTCTAATAGTCTTCGTATTGTATCTAATACCCGGTTGTTATCTTCCATAATACATATCTCCATATATCGTTTCATTACATCTGTTGAGAAATCCGTTATATCGGATTTTAATTGAAGATATTTCTTCTAGAATTTAAGGGTAACGGACTAAAATTTCTGATAAAGTGACAGGAATTATCTTAGAAAGATAATAGTATTCCAGCTAAGCAGGAATACTAGTATCATTTCTGGTTTAGGAAGTCTAATCTTTCTTGTCCTCTTTTCGTAATCCGATATCTATACTTCTTCGGATATAATTGAGTTTCAGATATCGTAACCAGTCCCATCTTACGATATCTATGTAATGCTTTGACAACACTATGCATAGATAACCCAGTCCTAATCATTACTTCATATGATGTTAAAGGAAGGTCTTCACTGAAAACACTAAGCACCTGGATTTTAATTGAATTACGCATTTGCTACATCTCCATTGGTTTCATGTAATGAAATGTAATCATAGCCTGTCTTGGTGCATCTCCATAGTCTGTATATAAATCAGTAATATCTCGTGGAGAATGTCCCATTAAGATATGTATGATATAATCCGAGCTTATATCCAGTTTATCTTTTGTAGATTTAATCATTTCACTAGCAAAAGTATGTCTGAAAGCGTGTGGAAAGATATGTCTATTTATTAGTTTATCATATTTAGCAAGCATTTTATTAAGATATGTTTCGGCTTGATTGAATAGTTTCTGCTTCGTTCCAAATACTATTAAGATATGTATTAAGATTTGTTTCGTATATGTATCAAAGGGAATTATACGTTCTCTATTAGTCTTTGAAATATCAGTTGTAATATGGATGTATCCCTGTTCCCAGTTAATATGCTTGATTGGAGAAATAGTTAATAATTCTCCTTTTCTCATTCCTGTATATAACAAAATCCAAATCAAGCAATAATCATTATAATTATGTCTTTTAGTATAAGTAAGTAATTTATCAACTTCTATTAATGATAATGCTTTATGCTGTATTCTATGCACTATTGCAGGAAATGGAATTGCTAATATTTCCTTTACTATATTTTGTTTCGTAAGACAACTTCTTAATTCAGCTTCCGAATTACCAATTGGTATTTTTAATATATAAAATCTATAGAACCCGTTTATTACATTTAGAAACTGTATTTTTATTGCAGTATTCCATTGACTTCTGGTAGCAATATAGTCTCTGATATCTATAGAAGTTGCGGTATCCAGTATTTTGTTTCTACTTTTAAGAAATATAACAAAATGATTAAAATGCCAAAAGTAATTCTTCAATGTTTTAGGTTTCCTATTAGATTTTAAGATATTAAAATATTCCTGCAAATTTGTTGCCATATATTTCTACCACTTGTTCATTATAATGCCTCTGGGCTTACCAGATTAGCCCCATCCTTGCTTTCCTGTGCTTTTATAACCAATACTTTACTAACAGGATTATAAGTAAGTTCAAGCATCCCATCTAGTTCTATGGCTTTTGGAATTATCAATACTTGATTTTTCTTTATATAATGCCGTGCCCAAATATATGTAGCACTTCCATAATCATCGAAGGATATTTCAGGTGTTGTGGTTCCTCTATGGTAAGAAGAAATCTTCACTGGAAAAGGATCATTTGTATCTGCATCTACTTCTGAAACACTTACAGGTAGTTGGTTTCCATCTACCTGTATAACTTTAGACTGTTCTTTAGCTGCTTTCTTTTGCTTCTTTGCAATATCCTTTTCTATATTGTTCTTTTCTCTGTTGCTTTTCAGTCTATCTAAAATCTGCTTATCATCTGTACTTAATCCGAATTCTGTATCCATTATTTATCCTTCCTTTTTCAGTGAAGACTTTTCTTTTGCATCCAGTTCTTTGTTTATTTTTGATATGTCGTATCTGTCTCGGTACTCAATTCGTTTTTGTAGAATGTCCATTTCATCCATATTTCTCCCTACATAACTTAATTTGATTTTGTCTTTTATATGCAGAATAAAGTGTCTTCATTTCAGACCGATAGGTCCGGTTACATTTTTGACAATCTGAATAACATACAGTTCCTCTATATATGCAATTTTTAGGAATACGAAACGGCTTTTGGGTCACTATTTCAGTCTCTTGCAATTAAGACAATTCGGTAAAGTGCAATGTTTGTAATATGTGCACTCACTATCTCGCATCTCATCGAATTGTGAAGACCCCGCCATATCAAAAGGTGAATTTTGAGCGGGGCTATCACCAGCATAATTTATGTCGTATTGCAGCTTCTTCATTTTTCTATCAATCTTGCTAAGCTCTGCTGCTTGCTGTTTTTCTGTTTCACTAAGCTGGTAACTCATTTCGTTTCCTGCTGTCCTTGTGGCTGCTGAATTATACCCATAATCCACTGTGTAGCTCCACTAATGCAGTCTCCTGCTTGCTTTGGTAGGCTTTCCCAATACTGTAACTTTCCTGTTAATATTGCATTATCTTTCTTCAACTGTTCTATACCTGCTTCTAATTCCTTGATATGTGTTTTAAGTGCTTCATTTTCTTTTTGAAGTGATACTTTAGTTATCTTTGTTACGTTTGATTTTGCCATAATTCACCTTGCTGTAAAATATTCGGATTTGTTATAATAGAAACTTGCACCTGCTTTTCTAATAAGTTCAGTATGATAATATGCATCCACTAGCATCTTCAGTAGAAACACGTTCTCATCATGCTGTTGCTGGTTACTGTGGAACATAGATATCACGCATCCGAAGCATTGAACTTGATGTCTGGCTGTGCTTCTTCTGCTACTGATGCTATTGGCTTCTGTGGCTCTATTGCAGGTGCTGTATCCTGTATCTGTGCATTTCGCTCAGTGTTGATTTCATCGGTAATTTTAGCGAGATTTTCATATTCTGATTTCGCTGAGCCTGCTAATGTTCTCTGCGGCTGTGGATTTAATATGCCGCTAATCGTGCCTGTATCAAACCCCGATTGCTTCATCATAAGAGCCATATTTGCTTTTTCAAGGACATCCTGCGATTTCACGGCTTTATCGAAAATTTGACCTGTTCCCATCGCAACATTATTTGCTAAATTTTCTACTTTATCCATCATTTTTTCTTGTAATGGCTTATTGGAACTGGCTTCTTGTATCTGTTTCTTCAGTGCATCAGTTTCTGTTTGGTGCTGCATCTGTGTCAATAATTTCTCAAATTTAAAATTGTTCTCTTGAGACTGTGTTTCTAAAAGATGTGTCATACTTGTCGCAAAACTGCTCATTGATTCCGTTAGAGAACCCATAGCTCCACCACTTGTCCTTTGATTATCATCAAGTTGTTTTCTAAGTGAAGCGATTTCAGCATCGGTTCTTTGCTGTGTTAGCTGCTGCTGCAATGCTTCATTTGATTTCTGTAACTGTAGAACTATTGTTTTCAATGAATCAAATTCTGGGTTTGATTTATTGGTATTGTTATCGTTATTCTTTGTTTCTCCAAATAAGTTCTGCATCATTTTGATTTCCATACCTTGCTTAGCCATACCATACATTTCTCCAAATCCTGTTTGTAATGGTAATGATGTCTTTTCTTCAGGTAATGGAATTCCTGCATAGTTACTATATCGTTTCAGAATATATGGCACGTTTGCTTTATTTTCATTTGCTCCAAGCAAGTCACGCAATTCTGTTAGATCAGATGGATTATCAGCCATACCATCTAAAATATTCTGTGCCCCTTTTGCCCCAAACGATTTCAATACATTTCTTAAGAATGCTAAGTTTTCAGGTAATATATGAGTTGGTTCTTTTCCTTCTTTTGCTTCTTTTAATGAAGACTTTTCTTTAGGATGATGAACCCTGGTATGAGTTGCTTTTGCGATCGGTGTATCAAATATTTCTCCACATTCTAAGCAAGGATATACTTTCTTTTCTGGTGTTTTTATTTCTGGTATCGTATCCTGTTGATTTGGCTCATCTTTCTCATATACTCCTATATCTGAAAGTTCGCTATCGGTCAATGACATATATGTATCACCTTTGTATTATCACAATTCATATATTCTCAGACAGTTGTAGGATGTTATATATGTATCGTTGATGTAGCAACATCAAGTAGCAACATTGTTAAGGAGTTGAAATGATAGTTCACACTATACAGTGTATCTCATACAACAATGAACAACATATCAGAACATCTTTCAGTGAAGACCTTCTTTTACCTATGTTTTGCTTATCTTAAACAAAGTCTTCACTGAAAAAGGAATAGAAATCTCTATGCATTTGTATCTATAATTAGATAAATATATATTCTAATACAACAATATAGATATCGGAATATTCCAACCTACGTAGGGAAATGATTTAAAATGGACATACTAAACACAATCGTAAAAACACTTTCGGCGCCACTAGCGCCTGTTTTCAGTGCATTAGGCTACAGAGCACCACAATACAGACCACAGACACAGGGACAGATACAGGTCAGACCACAAGGACGACCCCCACAGCCTGTAATGACAGTAAAACAGCAGCTGCATGCAACAAATCCACAGATGTATAATACTGTATGGTTAGAAGCGATGGGTGAGCAAGAGGCAGCAGGTCGCTTAAAAATAGCACAGCAAACAAGATATACAGAAGCCCAGCAGCGAATGTTAGATAATGCAGGATATCAAAAAATGAATGTATCTGTATCAGAACAAAACCAGAAACAGCATCAGAAGGAACAAATTGGACGGAATTCATACGATATGGAACAAGCCCGTCGGATTGCAAATTCTAATCAGGTTTTTACACAGCATAGAAACGAAGATGCTCCGATGTTGCAATATCAGATGCAGCAGGAAGCATACAGAAATATCCCAGCACCCGCTCCTATGCTTAGATTTATGTAGGTTATATTATGCAAGAATGTTTATTTAATATAGATGATGTGTTTTCAGTAATCACAGCACAAGGATCCGAAAAGTTCCTGTCTGTTGTATACACTGAAATGCTAGCTCCCAGTGATGATCTAATACAAGATTTTGGAGAACTTGCTTCTGGTGCTTCAGATAATGCAAACAAGATCACAAAAATGGAACTTGAAGGAAGTGCAAAAACTTCATCAGATTTGAGTGAAGTTGGACAATGGTATATGTCTGTAATTTCAGATTGTTGTGTTACGGTTAAGTTACCCGCTGCACAAAGCAAGTTTAAGACACGGAACGATGAAATTAGAATAGATCACAATAGCGGCGAGGTCGGTTTCTTCACATACGAAGATGATGTACCCTATTTTTCAATATATAACCCAACCCAATATACGCTTGCAGCAACACGTGTAGCATACTGGGGCTATCGTATTGTAGGAAGACAAATCACTGAAAAGCAAGCAGTGGCTCTAAATAATGGTAAGAAGCCAAGAACAGTATCGGCAACCGGATTTAGCAGATGAATGCTTTTGATAGTTTCAACCAAGATATCAAGACCAAGCGGTATATATTAGATCTAACACAAGGATTTCAATCCAGTATAGATGATCTGAAACAGAGTATAAAACCAGCAGATTTATCTCCATTATCAGCATTAGCTGATGCAATTCGGAACCAGCACATTAATATACAGCCTTTGTACGATGGTCTTGCAGCCCAGATACAGCAATATGCAACAGTAACAAAATTGATGCATCATAGTATTGAAATATTAAATGATAGTGTTACAAAACTGAAACTTCTTTTAACAGAAGAAGAAAAGAAAGCACTACAGCAGGATATTTTGATAAGTTATAGTGATACTTCACTTCCTTCTGGTTCTACGAATATTGATTTCCGTGAAGGTTTAGTTACAAAATCAGATGATACCAAAGCAAATCTAAGCAGCAATATCCAGGAATATATGAGTGAATATGTCCGCTCAGTTACTATTATGACTTCTGTAGCGGTAGTTGCTACCTTGGCAGGGAAGAAGTCTTCACTTATATACTTGCCTGCGAATAAATATGTAAGGATACTAAACCATGAAATCCATAGAATTACAATAGATGCATCTACTGCATTTGATCTGTGGTTATCTGCATCAATGGAGCAGGATGGAGCGGTACAGGTGACTTAAACATGAAACAAATCAAAGCAAAAGAAAACATATGTCAATGCATATTACACGGAATTACTACACAAACAGAATTAGATACACTTAAGATGCTTCTTGATTATCAGGATACAGCAGAAGCAAAATCAAAAGTCGTAGACCGTGCACTTATAAGGGTTATGGATCAGTTTAAAGAAATGGAACAGGATTGTAAAGCAGTAAAGTTACAATCTCTCCAACCACTTCTTTTAGATATTAGGACAAAAATAGATGATGCAGAATATGGATATGCACAGCGGATACTTGCTTCAGTGAATCATCAATTTTCACAAAAAATATATGAATGTATCTGACATAATATTCATCCTGCTAATAATAATAATATTAACAACAAATAAATACATGAATATATAATCTATATATACAGAGGTAATAATAATATGGCATTCGGACAACCAGTCAGAGGAAAGAAAAGTGGCATCAGACGCAGAATATTTGGTAAGCAGATATCAGTAAATCTGTTTTCAAAACGTGGTTTTCGCGTAGTTAGTGATGTAATCAGTGACCGTGCACGAGCAATTGGCAAATGCGCTAAAGGACAGGATATAGAAGCAAGGCGCAACTGTTTCGCAACTGGGGGAGAAACCAGTGAAGGTCGAAGAATAGCACGGGTTCCAAAAGAATATAAAGCACCTTACTAATTTTTTGCGAGTTATGCTTTCTGATGCATTGCATCAGACCTGCTGTCAAGCATCAGAAAGCATTTCATCTTTTCATTTCCTTTTTCAGTGAAGACTTTCTTTTGGCATAGATACCGTTTAGCAAATATTGTTGCTGTACTTTCAGGTTCAGATACAACAGTAGAAACTCTTATCGATGGTTGGTTTCCAACTATCGATGGTGTTTTAGACTGTCCTTTAACTACAAATTCATTGCCGCCATGTTTTTTCAGTGAAGACTTTATTCTGCTAAACATTACTATAGATACAACAGTTGAAAGTTTTGCTAATGGTTGGTTTCCAACTATTAGCACATCTTTAGTCTGTTTAGTTGTATACTGATTAACACCTTGTCCACCATGTTTTTTCAGTGAAGACTTTCCTTTAACAAGGATATATATACAAATAGATACATATATCTATATATGACTTGTCTTGTTTCCGAAGGTGCAGCGGACTATATCCCGGTAATACTTGGAGTTGTAGGTATCACAGCATCAGTATACAATTATGTTATACATACAGAAATATTGCAATCTGAACGTGATATGCAATTATTAGCAAGTCTTGGTACAACAGCATTGATCGGTTTCGTTGCAACAACTATATTGAAAAGTGCACGATTAAGCACCTGCAATATTCCAATAGAAGCATGAGATGTTACATTTGATTTGCTGTAACTCACCAGTTGGTGAATTTAACTCACCACGACCAACTTGATGCAGTTTTGTTAATTCTATATTTGTTGGTGAGTGTAGCATTGCTTAGCTAAAGGAAAGTCTTCACTGAAAAAAGGACAGTTAATTGCAAAAGGTTTAACAGTCTAAAAAATTCTTCCAGATTTGATGGATTAAACTACGTGTATAGTATATACTACAAAAGTGGAAGGAATATTTATACAGTGATAAAAATCATAGTCCCAGATTATACACAGGAAAGTCCTTTGCTGGTATATTACCGAATGGATTAGTTATGTATATGTTGTTGATATCGGTTTTCCAGTTATAGAACATATTTTCACGTCCACTAATTAAATCTGTAAGGTATCTTCTGTCTTTTCTGAGTGCTCCTTTTGCCACTGTGCTTAATGGAGCTTTACATACTCCATTTACCATTTGAAGTTGTGTCATGCCATTTATTCTATTGTGTGCTGAATAGTAGCCTAACATACATTTGTAGAGTGTTTCTGCTATCTCAGGTAAATATTTGAAATCCTCATATTTGCATTTGCCACTATTCCATAGGTTTGCTATGATTATACCTATATGCTGAAGAGTATCTTTTTTAAGACATTCCACAACTTCTATTTTTTCAGGATAATATTTTTTGAAATCATCTAAGTTTGTTCCTAATACAATTGCAGTAGTTCTTCTATCTCCTTCTGGTGAAATAGCACGTCCTAATGCATTGATTAATGTTTCCTTGATTTCATTATATCTCATTTCGGAAGCAGATACATTACCTTTATACAATACATTTGTAATCAGTGCATTTCCATCCTGGCTATCAAGTGGAGTATGTGGTAATCCAACATATAACACAATGTCGTATCCTTCGTGTTTTACACCATAAGATTTACTATGTCGATAATGATAAATGTCCTCATAAGCAACTACATCCACACCACTTAACTTCCATGATTTTATACTTTCGGTTATTTTTATATTGATTGCAAAGATAAGGATTTTTTTATTTGTTAGGAGATATTCTGTTATTAATGTTTTTACTCTGTTTTCTTCTCTTCCTTTCCAGTTATTTACAAAGTCCCAATTTGCTTTATCTACTACTACTAATCTTGATTTTTGTGTTTCATTATAATCTGGCATTGTTTCTCTTCTTCCTCCAAGGATATGTGTATGTGGTAGTGCCATACCTGTGATGAATATTTTGCCTGCATAGTTATTATCTTCTATCATTTCTTTGAACTTATAGATAGGATGGATTGTATTACCTATTAATATATGGTCTATCATTTTCGTATTGAATAGTGTTTCTACACGACGAATATTATAGACTAATTCTTCCGAGTTCATTACAAGTAAATACTTCATGAATGTTTCTTTATTCTTTGGAGATAACATATCTTTAAGAATAATTGCATTTCGTATGTTCTTTTTATTATATATGCTGATACAACATGGATTACTAAGTTTACATGGAGTGTCTATTTTCTGTTTTGATAAATCTTCTATGTATTTGTTAAGTTCTTCAAGTTTTTGCTCATAATATGTATATGCATCAATCTGTTTTCGGTTTTTCAGATTAGTAATTCCTTTAATGATAGTTGTTATTTCAGATAATGAAACTGATGGAGAATTATCCAATAATGCCCTGCTATATTCATCCAATAATATTATATCATAACGTAATATCAGGTTTTTTATTGCATCTCCGAACCTGCTATAACTATAATTCAAAGTATTGAACTTAGCATATGTAACACCGAGAACCTGTGGAGGATAACTAAGAATGTTATGGTATCCACATTTGGGACTTCTTGGATAACTAAGTCTGTCTGTTTCCAAACATTCTTTGCAACTACCAATACCATTCCATTCAAATAATGGATGTGGTTCTGAAAAAGGACACATCTCATCATTCGGTGCTATCTTTTTATATGATATATTACGAAAACCACTAAGTCCGATAGCGTCCTTTACTGTATTGTCAAGGATTTCATTAGTTGGTTCAAATACTGCAATATTCAGACCTTCCTGTATTGCAACTTTGATAAGTGATGTAGTTACTCCGACCTGTGGAGTTTTATTTATCTGTATTATTTTATCAGGTAAGGATATCCAGTCTCTTATGGTTGCTTCGTGCCTTGTGAAGTATGACATATTATGCTATACTCCTCAAGCACTTACTGCCACAAACCCGATTGACTTCATTTCTTTTCTTATATCAGATAATGGTTCATGCAATTTCTTTTTAATATTTTCTGTGGTATTATTATATTCATTTACTGCTTCAGTAATGGTATTTTCATATGTTCGTTTAGCGGATACATTTATATTATCATATTTTTCTTTCAAAGGCTTAATAGTGTTTTCGTATTCTTTTATTGCATTGGAAATGATGTTTTCCTTTATAGACCTTGCTTCTGCTTCTGTTTTATCATACTGATGTTTATAAGGATGGATAGTAAAATCTCGTATTGATTTCGCTTTATTTTCTTTTTCCAAGTAAGTATTATGTGCTTCCTTTTCTACTTTAGAATATTCTTTATTGGCATGTTCTGCTGCCAATCTACTTTTATCTGTTGAAGATAGTTCAACTCCCGCTTTAAGAATACTTGTTTTAAGTTGTTTAATTTGAATTGAAGTGAACCGTCTTTTTTTTACTAGTCGTTGTAATCCTTCTGGTAAATCAGAAATGTCTGGTTTAGAAGTGGTCATCTGCTGACCACCTTCCTATGAGCACAGATTTCATTAAGGATATATTCAAATTCATTGTTTGTAAATGGAGCACAGTGCTCTCTACAATAATCCTTTAGTTCATCTACTGAATATTCAGTACATTGCTCAAAAAAGGTATGCATTGCTTCAGATAAAGAAGATGGCATTATACCATCTCCATATCTTCTAAAACATTCACTCCATTATGTATCTCAACATCTGCTGTAACCAATGTAGTTATTCCTATTAGGAATTGTGCATTGCATTGAAACGTTGCTGGGATTATGTATTGTTGCATTTTTATACCTCATTTAGCATTGCTGTTGCATCTTCTACGATGCTATGCATCAATCTGTTATCTCCAACTATTCCACAGAATATCGAAACACCAGCTCGGGGATTGTTATGTGCATAATAAGCCAGGATGTCCTGCTTCGATATCGATACGTTCCGATTGTTTATGTTCATTATTATCTTGTTTGACATATTCTTACCTCTTATTTAGGACTACTTCTAAAAAAGCACACAGCAATAGGTTAATATACTCAGAAAAGAATATACACTTGTTCTATCCTATGGTGTGTGGCTATCTTCAAAATAGCCATTCATTCTTATTTCTTGTTTTGCGCTCCAGTGATTAATTCATTGATTTTACCATCAAATGTTTCATCGTGCCCACATATTGCTGCTAATCTATTCCGAGTATCTTTTGATACTTCTAAAGTTGTTTTGTTGCTTTGTTTCTTCATTTTATTGCCTTTGGCATATTGCCATAATACTACCTATAGTAACTAATGGTATAAATAGTTAACGGTGTAGCAATAATTAGCAAGTACCTTATACTTCTATATATCCACTATTCAGTATTGCTTCTAACCGCTTAGGATTGGTTTTGAGTGTTCTATATAGATTGATAGCATCAGTCATTGGCATTGTCTTCAAGGCAATGCTAAGGAATTGGTTATATAAAGTTAGAGGTCTCATATGTCGTTTCCCGTATTGCTGATTGGTTTCTAATAGTCTTCGTATTGTATCTAATACCCGGTTGTTATCTTCCATAATACATATCTCCATATATCGTTTCATTACATCTGTTGAGAAATCCGTTATATCGGATTTTAATTGAAGATATTTCTTCTAGAATTTAAGGGTAACGGACTAAAATTTCTGATAAAGTGACAGGAATTATCTTAGAAAGATAATAGTATTCCAGCTAAGCAGGAATACTAGTATCATTTCTGGTTTAGGAAGTCTAATCTTTCTTGTCCTCTTTTCGTAATCCGATATCTATACTTCTTCGGATATAATTGAGTTTCAGATATCGTAACCAGTCCCATCTTACGATATCTATGTAATGCTTTGACAACACTATGCATAGATAACCCAGTCCTAATCATTACTTCATATGATGTTAAAGGAAGGTCTTCACTGAAAACACTAAGCACCTGGATTTTAATTGAATTACGCATTTGCTACATCTCCATTGGTTTCATGTAATGAAATGTAATCATAGCCTGTCTTGGTGCATCTCCATAGTCTGTATATAAATCAGTAATATCTCGTGGAGAATGTCCCATTAAGATATGTATGATATAATCCGAGCTTATATCCAGTTTATCTTTTGTAGATTTAATCATTTCACTAGCAAAAGTATGTCTGAAAGCGTGTGGAAAGATATGTCTATTTATTAGTTTATCATATTTAGCAAGCATTTTATTAAGATATGTTTCGGCTTGATTGAATAGTTTCTGCTTCGTTCCAAATACTATTAAGATATGTATTAAGATTTGTTTCGTATATGTATCAAAGGGAATTATACGTTCTCTATTAGTCTTTGAAATATCAGTTGTAATATGGATGTATCCCTGTTCCCAGTTAATATGCTTGATTGGAGAAATAGTTAATAATTCTCCTTTTCTCATTCCTGTATATAACAAAATCCAAATCAAGCAATAATCATTATAATTATGTCTTTTAGTATAAGTAAGTAATTTATCAACTTCTATTAATGATAATGCTTTATGCTGTATTCTATGCACTATTGCAGGAAATGGAATTGCTAATATTTCCTTTACTATATTTTGTTTCGTAAGACAACTTCTTAATTCAGCTTCCGAATTACCAATTGGTATTTTTAATATATAAAATCTATAGAACCCGTTTATTACATTTAGAAACTGTATTTTTATTGCAGTATTCCATTGACTTCTGGTAGCAATATAGTCTCTGATATCTATAGAAGTTGCGGTATCCAGTATTTTGTTTCTACTTTTAAGAAATATAACAAAATGATTAAAATGCCAAAAGTAATTCTTCAATGTTTTAGGTTTCCTATTAGATTTTAAGATATTAAAATATTCCTGCAAATTTGTTGCCATATATTTCTACCACTTGTTCATTATAATGCCTCTGGGCTTACCAGATTAGCCCCATCCTTGCTTTCCTGTGCTTTTATAACCAATACTTTACTAACAGGATTATAAGTAAGTTCAAGCATCCCATCTAGTTCTATGGCTTTTGGAATTATCAATACTTGATTTTTCTTTATATAATGCCGTGCCCAAATATATGTAGCACTTCCATAATCATCGAAGGATATTTCAGGTGTTGTGGTTCCTCTATGGTAAGAAGAAATCTTCACTGGAAAAGGATCATTTGTATCTGCATCTACTTCTGAAACACTTACAGGTAGTTGGTTTCCATCTACCTGTATAACTTTAGACTGTTCTTTAGCTGCTTTCTTTTGCTTCTTTGCAATATCCTTTTCTATATTGTTCTTTTCTCTGTTGCTTTTCAGTCTATCTAAAATCTGCTTATCATCTGTACTTAATCCGAATTCTGTATCCATTATTTATCCTTCCTTTTTCAGTGAAGACTTTTCTTTTGCATCCAGTTCTTTGTTTATTTTTGATATGTCGTATCTGTCTCGGTACTCAATTCGTTTTTGTAGAATGTCCATTTCATCCATATTTCTCCCTACATAACTTAATTTGATTTTGTCTTTTATATGCAGAATAAAGTGTCTTCATTTCAGACCGATAGGTCCGGTTACATTTTTGACAATCTGAATAACATACAGTTCCTCTATATATGCAATTTTTAGGAATACGAAACGGCTTTTGGGTCACTATTTCAGTCTCTTGCAATTAAGACAATTCGGTAAAGTGCAATGTTTGTAATATGTGCACTCACTATCTCGCATCTCATCGAATTGTGAAGACCCCGCCATATCAAAAGGTGAATTTTGAGCGGGGCTATCACCAGCATAATTTATGTCGTATTGCAGCTTCTTCATTTTTCTATCAATCTTGCTAAGCTCTGCTGCTTGCTGTTTTTCTGTTTCACTAAGCTGGTAACTCATTTCGTTTCCTGCTGTCCTTGTGGCTGCTGAATTATACCCATAATCCACTGTGTAGCTCCACTAATGCAGTCTCCTGCTTGCTTTGGTAGGCTTTCCCAATACTGTAACTTTCCTGTTAATATTGCATTATCTTTCTTCAACTGTTCTATACCTGCTTCTAATTCCTTGATATGTGTTTTAAGTGCTTCATTTTCTTTTTGAAGTGATACTTTAGTTATCTTTGTTACGTTTGATTTTGCCATAATTCACCTTGCTGTAAAATATTCGGATTTGTTATAATAGAAACTTGCACCTGCTTTTCTAATAAGTTCAGTATGATAATATGCATCCACTAGCATCTTCAGTAGAAACACGTTCTCATCATGCTGTTGCTGGTTACTGTGGAACATAGATATCACGCATCCGAAGCATTGAACTTGATGTCTGGCTGTGCTTCTTCTGCTACTGATGCTATTGGCTTCTGTGGCTCTATTGCAGGTGCTGTATCCTGTATCTGTGCATTTCGCTCAGTGTTGATTTCATCGGTAATTTTAGCGAGATTTTCATATTCTGATTTCGCTGAGCCTGCTAATGTTCTCTGCGGCTGTGGATTTAATATGCCGCTAATCGTGCCTGTATCAAACCCCGATTGCTTCATCATAAGAGCCATATTTGCTTTTTCAAGGACATCCTGCGATTTCACGGCTTTATCGAAAATTTGACCTGTTCCCATCGCAACATTATTTGCTAAATTTTCTACTTTATCCATCATTTTTTCTTGTAATGGCTTATTGGAACTGGCTTCTTGTATCTGTTTCTTCAGTGCATCAGTTTCTGTTTGGTGCTGCATCTGTGTCAATAATTTCTCAAATTTAAAATTGTTCTCTTGAGACTGTGTTTCTAAAAGATGTGTCATACTTGTCGCAAAACTGCTCATTGATTCCGTTAGAGAACCCATAGCTCCACCACTTGTCCTTTGATTATCATCAAGTTGTTTTCTAAGTGAAGCGATTTCAGCATCGGTTCTTTGCTGTGTTAGCTGCTGCTGCAATGCTTCATTTGATTTCTGTAACTGTAGAACTATTGTTTTCAATGAATCAAATTCTGGGTTTGATTTATTGGTATTGTTATCGTTATTCTTTGTTTCTCCAAATAAGTTCTGCATCATTTTGATTTCCATACCTTGCTTAGCCATACCATACATTTCTCCAAATCCTGTTTGTAATGGTAATGATGTCTTTTCTTCAGGTAATGGAATTCCTGCATAGTTACTATATCGTTTCAGAATATATGGCACGTTTGCTTTATTTTCATTTGCTCCAAGCAAGTCACGCAATTCTGTTAGATCAGATGGATTATCAGCCATACCATCTAAAATATTCTGTGCCCCTTTTGCCCCAAACGATTTCAATACATTTCTTAAGAATGCTAAGTTTTCAGGTAATATATGAGTTGGTTCTTTTCCTTCTTTTGCTTCTTTTAATGAAGACTTTTCTTTAGGATGATGAACCCTGGTATGAGTTGCTTTTGCGATCGGTGTATCAAATATTTCTCCACATTCTAAGCAAGGATATACTTTCTTTTCTGGTGTTTTTATTTCTGGTATCGTATCCTGTTGATTTGGCTCATCTTTCTCATATACTCCTATATCTGAAAGTTCGCTATCGGTCAATGACATATATGTATCACCTTTGTATTATCACAATTCATATATTCTCAGACAGTTGTAGGATGTTATATATGTATCGTTGATGTAGCAACATCAAGTAGCAACATTGTTAAGGAGTTGAAATGATAGTTCACACTATACAGTGTATCTCATACAACAATGAACAACATATCAGAACATCTTTCAGTGAAGACCTTCTTTTACCTATGTTTTGCTTATCTTAAACAAAGTCTTCACTGAAAAAGGAATAGAAATCTCTATGCATTTGTATCTATAATTAGATAAATATATATTCTAATACAACAATATAGATATCGGAATATTCCAACCTACGTAGGGAAATGATTTAAAATGGACATACTAAACACAATCGTAAAAACACTTTCGGCGCCACTAGCGCCTGTTTTCAGTGCATTAGGCTACAGAGCACCACAATACAGACCACAGACACAGGGACAGATACAGGTCAGACCACAAGGACGACCCCCACAGCCTGTAATGACAGTAAAACAGCAGCTGCATGCAACAAATCCACAGATGTATAATACTGTATGGTTAGAAGCGATGGGTGAGCAAGAGGCAGCAGGTCGCTTAAAAATAGCACAGCAAACAAGATATACAGAAGCCCAGCAGCGAATGTTAGATAATGCAGGATATCAAAAAATGAATGTATCTGTATCAGAACAAAACCAGAAACAGCATCAGAAGGAACAAATTGGACGGAATTCATACGATATGGAACAAGCCCGTCGGATTGCAAATTCTAATCAGGTTTTTACACAGCATAGAAACGAAGATGCTCCGATGTTGCAATATCAGATGCAGCAGGAAGCATACAGAAATATCCCAGCACCCGCTCCTATGCTTAGATTTATGTAGGTTATATTATGCAAGAATGTTTATTTAATATAGATGATGTGTTTTCAGTAATCACAGCACAAGGATCCGAAAAGTTCCTGTCTGTTGTATACACTGAAATGCTAGCTCCCAGTGATGATCTAATACAAGATTTTGGAGAACTTGCTTCTGGTGCTTCAGATAATGCAAACAAGATCACAAAAATGGAACTTGAAGGAAGTGCAAAAACTTCATCAGATTTGAGTGAAGTTGGACAATGGTATATGTCTGTAATTTCAGATTGTTGTGTTACGGTTAAGTTACCCGCTGCACAAAGCAAGTTTAAGACACGGAACGATGAAATTAGAATAGATCACAATAGCGGCGAGGTCGGTTTCTTCACATACGAAGATGATGTACCCTATTTTTCAATATATAACCCAACCCAATATACGCTTGCAGCAACACGTGTAGCATACTGGGGCTATCGTATTGTAGGAAGACAAATCACTGAAAAGCAAGCAGTGGCTCTAAATAATGGTAAGAAGCCAAGAACAGTATCGGCAACCGGATTTAGCAGATGAATGCTTTTGATAGTTTCAACCAAGATATCAAGACCAAGCGGTATATATTAGATCTAACACAAGGATTTCAATCCAGTATAGATGATCTGAAACAGAGTATAAAACCAGCAGATTTATCTCCATTATCAGCATTAGCTGATGCAATTCGGAACCAGCACATTAATATACAGCCTTTGTACGATGGTCTTGCAGCCCAGATACAGCAATATGCAACAGTAACAAAATTGATGCATCATAGTATTGAAATATTAAATGATAGTGTTACAAAACTGAAACTTCTTTTAACAGAAGAAGAAAAGAAAGCACTACAGCAGGATATTTTGATAAGTTATAGTGATACTTCACTTCCTTCTGGTTCTACGAATATTGATTTCCGTGAAGGTTTAGTTACAAAATCAGATGATACCAAAGCAAATCTAAGCAGCAATATCCAGGAATATATGAGTGAATATGTCCGCTCAGTTACTATTATGACTTCTGTAGCGGTAGTTGCTACCTTGGCAGGGAAGAAGTCTTCACTTATATACTTGCCTGCGAATAAATATGTAAGGATACTAAACCATGAAATCCATAGAATTACAATAGATGCATCTACTGCATTTGATCTGTGGTTATCTGCATCAATGGAGCAGGATGGAGCGGTACAGGTGACTTAAACATGAAACAAATCAAAGCAAAAGAAAACATATGTCAATGCATATTACACGGAATTACTACACAAACAGAATTAGATACACTTAAGATGCTTCTTGATTATCAGGATACAGCAGAAGCAAAATCAAAAGTCGTAGACCGTGCACTTATAAGGGTTATGGATCAGTTTAAAGAAATGGAACAGGATTGTAAAGCAGTAAAGTTACAATCTCTCCAACCACTTCTTTTAGATATTAGGACAAAAATAGATGATGCAGAATATGGATATGCACAGCGGATACTTGCTTCAGTGAATCATCAATTTTCACAAAAAATATATGAATGTATCTGACATAATATTCATCCTGCTAATAATAATAATATTAACAACAAATAAATACATGAATATATAATCTATATATACAGAGGTAATAATAATATGGCATTCGGACAACCAGTCAGAGGAAAGAAAAGTGGCATCAGACGCAGAATATTTGGTAAGCAGATATCAGTAAATCTGTTTTCAAAACGTGGTTTTCGCGTAGTTAGTGATGTAATCAGTGACCGTGCACGAGCAATTGGCAAATGCGCTAAAGGACAGGATATAGAAGCAAGGCGCAACTGTTTCGCAACTGGGGGAGAAACCAGTGAAGGTCGAAGAATAGCACGGGTTCCAAAAGAATATAAAGCACCTTACTAATTTTTTGCGAGTTATGCTTTCTGATGCATTGCATCAGACCTGCTGTCAAGCATCAGAAAGCATTTCATCTTTTCATTTCCTTTTTCAGTGAAGACTTTCTTTTGGCATAGATACCGTTTAGCAAATATTGTTGCTGTACTTTCAGGTTCAGATACAACAGTAGAAACTCTTATCGATGGTTGGTTTCCAACTATCGATGGTGTTTTAGACTGTCCTTTAACTACAAATTCATTGCCGCCATGTTTTTTCAGTGAAGACTTTATTCTGCTAAACATTACTATAGATACAACAGTTGAAAGTTTTGCTAATGGTTGGTTTCCAACTATTAGCACATCTTTAGTCTGTTTAGTTGTATACTGATTAACACCTTGTCCACCATGTTTTTTCAGTGAAGACTTTCCTTTAACAAGGATATATATACAAATAGATACATATATCTATATATGACTTGTCTTGTTTCCGAAGGTGCAGCGGACTATATCCCGGTAATACTTGGAGTTGTAGGTATCACAGCATCAGTATACAATTATGTTATACATACAGAAATATTGCAATCTGAACGTGATATGCAATTATTAGCAAGTCTTGGTACAACAGCATTGATCGGTTTCGTTGCAACAACTATATTGAAAAGTGCACGATTAAGCACCTGCAATATTCCAATAGAAGCATGAGATGTTACATTTGATTTGCTGTAACTCACCAGTTGGTGAATTTAACTCACCACGACCAACTTGATGCAGTTTTGTTAATTCTATATTTGTTGGTGAGTGTAGCATTGCTTAGCTAAAGGAAAGTCTTCACTGAAAAAAGGACAGTTAATTGCAAAAGGTTTAACAGTCTAAAAAATTCTTCCAGATTTGATGGATTAAACTACGTGTATAGTATATACTACAAAAGTGGAAGGAATATTTATACAGTGATAAAAATCATAGTCCCAGATTATACACAGGAAAGTCCTTTGCTGGTATATTACCGAATGGATTAGTTATGTATATGTTGTTGATATCGGTTTTCCAGTTATAGAACATATTTTCACGTCCACTAATTAAATCTGTAAGGTATCTTCTGTCTTTTCTGAGTGCTCCTTTTGCCACTGTGCTTAATGGAGCTTTACATACTCCATTTACCATTTGAAGTTGTGTCATGCCATTTATTCTATTGTGTGCTGAATAGTAGCCTAACATACATTTGTAGAGTGTTTCTGCTATCTCAGGTAAATATTTGAAATCCTCATATTTGCATTTGCCACTATTCCATAGGTTTGCTATGATTATACCTATATGCTGAAGAGTATCTTTTTTAAGACATTCCACAACTTCTATTTTTTCAGGATAATATTTTTTGAAATCATCTAAGTTTGTTCCTAATACAATTGCAGTAGTTCTTCTATCTCCTTCTGGTGAAATAGCACGTCCTAATGCATTGATTAATGTTTCCTTGATTTCATTATATCTCATTTCGGAAGCAGATACATTACCTTTATACAATACATTTGTAATCAGTGCATTTCCATCCTGGCTATCAAGTGGAGTATGTGGTAATCCAACATATAACACAATGTCGTATCCTTCGTGTTTTACACCATAAGATTTACTATGTCGATAATGATAAATGTCCTCATAAGCAACTACATCCACACCACTTAACTTCCATGATTTTATACTTTCGGTTATTTTTATATTGATTGCAAAGATAAGGATTTTTTTATTTGTTAGGAGATATTCTGTTATTAATGTTTTTACTCTGTTTTCTTCTCTTCCTTTCCAGTTATTTACAAAGTCCCAATTTGCTTTATCTACTACTACTAATCTTGATTTTTGTGTTTCATTATAATCTGGCATTGTTTCTCTTCTTCCTCCAAGGATATGTGTATGTGGTAGTGCCATACCTGTGATGAATATTTTGCCTGCATAGTTATTATCTTCTATCATTTCTTTGAACTTATAGATAGGATGGATTGTATTACCTATTAATATATGGTCTATCATTTTCGTATTGAATAGTGTTTCTACACGACGAATATTATAGACTAATTCTTCCGAGTTCATTACAAGTAAATACTTCATGAATGTTTCTTTATTCTTTGGAGATAACATATCTTTAAGAATAATTGCATTTCGTATGTTCTTTTTATTATATATGCTGATACAACATGGATTACTAAGTTTACATGGAGTGTCTATTTTCTGTTTTGATAAATCTTCTATGTATTTGTTAAGTTCTTCAAGTTTTTGCTCATAATATGTATATGCATCAATCTGTTTTCGGTTTTTCAGATTAGTAATTCCTTTAATGATAGTTGTTATTTCAGATAATGAAACTGATGGAGAATTATCCAATAATGCCCTGCTATATTCATCCAATAATATTATATCATAACGTAATATCAGGTTTTTTATTGCATCTCCGAACCTGCTATAACTATAATTCAAAGTATTGAACTTAGCATATGTAACACCGAGAACCTGTGGAGGATAACTAAGAATGTTATGGTATCCACATTTGGGACTTCTTGGATAACTAAGTCTGTCTGTTTCCAAACATTCTTTGCAACTACCAATACCATTCCATTCAAATAATGGATGTGGTTCTGAAAAAGGACACATCTCATCATTCGGTGCTATCTTTTTATATGATATATTACGAAAACCACTAAGTCCGATAGCGTCCTTTACTGTATTGTCAAGGATTTCATTAGTTGGTTCAAATACTGCAATATTCAGACCTTCCTGTATTGCAACTTTGATAAGTGATGTAGTTACTCCGACCTGTGGAGTTTTATTTATCTGTATTATTTTATCAGGTAAGGATATCCAGTCTCTTATGGTTGCTTCGTGCCTTGTGAAGTATGACATATTATGCTATAGTTACCTAAAGTATAGAAATTTATTTTTATCTTCAAAGTTTGGTAGTGAACGGAGACTATAAGCTCCCGCCAATCCTAAAAGTTCCAAGTTCTTTGATGCATTGTAATCTGCATTATCTGTATAACCACATCTTAAACATAAGAACTTTTCACCTTTACGATTTCTTCTATCAATATTGCCGCAAACGGAACAATATTGTGATGTATATGAAGGACTTTTAAGACTAAGCACAATTCCTTCTTCTTCACAAAGTTGTTTTATTCGTTTGCCGACCTTAGCATAAAACCAAAAAGATAGAAGTCTATTCATATTTCGAGAGAACTTCCCTCGCTTATTGGCTTTTACGTTCTTGAGATTTTCAAGAGCAATAAGTTTAATATTGGATGTATCTAATGTATTGAAATAACGATTCATTTCTGTTTCAATATAATGATGATAAGATTTACGTCTTTTACCGCCTTTCTTTATGGTTTCTTTTAAACCTTCACCTATTCTTTGTCCATCTGAAACAGCAAGCATAATGTTGTATCCTCTATCTATTCCTGCAATATTGCCTTCTGTTTTCAAGAATGGTTTTTCTTTTTCGAATATTAAATCTATAAATATTCCTTTGTTATCATATCCAAGTCTAATAGAATTTCCTAATAACCAACCATTGTTCCGAAACTTGTTTGTATGTGATGTCCATTTAAAAGGAATAACCATTTTCGGAACACCTGATGCAGTTTTAATAACCATGTCAAAATGACCATTACCTTTAAATTCTTCGATTGTTATAAATCGTGAATCTAAATTAGATATATGACGCTTTACTCTAGGAATTCTTTGTTTTCGTTTGGATTTTTCATGCTGGGATGTTACAGTTTCTTTGGCTTGTTTTCCTATACACTGAGAAAGTCTTACTGTAATATCAAATCTTTCTGAAATATCATTTGTGAAAGATTTATCTAACAATATATTTGATTGAATATCTTGTTCTGACCATAATCGTGAAATTGTATAATTGAGACTATTTTGGTAAAGATTTAAGAATTCTTTA
>Ga0180732_1000847_pt1 | contig 22015 bp, 24 predicted proteins | sample KR11_01MetaG_FD_148674 | JGI IMG/M metagenome (GOLD analysis project Ga0180732, IMG submission 148674) | Groundwater microbial communities from the Olkiluoto Island deep subsurface site, Finland - KR11_0.1 MetaG | ecosystem: Environmental > Aquatic > Deep subsurface > Groundwater | place... | reverse complement strand
TCTGCTGCTTTGAGTTTCTTTCTTAGAAATTTGAACAAGCCTGTTGTTTTAACTTATTCGCAGAGAAGTTCTGACAGGGCGAGCAGTGATGCTTCTTTAAATTTAGAATGCAGTGCAATTGCTTCTGTTTCGGATATTGCAGAAGTTATGCTTGTCGGGCATGCTTCTGATAATGATGATTTTTGTTATGCAATGCCTGGAACAAAAGTAAGAAAATTGCATAGCTCAAGAAGAGACGCATTTAAAGTTGTAAATACCACACCATTTGCAAAAATATCTCCGGGATATATTGCGAAAATTTCTGATTATAAAACAAGAAGCCAGGTTAAAGGAAAAGTAAAATTAGATGATAAATTTGAGGAAAAAATTGCTTTAGTTAAATTTTATCCTGGAATGAATCCTTCAATTCTGGATTATTATATTAAAAACAAATACAAGGGGCTTGTTATAGAAGTTTCCGGACTCGGGCATCTGGCTATTGGAAAAGAAGCAAGATATAATCTTCTTCCAAAAATAAAAGAAGCAATAAGCAAAGGAATTATTGTTTGCGCTGCCCCACAAACTATTTATGGTAGATTAGACCCTCTAGTTTATAGTCCTGGAAGAGAACTATTAAATGCAGGAATAATTTTTCTTGAAGATATGCTGGCAGAAACAGCTTTGATAAAACTTGGCTGGGTGCTAGGACATAAGGAATGGGCAAAAAGCAAAGAAATTGTAAAGGAAAAAATGCTTGAAAATTTCAGCCATGAAATAAATGATAGGTTAGAAGAGTGAGATGAAAAAATTATATTTGATTCTGGTTATAATCGTCATACTGATAATGGATTTGATGGTTATCCGATTTGTTATTGGTGGTGATGAAGATTCTTGGATTAAAGACGAAAAAGGCATTTGGGTTAAACATGGCAATCCAGGGGGGTTACCAAATTATGTCCAAGAACAACAGCAGGCAATTACTTGTGCTTTAAATTTGTATTCACAAAAAAAGGCAGGGAGTATGGAATTCTTATCCCAATGCTTAGGAACTTGCGAATTGGGAGGAGGTTATGCTGTTGATGTTGTGCATGCGCCAAGAGTAGAAGAAGACAATCATGCCGAAAATCAGTGTGAAGATTATAAACAAGGGAAAGCAAAGAATTTTATTGAATTGGATAAAAATGGAGAAGTGGTAATGGTAAATTAGTTTACTATTCTAATTTAGTTGTTACTTTAATGTGGTTACATATGGAAAGATTTATAAGTAGAAAATGAAACAATCAGTTATGGCAAAAGAAATAAGAAGAAAACCCCATAAGTTGGACGATGTCATAGTTACAGAATCTATACAGTCAGTCAATATAATAAAACAATTGAATAAAATGGGAGGGTTCATAGCGGGAGGGATGGCAGTTCAGAGTTATATACCTCCTGAAGAATACAGGCCAACTATTGATCTTGACTTCAATTTAGATTGGTTGGGCGGGGCAGCTAATTTTAAAGAACTAACTGAACCATTAAAAGATTACTTGGGGGCATTAGGCTATTCTATTAAATTTAGAAAAAAAGGATTAACCTATGAATATGAAATAGAAAAGGAAGGCGATTCATTTTTAATTCAACATCCCCGAAGATCTAAATCTTATTTTGAAGGGGACAAAAAAAAATCCCTCAGAAGAGAAATAACCAATGAAAGAATTGTGTCTAAGGAGGGATTGAAATACGCTGTTTTAAGTCCAGAAGATTTGGTGATACATAAATTAACCAGAATCTTAAAATTCTCAGAAGAGTATGATATAAAAATACCTTCCACCAGATTGAAAAATTCTGCAGATGTTTTGAGAACAGATTTGTTGAGTAGAGGGGATAATATATCTCCCCAAGATATTGCAAGATTAAGAATTTATTATGATTGTGTTGATGTTAAATGTTTATCTAAATATGCCGGATTAAACCAAAATTACTTTTCTGAAGTTAAGAAAGATTGGAGGGGTTATGTACAAGATGATAAGTTTAAATCCGTCTTGGATAGATTAGAAGTTTCTTTAGAGTAAAAACCACTAACCTTAAATAATCTTTTTCTCTTTTCTTTTCATGACTGAAGAGAGATTTGATTATGCAAAACTTGGCTTGAAATGCGGACTTGAGATTCATCAGCAGATTGATACTAATAAGCTGTTCTGCAATTGCCCAAGCGTTTTAAGAAGTGAAGAGCCTGATTTTACTGTTCTAAGAAAATTACACGCTGTTGCTGGGCAAACAGGAGAAGTAGATGAGGCTGCAGTTTATGAATCAGAGCTTGGAAAAGAATTTGTTTATCAGGGTTATGACACTACTTGCCTTGTTGAATTGGATGAAGAGCCGCCTCATGAAATTAATAAAGACGCTTTGAAAATTGCATTACAAGTTGCTGTTTTTTTAAATTGTAAAATTATTCCTATAAGCCAGATAATGAGAAAAACAGTTATTGATGGAAGTAATACTTCTGGTTTTCAAAGAACAGTTGTTATTGCTAAGAATGGATGGTTTGACACTCCTTATGGGAGAGTTGGGATTGAAACTATTGGTTTGGAAGAAGATGCTGCAAGGATTATAGAGAAAAGGGAAGATGAAGTGGTTTTTAGATTGGACAGATTAGGTATTCCATTAATTGAGGTTGCAACTTCTCCTGACATGAAAACTCCTGAACAGGCAAAAGAAGCTGCTCTGCATATTGGAGAAATTTTAAGAGCTTGTAAAGTTAAAAGAGGAATTGGAACAATAAGGCAGGATGTTAATATATCCATAAAAGGAGGAAACAGAATTGAAATAAAAGGAGTTCAAGAGCCGGCTTTAATTATTAAGACTATTAATTCTGAAATACAAAGGCAGTTAAAACTTTTGGAAAATAAAGAAAAAATTAAAAAAGAAGTTAGGCAAGCTTTGCCAGATGGGGATACTAAATTTATGAGGCCAATGCCCGGGGCTGCAAGAATGTATCCTGAAACGGACTTGCCTTTGCTGAAAATTTCAAGAGATTTAATTAATGATGTGAAAAAGTCTCTTCCTAAATTAAAATCTGAGAAGAGGGAAGAGTTGAGAACAACAGGATTGAATGAAGAAATGATGAAGCTTATTTTAGACGAAGATAAACTTGAAGAATTTAAAGAGATGTTAATCGTTGCAAACAAGCCAAAGTTAATCGCCAAAATGCTTTTAATTTTTCCTAAAGAAATCTCAAGCCATGAGGGGGTTGAAAAAGAGACTATTGGGGGCAGATTAAACAAAGATGCTTTAATTTTTGTTCTTGAAGCTTTAGAACAGGGAAAAATAGACGAGAATCAGGTTAAGCAGGTTTTGACAAGAGTTGCTAAAGGAACTTTGCCAAGAGACGCCATACTCTTTAAGAAGCAGGATTCAAGTGAAATTGAAGAGGCAATAATGAAGTTGATTAAAGAAAAGTCCGGATTGAATGCAAATGCTTACATGGGATTGGTGATGAAAGAATTTAAAGGAAAAATTTCTGGAAAAGAGGCAATGGAAATAATTTTAAAGTATATGAAATAAGGTTAAGTATGGAAAGAAGTTATATTGAAGATGTATTGAAAGGGAAGGAGCAAAAGGTACTTGTAAAAGGATGGGTTCATGATACACGGGATTTGGGAAAAGTTAGGTTTATGCTTGTTAGAGACTTGACAGGAGTTATACAAGTTGTTGCTACAAAAGACCATAATTCTTTTAAACAAATGGCTCCTTCAAGAGAAAGCGTTATTTCTGTTGAAGGCAAAGCTGTGAAGAGCAAACAGGCTCCTGGAGGAGTTGAAATTGTGCCTGAAAAAATTGAGCTGTTAAGCAAGGCAGAATCACCCTTGCCGATAGATGTTTCTGAATTCTCAAAGACAGAATTGCCGAAGAGGTTGGATTACAGGTTTTTAGATTTTCACAGGCAAAGAACACAGGCAATATTTAAAATTCAAAATGAAATTTCAAATGTTTTTAGAGAGCATTTTTATAAAAAGAAATTTATCGAGATGCAACCTCCTTGCATAATTTCTTCTGCAAGTGAAGGAGGAACTGATTTATTTGCCTGTCAGTATTTTGAAAAGAAAGCTTACTTAGCTCAATCCCCACAACTTTACAAGCAGATGTTAGCATGTTCTATGGAAAAAACATTTATGATTACTCCTGTTTGGAGAGCAGAGAAGCACAATACTCCAAGGCATATTAATGAGATAAGGCAGATGGATATTGAAATGGCTTTTGCAAACCAAGAAAGCATTATGAAAGAGCTTGAAGAAGTTGTTCAGGACATTGTTAAAAGAGTTTTAGAAAATTGCAAAAAAGAACTTGAAACTTTAGGAGTTAAAAATCTCAAGGTTCCTAAAGCTGTTTATTTAAGCTATGAAGATGCAATCAAAAAAATAGGAGGAAAAGTGGGAGAAGATTTTACTCCAGAGCAAGAAAGAAAGCTTTGTGATATGCACAAAGATAGTATCGTTTTTACACATTCTTGGCCTAGTTCAATAAAACCATTTTATGTTATGCCTAAAGATGAAAAAAAGGATGCAAAGTTAAGTGAAGGATTTGATGTTTTGTATGGTGGTATGGAAATATGTTCAGGAGGGCAGAGAATTCATATTCCTGATTTGCTGATTGAAAGAATAAAAGCTAAGGGGTTAAACCCAAAAAATTTTGAGGCGTATATAAACAGCTTTAGATATGGAGCTCCTATGCATGCTGGTTGGAGTATTGGTTTGGAAAGGCTCACTCAGATTATTTGTGGATTAGATAATGTAAAGGAAGCGACAATGTTCCCAAGAGACAGAGATAGATTAGTTCCGTGAGGTCAGGTGCCTACAATTTTGAAAAGCATGGTCATCTAAGTTTCTTTCTTATGTCAAGAATTCTGGAAAAAAAACCACACACTTTAATGTGTGGTTGAATTCTTGAGCACAAGAGAATTGCTCTCGAATGTTTTGCAATTCTCTGTGCAGAAAATTCCAAAACTCAACAGGAATTTTCATGCATCCAAAAGTCCTAACAAACTGCGGACTTTAGTCCGCAGAAATACACAAGGACTTTTTGATCTTAACTTTATCAAAATCTCAGTGTTTCTTTTTTTAATATTGTTATTAAGAATTTTATAAAGGGGATTAAATTTCCACTTTTATGGGCGTTCTCCAGAACTTGGTAATATTTAAATTTTCTAGAATTGGGGATGTTTATCATAGGATATTGATCCTTATGCAAAATGAAGTTCATAATTAATCTTCCTGTCCTTCCATTTCCATCAACAAAAGGATGTATTTTTTCAAATTCTGTATGAAAATAAGATGCAACAGTTAAGGGATGAAGCTTGTTCTTATTTTTTGAATACCATTTTAAGAGACTGGTCATTTTTTCAGGAACTTCATGAGGTTTTGGAGGAATAGAATTCCCAATAAATACTTGGACTGTTCTGTATTTTCCTATCTGGGAAACTAAATCTTCTCTTAAAGTATTCATTACAACTAGTTTATGCAGTTCTAAAATAAATTCTCTTGTTATATCCCCTTTATACCTTAATATAAAATCAAAGGCTTTTTTGTGATTTAAAACTTCATTAATCTCTCTCAAAGACCGGGTTGAGGGGGCAATTCCTTCAAATAACAAATAATTTGTTTCAGATAAAGTTAATGTATTTCCTTCAATTGCTGTTGAATTATGTGTGAATAAAGAGCAAAAAGATTCGTATCTATTTTCAAAATTTTCCTTAGGCTCTTTTGAAAAATTTTTTTTTAGTTCATCTAAAAATTTAACATCTTCAATACTTAAACTTGCTTCAAGAAGGTTTAATCTTTTATCTGCTTCTTTTTCTTTCTTTATAATTTCTCCTTTGTTTAAATTAACTCCGAGATATATTTTTTTCTTTAAAACTTTTTTGCCTTTTTTTATGGATTTAGCCCGATAATAATACTTTCTGCCTTTTTTCTCCTGAATTTCGGTATATGCCATATTATCTTTAGGTCTACCATATTTATAAATCTTTCTGTAAAGTAGACATAATATTATGTCTACCATAAAGTGATAATATGGTTTTTGGTAGAACTAATGAATTAATCTTTTATTTTAATGCCCCCACGAGTTCTGTGTAATACTTTTTATTACACGATTTATAACTCATTTTGATACAAAAATTATGACACGAAGTGCCTCTTGATGATAATTGTATCTATTAAGTGGTAACAGATAGAAAGATTTATAAAGTTGGATTTCTGTATATTTCTATGGAAAAAAGATTAAACATGCCTTCAAAAAAAGACTTAACTTCATTAGTAGTTGGAACTGTACTTTTGGGCGCTACTGCTTTAGGAGTTGTGAATTATCAGGACAGGAAAACAAATGCCTTGCTTGAGGATTACAATGCAGTGGAATATACAAGAATTGGAGAAGGAGATAATTACTGGTTGTTTGCAGAGAAACTAAAAGAGTCTAACCCCGAACTTAAAGGATTGGATACAAGAGCAATTGTGAACAAACTTCAAAAAATTAACAGCGGAAAACAATTATATGCAGGGGAAAAACTTGCTGTTCCTGTTTATGAGATAAATAAGTAGATTTTTTAGATAATCCACCTTTTGATTTCTTCACCTTAAGGGATAAACGCCCCCACGATTACTTAACATCAAAAATCCTTGATTTTTGAGTGCCATCAAGAATTAGTAAATTCTTGAGGTCCTAAGGATTAACTCCCAAACATTTCGCTCTACTACTTATGGTAAATTTTTAACCATCCATTTTTTTAATGTTAATCTTTCTTAAAAATAATTCCCACCTCTGTTAAGAACCATCTCCAAAAATAGTTCACTTTAATTGCTTTGAACCCTAATGAATTCATTTCTTGGATAATTATCTCTTTTTTTATAGGAACTTCATCATGAAATTTCCAGGTTCCAATAATCTCCGCGATTTTCCTAAAGAATCGGTATGCTATTGATGGCGTTGGGAAATAAACAATGCAATATCCCCCTTTTTTTGTTGAGTCATAGTGTTTTTTTAGTAATTCCAATCTTTTTTTTGAATCAAAATGTTCTATAACCCCCTGACTGTGTACAAGATTATATTGCTCATTTGTCTTAAATTTAAAGAAGTCCTTATTCACTATCTCTTTTTCACAATCAAGCGGAGCTAGTGTTTTTCTTGTTATTTCCACCATTTTCTTATTCAGTTCTATTGCAGTTATTTTCTTAACATTAAATTTTTTTGCCAAAAAGAGATCCAGATACCCAGTACCACATCCAAATTCTAATATTTTAATCGGTTCTTTGAATTTTACGTCTTTGAGGAGTCTGCTATAGGCCAAGGTAACAAAATTAAAGAAGAAATATTTTGATAGAAGACTTGTGGGGTTGCTGTCATATTCATCCCAATTCGTAGGCTTTCTCATATGCCCAATTATATGATTATGGTTATAAACTTTTCTTTTAAATATCGGGGACATGTGTGCCTTTTAAATATACTTTTGATTCGGTTTATGTAGCTAAGTTAATCCTAATGATAAACACCCCCCACGATTACTTAATCCTTAACATTTATAACTTTCAAACATTACTTCTTATTATGAACTACAAATTTTTAAAAGTTAAAGGCAAAAAAATGCAGTTGCCTGCATTTTTTCCAGATGCTACTTATGGAAATGTTATTGGAGTTAATAGCAAAGAGCTTTACAAGATAAAAGCTCAGGGAGTTGTGGTGAATATTTATCACCTTTTAAGGAAAAATTTGATAAATAAAATAGGGAAAATTGGCATTCATGCTTATATAAATTTTTTTAAGCCAATTATTTCTGACTCCGGCGGTTTTCAAGTAATGTCTTTAATACATGATAATCCAAAACTTGGAAAAATTGAAGAAAATAAAATAATTTTTAATCTGGACAGCAAGAAGATTATCTTAACTCCTGAAAAAAGCATACAATTGCAGTTTAGAATAAAGTCGGATATAATAATGTGTTTGGATGATTGTACAAGGGCAGATGCTGGCTTAAACGCCCAGAAAAAATCAGTAGAAAGAACAATAAGATGGGCTGGAAGATGCAAAAAAGAATTTGTGAAACTGACAAAAAATATGGAAGAAAAGCCTTTGCTTTTTGCAATAATTCAGGGCGGGGAAAATAAAAAACTAAGAAAGTATTGTGCCGAAGAACTTTTGAAAATTGGGTTTGATGGATATGCATTTGGAGGGTTTCCTGTAAAAAATGGAAAATTGCTTAAAGGAATTTTAGAATATACCTCAAAACTAATTCCAAATGGATTTCTTAAATATGCAATGGGTGTTGGCAAGCCCCAGGACATTCTTGAATGTTATAAACTTGGGTATAACATGTTTGACTGCGTTATTCCAACAAGAGACGCAAGGCATAAACGGCTTTATGCTTTTACAAACAACAAGCTTGGTTTTAAGACTATTTACATAAGAGGCAGGCATTCAAATGATAAAAATCCCATTTCAAAATTCTGCGACTGCCCTACCTGCAAAAACCATTCTCTTAAAGATGTTTATTGGGCTTTTAGGGAGAATAGAGAAAAAGCAAATAATCTGGCAACAATTCATAATCTAAGATTTTATTCTATGTTGATGGAAAAGCTAAGGGGTAAATAGTTTTTTAAATTAAATTTCTTTTTGGATATTATGAAAATACTTGCAATTGGGGACCTGCATGGTTCCATGAAAATTAAAAAAATCCCTGTTAAAGATGTTGACTTAATCTTGATTCCAGGGGATATTGGAAAGGCAGATTTAATGAGAAAAATGGCTTTTGAAAGTATAGAAAGAGAAAAACAAGGGTTACCTGAAATTGGATACTCACCGAAACAAGAGAAGAGGGCTTTTATGGAAGCTTATGATTCTACAATGAAGATTATGAGATATCTTTCAAGATTTGCTCCTGTTTATACTATTTTTGGAAATGTTGAAAGCTCAAATTATGAAACTAAAAAACTTTCTAAAGAGATGGGGTTAAAATTACCTTTGTTGACGGATGATTTAAATAAAATGAAAAATGTTAGGGTTATTAACAATAGATTGGTTAATTTTAATGGTGTGCGAATAGGGGGTTTAGAATATTTTGTGGATACTAGTTGGATTAGAGAATTTAAACCAACAGATTATAAAGAAAAACTTAAAAATGCCAAGAAGGAAACCGATAAAGCAAGAAAAGTTTTGAAATGGTTTGATTATGTAGATATTTTGCTTTGTCATCAGCCACCTTATGGAGTTTTAGATAAAGTTAATTTTCAAGGAGCTCCACAGCATTGGAAAGGAAAACATGCCGGAAGTAAAGCTATTTTGGATTACATTAAAAGAAAGCAACCAAAATATGTTCTCTGTGGGCATATGCATGAAGGGAAGGGCAGGAAGACAATTGGAAAAACAGAAGTTTATAATCTAGGAGTTGCAGGAGATTCTGTTTTGTTAGATATTAATTAAATAATCTTATAAATCCTTTATTCTTCTGAATATCATGGACTTTTTATGGCATGCTGTAAGTGAGAAAGAGAAAGAAGATATTAAGAAACAGGCAAAAGCGATTATGGATTCTTTTTCTAAGAAACTTGAAAGGGCAAAAATTGATAAAATTAATGAAGACGGGATAGAAAGGAAAGAAGGCGAGAGAAAGGAAGGGGAAGGAGAAGAAAGTGATTCTTCTTTCAGAGAAGGGATGTTTTCTAACTTCAGAATCAAAGATTCTGAAAGTGATTCAAAATCTAAAAATGAAGATTTTGAACATGCTCCGAATAAAAATAAGGGTTTTATTGTGGCAGAGAAAGGAGGGTGGTAGAAAAAAATGACAAGCACAGTTGAAAACTTACAAAGATATTTGGATGAGATAAAGAAAAATGACAAGCAGGGCAAAAAGATAAATGCTTTTCTTCAGTTGGGAGATGAGAAAAAGTTGTTAGAAGAAGCAAGGCAGATAGATGAGAAAATAAAACAAAAAAAAGCAGGAAAGCTTGCAGGGAAGATTATTGCAGTAAAGGCAAATATAAATGTTAAAGGATTAAATGCAAGCTGTGCAAGCAAAACTCTTGAAAATTATGAGGCAACTTATGATGCAAGTGTGATTAGTAAAATAAAAAAAGAAGATGGATTAATTATCGGAATTACGAATATGGATGAGTTTGCTTGTGGAAGCAGTGGGGAAACAAGTGCTTTTGGGCCTTGTAAAAATCCACAGGCATTGGAGCTTATTCCCGGAGGAAGTTCCTCTGGTTCAGCAGCATCTGTTTCTGCTGGTTTTTGCGATATGGCATTAGGAAGCGATACAGGAGGGAGCATAAGAAATCCTGCAAGTCATTGCGGTGTTGTAGGATTAAAACCAACTTACTCTTCTGTTTCAAGATATGGATTAATTGATTTGGGAATGTCTTTGGACCAGATTGGGCCTTTTGCAAAAAATGTTTATGATTGTGCTTTGCTTTTTGATGTTATTAAAGGAAAAGATGCAAAGGATTCTATAAGCCAGGATAGTAAAAAATTAGATTTGAAGGAAGTTGAGAAAATACCCAAGGGAATTAAAGTTGGAGTTTTAGACTTTAAAATTAGTGATGAAAGAATCCAAACGCTTATTGACAATAAAATTGAGCAAGCAAGCAAAAAATATGGATGGCAAATAAAAAAAATAAAAATAGATAATATTGACTTAGCAATTGAAACCTATTACCCTTTGGTTTATGTGGAGTTTTTTTCAGGAACAAGGAAATTTGACGGGAGAAGATATGGGAAAAGAATTGAGAATTCTGCCGGGCCAGAAGTAATAAGAAGAATTTTAGGAGGAAGTGAGATAAGCAAAGCAGAATACAGGGGAAGATATTATCATTTGGCTTTGAAAGTTAAAAAGCTTATAGAAGAAGAATTTTCAAAAGCATTTAAGAAAGAAAAAGTTGATTGCATTATTTCTCCAACTGTGCCAAGGCTTCCACACAAAATTGGAGAGACGATTTCAGTTGAAGATATGTATGGCTATGATGCTTTAACAATTCCTTCTAACTTAGCAGGCAATTGTGCAATAAGCATTCCTGCTGGGAAGATTAATAATATTCCAGTTGGGTTACAAATTATGTGTGATAAGTTTCAGGAGCAGAAGTTGCTGGAGATTGCGAGAGGGATTGAAAAGATGGGGGAAAATTAATCAGATGAAAAACCAGCTGGTTACACTAATTAGTTAGTTTAATTTTGGGGGAATCATTTTATGTATGTGGAGATCAAAAAGTCCTTGTGTATTTCTGCGGACTAAAGTCCGCAGTTTGTTAGGACTTTTGGATGCAAGAAAATTCCTGTTGATTTTTGGAATTTTCTGCACAGAGAATTGCAAAACATTCAAGAGCAATTCTCTTGTGCTCAAGAATGCTCATATACCCTCTAAAGGATGCAGTTTTCGCAAGCATTCTTGACATAATGTTTTAATACTCTCCAGCCCATTTATTAAGATGGACTTGGCGACTCTTTTATCTCAGAATACTTATTTTAATTGGATTGTTAATTTTGTTCATTATGTCCCATTAATTTCCTTTTTGGCCCCAATTATAGGTGGCGGGGAAATTGGCATGATTATCACGGCATTTTTGTTTTCAAATAGCCCTGCTCTTTTTATTATCATTGTTCTATTCGGCTGTTTAGGAATGATTACTGCAGATTCTTTTTGGTTTCTTATTACCCGATCAAGACTTTTTTATAAGTTTAAAAATGCTAAAAAGATAACTCATCACTATAAAGAGCTTGAGAAAAATATAGAAAGAATTAGTAGTGGAAAAGACTCTTTAATAATTTTCATCTCAAAAATAATGATTGGAACTAGAATATTGCTGATAATTTATCTTAGTGGCAGAAAGATAAGTTTTTCGAGATATCTTTTGCTGGATATTATCCCTAATCTGATTTGGGCAACATGTTTAGCAGGTATTGGACTTTTGCTGGCTATGGGATTTAGTTCTGTACTTACCATATTTAAAAATATACAATTAGCAATAACTTTAATAATAGTATCCATATTAATAATATATCTTATTCAAAAATGGATTACAAACAGGTTAACAGAAAAGCGAGGTCAATAAATTTAAAATCTAATTCAGATGTGGAGTTTCTTCTTATTCATGGATATACTGGAAGTCCAACTGATTTTGATGGTTTGCCAGAATATTTACATAAAAAGCTAAATGTTAATGTGAGGGTTCCAAGGTTAATTGGTCATGGTACAAATATTTCAGATTTAGATAACTTAAGCCTTGATGATTTTTTGAATCAGGTTGAGGGGGAGATTAAGTCTAGTTTAAAAAATAAAAAAAGAGTTATCTTAGGAGGAATTAGTTTTGGTGGATTATTAGCGCTATACTTTGCTTCAAAATATCCCCTAAGTGGGACTTTTAATGTAGTTTCACCCTATAGATTGAAGTTCAATTTTTTATATCCTTTTCTTTTTTTGTTAAGCAAGGTTAGAAAGCACTGGACAAAAAGTATATCCAAAGAAGAAAGAGAATTGAGAAAAAATTCTTTTCATTATTCTAAAATGCATGGGAATGGATTAGTGATTGTAAAGAGTTTGGTCAAAAAAATAAACAAGGACATTTTTAAGATAAGATGCCCTTGTTTAACTATTCACTCTTTTGGAGACAAACTGAGCAAGGTAAATGGGGCACAAACGATTTATTCAAAGGTTGGATCTGAGATAAATAAAATTATTGTTTTGGATTCAAAGGCCCATAATATTTTTTTCTCTAATAATAATGAGTATGTTAAAAGGATTATTTTAGAATTTTTTAAAGATACAATAAAAAAACAACCTGCTGATGAAGAGGTTACTGCTATAGTCCCCGCTTATAACGAGGAAAAAAGGATTTCTGATGTGTTAAAAGTTTTGGAAAAATCAAATGGCTTAAAAGAGATAATCGTGATTGATGATGGTAGTACTGATCGCACTGTGGAAGTTGTTAGAAAATTTAAGAAAGTTAAATTAATAGTGAATAAGACTAATATTGGCAAAGCTGGTTCTATGGATGTGGGGGTAAAAAATACAAAATCGGAGATAATCTTTTTTTGTGATGCTGATTTGAATAATTTGACACCGGAAATTGTTTCTCAAATAATTTTTCCAGTTAAAAGTAAAACTTATGATATGTTTATTGGGCTGAGGGGCAATTTTATGCAAAGCTCAGTTCATAAGTGGGCGATAAATTCCGGAGAAAGAGCATTAAGAAGAGAAGTTTGGGAAAACTTACCAAAATATTATAAGCATAGGTATAGGGTAGAAGCAGGATTGAATGATTTTGTTAGATATAAATCTAAAAGGGGATTTGGTTATAAAAAATTTGATTATAGTCAGACATTGAAAGAAACAAAATATGGTTTTTTGAGAGGAACACTTTTAAGATGGTGGATGAACCTTGATGTTGCCATGGCTGTTCTGAGATTTCATTTATATGATAGATTTAAGTGATGCTGTTTGGTTGGATAAAATGGCAAAAGCTGAGATGTCTATTTACTGGACACCCAAGTTATTGGCAATTGTATTAACATTGTTTTTAGTTTGTTATGGGGCGGGGGAAAATGGTGGCTCGTTAGAAAAGATTATATTCAGGATATATTCTTTTACACCTAGGATTCAGCAATTAATTCTTCGTTTAAATTAATCCCCCTAAAGATTCTGCACTTGCAAAATCTCTTAAAAAATTCTCAGGAATTTTTGGGAACTTCCAGAAATGACACTCATTTATCTCAGTAAGTTTTAAAAACGATTTTTGTTTTACCCTTACATGAAAATCGGGGATATTGAACTTAAATGGCTTGGGCATTCGGGGTTTTTGTTGAAGAATTCAAAAACAATTTACATAGACCCTTATAATATAAAAGAAGGAAGCGAAAAGGCAGATATAATCCTTATAACCCACAGCCATTATGACCATTGTAGCATGGCGGATATAAATAAAATTCTTAAAGAAGGGACTAAAGTGTTAGTTCCTGCTGACTGCCAGAGTAATTTTACTAAATTTAAAATTCCTATAAACATAACTATTGTTGAGCCAAATCAGCAAATTGTTTTAAATGATATAAAGATTTTGACTTTTCCGGCTTACAACATAGATAAGCCTTTTCATTCAAAAGATGAAGGCTGGGTGGGATATCTGTTAAAAATGAAAGATGTTCTTATTTATCATGCAGGAGATACTGACAAAATTCCTGAAATGCAGAAGCTCACAGGATACAGCAAAGAAAAGCTTATTGCACTGCTTCCTATTGGGGGAAGGTTTACAATGACTTCTGAAGAAGCTGTTGAGGCCGCCAAAATTATAAAACCCCATCTTGCTGTGCCTATGCATTATGGGAGTGTTTCTGGAACTACTGGGGATGCAAAAGAATTTCTTGTTTTATGCAAGCAAGAAGGGATAAATGCAATTGCCTTAGAGAAGGATTAATTTTTAAATAAATCTGCATTCTTTTATTTATGCTTAAAACAAGTTTCCTTCAAAGAAAAAAGGATATTTTATCTAAGATTGATAAATCATCCAAAGGTGATTGGGACAAACACATTTTAAAGCTTTGTGAAAAAATAAATTCAAAAGAGGACTTTTATACAACATCCTCCTGTTCTGGGAGAATTGTCCTGATGAAAGATTCCGAGATAAAAAAACATGGGCTTTTTTTGAAGGTGGATCATAATAAGATTTCTTTTAATTTGCTGATAAAGGATTTAAAGGAGATAGTTGGGAAGAATAAAAACTTAATCATGTTCAAGCAAGAGTCATGTATTTTACATGTTGCCTGTTCTAGCCTGGAAAATGCCCAAAAATTATATGACAAAGCAAAACTTGCCGGCTGGAAAAAATCAGGGATAATCTCGTCTGGAAAGAGGTTTATCGTTGAGTTAAACAGCACAGAGAAATTAGAGTTTCCTATTGCTGACAGAGGGAAAGAACTTGTTGATGAAAAGTTTTTGAAGATGATTGTTAAAGAGGCAAATAGGAAGCTTAAAAAAGGGTGGGAGAAGATTAGAAGATTAGAGAAGATAATTTAAAATGGAAAAACCAATAATCGGCGGCAAGTATATTAGCAGTTTGATTGAGTGCGCAGAGAAATACCAGTCTAGAGAATATAATATTTGCGGTAATGAAGGTTATGCATGTTACTCCTGCTTAAAAAAATTAGAAGAGGTTTATATTAAAATAAAATTAGAAGGAGAGCATAGATTTCACTTTGATTGCATTGGTGATTTGGAAAAAGAAGCAAATAAGTTAAAAAGATTATCCCAAGAAGAAAAAATCATGCTGTCAAGAACCATACAATAAATTGCATGGCGTGTCTGGTTCTTGAGCATCTCAAAAACAGAAGTTTTTGATGACTCTCAGGAATTTGCATTCCTGAAGTGCTCAAGAATGTACGAAATGTAAAAACATTCTTGACATGTTAAAAAGTTATCTGGACTCGAAAAACAACTGAAATTGTTAAATTAACACATACTTTCAAGAATAGAAGAATTTTTAAACATCAAGAATTCTTCGTATTTTCTCCAATTCTTGTGGCTTAAAAATTCTAACACTAATACTGCAGAATAGAAGAATTTTTAAAGAAGCAGGTATTATTTTTTTTGTCAGTAATTTATTCGGCTTGACGGTTTGAATAGATTACCGATGAAGTTGATCAATTTCCTAAATTTTAATTCTTTATGATAGTTGGAATTATGCCAACTATTTAAACTTTTCGCAGAGAAAAGTTATAGAAGTGAAAGGAGGACAAAAAATATGGTATTAGATTTTGCAAAAGAAGCAATACAAAACGTAGACACTCACAGCATTAACTTTGATGAATTGAAAGCAGGAAAAGCAAATATCAAAGTTATTGGAGTTGGTGGAATGGGTTGCAATGGAATAACCTGGCTTTTTAACAAAGGCATTAATGGCGCTACAATCTATGGAGCAAATACAGACGCTTTGCACTTAAGTGTTACCAAGGCAGATGAGAAAATCCTTATTGGAAAGGAATTGACAAGAGGATTGGGCTGCGGAGGAATGCCTCAAAGAGGACGAGAAGCTGCAAAAGAAGCTATTGTAGACATTAAGAAAGCAATTTCTGCTGCAGATATGGTATTTATCGTTGCTGGACTTGGCGGTGGCACAGGGACAGGAGCAGCGCCAGTAATAGCTCAGCTTGCTAAAGAGACAGGAGCAGTAGTTATTGGTGTTGTAACAATGCCTTTTGAATCTGAAAGAGCAAGAATAGACAAAGCTGAATTTGGGCTTCAGGAATTAAGAGAAGTTGCAGATACAGTTATTGTTCTTGATAACAATAGATTAGTTGACATTGCAGGACAACTGCCAATTGAACAAGCATTTGCTGTTGCTAATGAATTAGTAAGTACTATGATAAAAGGAATTGTAGAAACAATTACTTTGCCAAGTTTAATCAACTTAGATTATGCCGATGTATCTGCTATCATGAAAGATGGCGGTGTTTCTGTTATTGGCATAGGTGAGTCGGATACACAAGATCGTGTTGTTGAAGCTGTCAAACAAGCCCTTACACATCCTCTACTTGACGTGGATTATACAGGTGCTAGCGGAGCTTTAATACATGTTACTTGCGGACCAGACCTTAAGTTAGAAGAATTTGACAACATAGGCAGAACTGTTTCAGAGAATTTGAGCCAAGACGCTCAAGTAATCATAGGAGCAAGAATCAGCAAAGACTTTACAGGAAAAGTAAGAGTAATAACTATAATGACAGGTGTTAAGAGTCCCTATGTTTTAGGGCGGTCTGTTGAAGAACATTCACATCCTGCTGCTAGAGAGATGTCAGATTTAGGAATAGAAGTCTGGAAATAAACCTATTAATTTATTGAATTCATTTTTTTATTTTTAGCCAGCTTTTGGCTGGCTTTCTATTTTTTATTTTTTGGGTTTTTGAGAAAGTTTAAATATGTTTTATTCTTTAACAAGTTATGAATAAAAAGAGGAAGAGGCAGTTAGTTTTGACTATACTCATTATCGTGATTATCTTATTTTTAGGATATATTGTCTATTGTTCTGGAGTTTTAAATAAACTAACTGGTAATGTGGTAGCATCAAAAACTCAAAAATATAATTTAACTTGTTCTAAGACTTATTTTAAAGCATGGCATATTTCAAAATGCCAAGAAAACAGATGTGGAAATGATGAATATGTCAAATGTGAAAGTAAGAAAACAGGATTTTTGTTCAGGAAAAGAACTTATTATAGAGAAGTTTGTGAACAAACTTATTCTACTACATGTGTAGAAAACCCGATTTGTAGAAGGGGGTATAAAGAAATTAAGAAAGAAGTTTGTGTAGAAGAACAAGTACAACCCGCAAATATGTTAATATTTATTTCGCCACAATATTCAGAAGATACAGACATTTTAAATTCAATAAACAAGTATGTCGTTGCTGTTAAAAAGAATTTAGATTGGAATACCAAAATAATAAAATTAGACTCCATTACTAACAAAATGGACTGGATTGATAAAAAGATTGAAAGTTTATATAATTCAGATAAAATTATCGTAGCAATGATGGTCGGAGAAGATGTTAAAACCCCTTTGGGTGAAGAAGCTCATGGGAATCAAGAATCACCTTTTGTTTCCACATGGGCCGATACAAATGAGGGAATCAATGATTATTCTTGTAAATCGTGTAGTTGTTGTAAAGATTATACACCAGAAGTTGCAATTTCATTAATATACCCGAATAATAACTTGGCATATTCTACTAAAAAGAACCAAATTATTTCAACATTTAATAAATTTGCACAACAAAAACAAGATTATGGTAATGATATTAATTTGTTTATGTCTGAAGAGTTTTCTACTGGTAGTGGCAACAAAGGATTTAGTTTTTCTCCCTTTGGAAAATTATACCTCTCTGGGAATCTAAACACAAAAATAAATCCCACTGAATCGGATATATTTAATTCATTATCAAAATCATGGAAAATTTATGTTGCAGAGGGGCATGCAGATCCATCTAGAACTATTACTAATGATGATTATTCTGCTCAGTTTTATTCTAAATATCTAACCGATTTAGATACGGCTTTATACCTCTCAAATGGTTGTTTTACAAGCGGATGGTTTGTTGATTCTTCTTTAAATAATAACAATCTTTTAGATCCGCCAATTACTTCTGATTGGTATGGTAATTATATTTTAATTAATTCTTATATCAGAACTGAATTTAATGGTGGTGAAGGTCCTGATTTTACATATTGTGTTGCAAAAATGATAGCCCAAGGAAAAACTATGGCAGAAATATTTATTAGTTGTAACAAAAATACTGGAGGAGTAGTTATGTTTGGTGATCCATCATTAAGGTTTGAATTATTTTCACAATCTCCCTCACCTGCCCTTGAGGTATGGTATGATGATATTACAACCACTGGGAGCGTGAATATAAATGAGAATACAACTCTGAATATTAAAGTAAGAAATACAGGGAACCTAAACACAACGGCGGATATATATGTATATGATGCAACTAATCAGTTTGATTTAATAGGAAGTGGGAATACAATTTATTATTCAAGATTAGATGGCAGAACTGATTTAGAAATTTGTAAAAAGGATAATTCAGCTATTAAAAATAATAATTTTGCTTCATTTAGTTGTACTTGGAAACCAACTAACTCAGTAAATCATATTGTAATAAGGGTGTTTAACAAAGGTCAAGTAGAATTAAACTGGCTTGATAACGGTAACGATATTGTAATTGTGGCCAGTTGAATATAATCGAGGATAAGCTTGATTAAAAAATAAAAGAACTTGGGCACCAGCTCGAGTTGAGAAATCAACTCTATTTAGTATTTTATTAAGCATTTACTCTCTTTAAAGGTTTCATATGCTTTTCTTCCCATTTGTTGAAATACAGAAAAGATTCAACATCTGGCTTGATTCTTCTTGTTGTGATTTTCCCTAATTCATATCCCACCGGGAAAATAGCTTCCACATTGATGTTTTTTGGAATGCCCAACTCCCTTTTAATACTTTCTTCTACAAAATCACCAACCCAGCAAGTGGATAAGCCGGCATCTTCAAGAGCAAGAAGCAAATTCTCAATTGCTGCTCCTATTTGTTGCTTATTGTAAATTTTTCCTTGTTCTTTATAAGAATTAGTTAATCTTGAAGGGTCAGAGCATACAACAACAACATACCCTGCATGACCTACAAAATCCTGCTGGCATGCATCTGCGATTTTTTGTATTTTTTCTTTGTCATCTACAAGGATTACTTTTAAGGTTAGATTATTTCCTGCTGTCGGTGCATATTTCATTGCGTCTATTGCCTCAATAATCTTTCTCCAATCAGGTTTTTTGTCTTTAAATTTTCTGACACTTCTCCTTTGTTTTATTGCTTTGCTAAGTTCCATGAATTATCAAGGAAAGAGGGATATAAAAAGGTTTTTGAAATTAAGAACATAAACGTCCCAGGCTGGACTCGAACCAACGACCCTCTGATTAACAGTCAGATGCTCTACCTATTGCTCCTTCTCTTGCGCTTTTAGGACAAGAAAAGTCTGAGCTACTGGGACAAATTCTTCCGGTCCTAAAACCAGATTATCTTTTATAAGATTATAATATCTATTTAAGCTTTTTGGAATTACTACAAATACCTTATATCTCTTCTTTAATCTCTTTATCTTCTCTTTTAATTTGTATGCTTTTATCTCCCCCCCCCACATAGTACATTCAATAATAATCTTGTTGTTTATCAAAAAATCAGGGAAGAAATATCTCTTTCCAATGTTTATTAATGGTTCGTATTCGTAAGGGATATTTAAATCAAATAAGATATCTGCTACCTGTTTTTCTAATATATTCCTTACTTTTTCCCCTTTTTTTGTTGAATATTTATAATGCCCTACCTTTTTGAATCTAGAATACTGAATTGTATAATATTCCTTAGGTTTATTTTTTTTCATCAATCTATGCCATTCTTTTAATTTTAACGCGGCATTTTCTCTGGCTAATTTTAAACCACTTTCAAAAGTCCCTTTTTTCTTCTTTACTTTAACACAATTCTTACCGCCGATAACCTGCCTCCAATTCTTTTCTAATCTTTCATATGGCATTAACTCTTTATCATTTATTCTTAAAAAACAGATAATTTTTTTAAATCGGTCTTCTCGAATAGTACTGAGGTTACTATAGTTTACTATTGATGAACGAGGAATACCAAGAATTTTGGACAACTCTCTATATGAACCTGCTTTTTTTATAGCTTTATTTATTATCTCTTTTTGTTTATCCTCTTTTAATCGAATATACATTTATTTATGAATAGATTAACCTTTATAAATTCTACTTCCATATTGGGCTAACAGGACAATCACTTTTTGTTTTTTATTTCCTTTTTTAGCCCTAAATCAATTATTTCTTGTGGCTGGTGCTTTTCAAGAAATTTATAAACATTCGCCTGCTTTGAGCCTTTTATCAAAGAGATAATGCTCTGCTGTGCATTTTCAATATACTCTGAATCGCCGATGATGCCGACTTCATTGTCTTTTAATTCCAAGTGGCATTTGGTCAAGCCACAGAGAGTTTTAATTGTTTTTCCTTTTTTTCCAATAATCCTTGCCCTTATTCTTTCTAAATCTTTTCTTTTTGTAAATTGTTTTATGTGAATTATCTCAAAGATAAAGTCTTCTTCTTTTATGAGGAGCGCTATTTTAACTGGAAATCCTAAATTTATTGCTTCCATTACTCTCTCTGCTACATGCTCATCTATAGCATCACCTTCTATATAGACTGCATTTTCTTTTTGGGCTATTTTAATATTAAGCCTTTTTTCCAGAGCTTTTCTATTTTTTAACACTTTTTCGAGCGTTTCGCAATATATTTCTTTCATGTTTATAGTAAAGATAGTAGTATTAAAAAGTTTTTGGATGCTCGTTTATTTGTTATAAACGGGAGGGGTTATTATATTTGTAGACATAAACTTTAATGTTAAATCTAATTGGCAGGAGTTATAGTTATAATTAATTGTTAATTTGTTGATCGAAATTGTTAAGAGAAGACTATTGTAATTATTGTACTTCCTTAAAATCCAGTATCCTCAGTTTTCAGGTATCCTTTGTTTTTTAGCCAGTCTATTTGTGTTGGATTGTACTTAAACAGAATATCCCCCTTATCTTTGTCAAATTCCCATTGCTGGACAATAACTACATCCCCTGGACGAAGCCATAAACTTCTTTTTAGCCTTCCAGGAACCCTGCAATTTCTTGTCATCTTATCGCCGCAAGCAACTGACATCCTGTTCCCACCAAGTCTTTGTTCTATTATCCCTATAACTTCATTTTGTTTTGGGAGTTTTACTCTAAAAACTTGCGGTTCTGAATTCTGGTTATTGGACCGATAATGTTTTTTTTGATTATTTTCCATTTTTTGATTTTATTTGAAAAATGGAAAGTTAGAAAATCTCTTATTTTCTTTATTTTCCATTTTTTGATTTTATTCTCTGTCCTTTGTTCCCCATCTTTACATGAGAATCAAAGCGAAAGGCACACCCCTGATTTTTTTAATTCCTTCTTCTGAGATAATTCCCGCTTTTAATGCAGTGTTTATTGTCTTTTTCCCAACTAGATTAAAAGTTGCATCTTCTTGAGAGAAGTCTTTCATAATCTCTATCGCTTTTTCTTCAGACAGTTCTTCTCCTTTAAAGAAGCTTTCTTTAATCTCTAATTGAAAATTACCTTCTTCCAATTTCTTTCCGATTAGGTCTGCATCGCAAATTGCAACAGCATTTCTGTACGATTTATGGATTTTTATAAACATATTAATCCTAAAAAAATCCGCTATATTTAGATAGCGGTTTGTTTTTCCTTGTATTTTTTTGGAATGTTAGGAATACTTCTTATTCATGAGCATCTCGGAAATTAGATTTCCGATGACTATCAAGAATCTTTGGATTCTTGAAGCTGTCAAAATCTAAAAGATTTTGAAGTTTAAAAACTAAAACACAAGGTTTTTTTGATAATTAATAAAAATTTAAAAATTTATTTTATTCCGCCCATTCTACATA
>Ga0180732_1000846_pt1 | contig 22022 bp, 33 predicted proteins | sample KR11_01MetaG_FD_148674 | JGI IMG/M metagenome (GOLD analysis project Ga0180732, IMG submission 148674) | Groundwater microbial communities from the Olkiluoto Island deep subsurface site, Finland - KR11_0.1 MetaG | ecosystem: Environmental > Aquatic > Deep subsurface > Groundwater | place... | reverse complement strand
TGGAACCCAGGTATAAGCGTGTTGGAGGAGAATGGGTTGATACTATGCAGAAAGCACCTGAGAAACCTAGAGTGCCGATAGGCAGAATAACCACAGCAGAAGGCAAGTTGAGAGGTAGGATTAAACCAACGGCAGCACCAGCCCCTACTGATGAAAGAAAGCCACAAGTAGGACCAATGGTACAAAGGCTTGCTCGACCAGGGGAGAAGGGGATTCCGTCTCCAGTGGCAAGAAGAGGGGTGGCAAAAGTGCCGGGAGAAGTGCGTGTCGAGGTTTCCGGAATACGGGAGAAGGGAACACTACCTTTCTACTATGATCCAACTCCACCTGGGACACCTCCTGGTACAAGTAGGTGGATTGAGGATGGGATTCCTTGGGAAGGTCCTGGACCTCCACCTTCCATACCTGGTTATGATTTCGAACCAGCACCAGGAGGTATGTGGAAACCAGTGCCCAGCAAACTGAGACAGATTTCTGTGACAGAAGCATCAGCACCAAGAGGATTGCGTGGAGTACCCCCAGTGGTAGGTAAGTTGAGAGGTAGAATTAAACCGAAGGCACCAACAAGTATTGGTATTGAGATGGAAGAGCCAAAGGAATCCCCTCTTGGTACTTGGTGGCTGTCTCAGCATCCAGAATTAATACCTAAATCACCGCCTCCTGGAGTTTCTGGGGGTGGTCGTTGGACTACATTATCCGATGGTACCTTAGCTTATGCCGTGAATGGTAAATTTTACGGCACGAGGGGACAACATATAACAAAGGTAATGCCAAGACCTCCTCTGGAGCATCAAGTGGAAAGAGGTAGAATTGCACCTGCACCAAAGAAACCAGCGCTAGGGATTGCAAGAGGATTGGGAGGAATAGCACCAGGGGTAGCTAAGTTTAGGCGTAGAGAGAAACCACCAGCAACGGAGCTTGGTGCAAGGCCACGCCCAACTGCTCCTACTCCCCGTGCATACCCAGGAAGACATCCTGCTCTATCGCCAGAAAGATTGGAGGAAGGGAAGAAGATGGCAGAGGCTTTTGGGAAAGGGTTCCCGAGCTTGGCAGGAATTTTTGGGGGCATGAAGGCATTTATGAAGTTTAGGCCAGGGGTAGGAGGGGTACCAGGAACACCACCAAAAATAGGACAGCTCCCTGTGGGAGAAGGTGGGGAAGATGTGAGGAAGTTTAGGATGGGGCTTCCCACAGGTGTAGGTATGGGAGTGGGTGTAGGGGTTGGTGTTGGGGTGAGGAGGATGGGTAGGAGGCTTCCTATTGACCCGAAGCTCATTGAGGAGCTTATGAAATCCCCTAGGATGAAGGGAGAACAGAAGAAGGTTTTCTTGCAGGCTTTTGGTGGCCCTGAGGGGTACCTCAAATACCAGAAGTTACCTCAGAATGAGCAGTTAACCTATCTTGCCATCCTTGAGGGGTATGGCGCTCCTGAAGAGATAGCACCTGTTACAGGATTGGATGTTGGGCAGATTGAGGCCATATTGGGTAAATTGAGGAGAAAAGGTTTAATCCAGGAGGTTTAGGAAATACCAACTGATTACGCTGGTATGAGAAGGCTCCCGTTTGACCCGAAACTGGTTAAGGAAATTCAGGGGTCGCCTGAGATGAGTAGGGAGCAGGGGCCTGCCTTTATGCAGGCTTGGGGCGGGCCCTCTCAATACATGTTCCTTTCCAGGTTACCTATGGAAGAGAGGTTAACCTATACGGCCGTGCAGGAGGGTTATGCAACCAAAGAGGATATAAGGGTGGTTACTGGATTAACTAGTGGTGAGGTATCACGGGCATTGACCAGTTTGGGGAAGAAGGGATTGGTGAAGGATTTTGTAGCAGAACCTGTTAAGTTGTAGGTGAAGGGTGAAGAGATTTCTTAGGTTTGTTCCATTAGTGGCATTATTTATGTTGGTTGGGACACCAGCTTTTGCTGCTGTTGCCAATCCTGACTACATTACCATTGAGGATATCTATGCCTTCAGGAATGTATTGGAGACGGGGGACCAATTATATTTTGTTAGATATGATGTCTCTTATAATGCAACTCCTAATGAGGATGCTAGTGAGACATACCAGATGGTACTGTATGATGTGGGTGAGGCAACTCTAATACATTCTGAGCCACTCAAATATTACCAGCATAACATAATATCTATGTACTTCTCAGCTGCTAAGGTTACCGAGCATGGATTGGTTTGGGGGAGTGCTTATGTGGTTAAGATAAGAGGCAATCCAGTTAAGTTTGATAGCCTGACTGAAGGTATAAATATGAGGACTAGGACTTTAGGAGGTGATTTTAAGGAGGCAAGTGTGCTAGGTACTATAATGTTGGGGCAGGCACAAAAGCTGCAAGATGATTGGGCAGGCATCACCTTGCTAACCACAGGTGGGTTGTTGAATACTACTGGTGCTTATACCTTTGAGAAGGCAATTCCTAATCTCCACATTATGGTACCTGAGATATATTCGTCAGTTCTTGTATACCCTACTGTTGAGAGAAGGGTATGGACCAGGGCTTATGAGGAAAGCTTACAGGCGCATGCAGGCTCTAGATTGACAAATTCCATGACAAGCATTGGTAGTATTTTTGGTATATCTGAGGGCTGGACATCTTTCTGGTTAGGAGGAGTGATTTTCTTGGTAGTTGTTGGGGTTATGTACGGAGCAACCAAGAATCCAGGGATGTCTATGATTATGGCATACCCGGTACTGGTTGGATATGCGTGGCTTGGATTGGGGTCTTCCTGGCTGCAAATAGTTGGAATAACCTTTTTAATTGTAGGGATAATGTTTGGGATATATTTTATCTTGCAGAGGTTTGCATAGGAGATGAAGAAGTATTTACCTTTAATTTCTTTGGTTTTAGTATTCCTGTTATTGCCTTTGGTGGCATTTGCAGATAGTTATACCTATTATGTTTTGGTGGGTGTTTATAACAATTCATCAACTACATATACTAATTTGCCTTTATTGGTGAATATCAATAATACACAACTTTTCAACCTGGGTTATATCACCTCAAGTGGTTTAGACACCAATTTGCTTGAAGGGGCTACTGGGAGGACTTATTCTACTACTAACCCAAAACTAGGTATATTTGTTCCAACAGTTGGAAGCTATCAGAAAAGGATATATGACTACAGGTTAGGTTACTCACCTCCTCAAACTACATTTCCACTAATTGTTGGGGTAGGTGGTAACATAACAATACTTGATGACCCTGACTTAGAGTTAGGTGGGAACTTCACAGTTGAACAGAGGGGTTACATAGATACTTCCTCTGGGAGTAATAAAAATCTAATATATAAGGTAGGTGCTTTTAGGGTCTATGTGAGTGCAGCTGGTAATATTACTGTTACTATGAACCCTGGAGGCTCTGAAGTAACTGTAACTGCTTCAAATGTCTACACTGGTATACATACAATAAATGCCACCACTATGGATGAGACAAACCTAAAAATATTTGTTGATGAGGTAGAGAGAGGTAGTACAGCACTTGGTGGGGTTGCTGTAACTGATAACGGCAACATTTGGGTTTTAATAGAAAATGAAGTAATGCCTTATATGGAGTATATAAAGATTTGGATAAGATAAGGAAGAGGCTCTTAGTTGGTTTACTTGTATTATTGGTTTTGGTAGGAGTATCTCCTACATATTCTTTTGCTACCACCAATATTGACGACTATATTATTTTTGATGGGGTCAAGTATTACCCAGGGGAGGAGATAACATCCAAGCGGACTCGTAATAGTAAGACTTTCTTTGCTGGGGGGAATAGGCTTGCTTGGGAAGGTACTATTGGCTCTATTCACTATAAGGACAATCCCGATGATGTAGGGGAACCTTGGAAGGATATAGATTCTAACATTGTAGTTAGTCCTAAGGCAGATTGGGATTGGGAAGTTGTCAAGGGGGGTTGGCACTTATTGATAAAGAATGATACTACTGTTGCTGTTGGTAAAGATGGCAATTGGATTGGATTTAGATATGGAGGGATTGGCTATATTGATTGGGCTACTAAAGAGAGAGTTATACTACAAACAAGGCAACTTGTAACACCAGTTATAGAAGGTAACAAGATAACTTGGTATGGTATTTTTAATGGAGTAGATTTAGAGTATATTTATGACAATGATAGATTCAAGGAGAATCTTATATTTTCGCAAGCTGCAAGAGACTGGTTAACAGCAAATCCACCTAGTAGTTATGGACTGGATAATGCAACAACTTATTTTGGTGGTTATCTTGAATTTGACTGGCAAGGTTCTTATCCTGCTGAAGATAAATGGGGTAATACCATAAGCTGGGAGAATGCAAATGAGTTTATAGATAAGGAAGTGTTTTTCAGACATCCTATTAAGAATAAGATAGTTACTGCTCTCCCAATAGGGTGGGTAAGTCATGATGCTGTAGAAGAAGAAAATTGGGTTAAGATAAGGCAAAGATTTTGGAAAGAAGGTACTAAGTATTATTTATTGTTTGGTTCTAAAGTCTCTGAGTTGAGTCAGATGCCTGCTGGAACACTTATATTTGACCCTACTATTGATGAGCAGGTTGGGGCAAGTTCTGATGATGCCACTAGGCGGCTAGTTCCCTCCTATTTCGGCTTGACTGCCTATAACAATGCTGGGGATTACTCATCCACTTCATATGATTATGCCAGTGGTGCAAGGTTCACTACAGTTGATATACCTCAAGGGGTAACTATTGATGTAGCTTACCTAGAACTTAAAGCTGAGACATTATATGGTAGTATTCCAACAACTGTTATTGAAGGGGAAGATACAGATAACGCAGCCACCTTCTCTACTGAAGCTAATTATGATGGTCGGGCACGAACTACTGCTAATGTAAACTGGACACCAGCTGCGTGGGTTACTGACACTTGGTATCAAAGCTCCAGTATAGTATCAGTAGTTCAAGAGATAGTAAATAGGGCAGGTTGGGCAGCAAATAACGCTATGGCTTTCTTCTGGCGAGATGCCGCTGGCTGGGGTGGTGTCCCAAAGTTATTAACGGCGTGTAGTTATGATTGGGGTGCTGCCAATGCCCCCAAGCTCCATATTGAATATACAGTAGGTCTTGCTGTTACCACAAGTGTGGCAACAAGTGTTGAGGAAACGACTGCTACAGTGAATGGTGAAGTAACTGCAATTGGGGATACATCCATTACAGAGAGAGGTTTTGTGTGGGATACAGTAACTCGTAGTGACCCAGGGAATGTAGCTCCTAGTGCTAGTGCCTATGCAAATAATTGGACAGAAGTTGGGAGTTGGGGGATAGGAACATTCAATCATGGGATAACAGCTTTGACAAAAGGTGAATTATATTATGTTAGGGCAGCCGCTAAGAATAATTTAGGGTTCTGGGGTTACGGGAGTGAAATTACATTTTTAACAAAACCTGATGCTCCAAGTGGTTTGGTGGCAACTGCAGGTGATAGCCAGGTAAGTTTGTCTTGGACAAAAGGGACTGGAGCATCAAATACAATTATAAGGGGTAAGATTGGTGGTTATCCGGCAAGTTATAATACAGATGTTGATGTTTATTCTGGGACAGGTTCAAGTACAGTACATAGTGGATTGACCAATGGAGACCATTGGTATTATAGGGCTTGGAGTTATGCTACAGAGGGTGGGAAGACACAGTATTCTGATTTATATGTCCAAGCAGATGCTACTCCAGTTGGTACTCCAAGTGTAACAACTAATTCTGCAACAAATATAGGATTTACTACAGCAACACTCAATGGTGCGGTAACAGCAGTTGGAGATACAAGCATAACAGATAGGGGTTTTGTGTGGGGGACAACATCTTATACTGATCCAGGGAATATTGCTCCAGCTTCTACTTCCTATACAAGTAATTGGACAGAGACTGGTACATTTGGTGTAGGTTCATTTAGTCATACTGCAACATCTTTAACTACAGGGCAAACCTATTATTTTAGGGCAGCTGCAAAGAACAGTTATGGTTGGTCATACGGAGGTGAATTGTCTTTTCAGACAGTTGGTCTAAGGTTATGGTTTCAGCCAAATACAATGATAAATCCAGCTAATGTTCCTGATAGAAGTGGATGGGGAAATACAGGTACTATAAATTGGGGAACCAATCCAGGTGGGTTTGAGATTACAATAGAAGGGTTGAAACCTTTTGGGTCTTATGTAGCTCCTGAACAGGAGGGTGCTCCTGAAATTATTTTACTGCCTGCAGAATTAGAAATGTTTGAGACTGAGGGTGTTGACCTTTCACACTTACCCGTGTATGGCTTGGTTCATCAGTATTCTGAGTCCCTGGGTTGGTCTGACCAGGTGGGCTATGGTGTTTTGATGATAATGACTGCAATTGCTTTTGGTTTTGGAGCTATGGTAGCGACAGGTTCCGCACTTGGGTTTGCAATAGGTTTTGGGATAATGGCGGCAGCTGCTGGGGGTACAGGAGCATTGCCTTGGTGGATTGCCATTATTTCTGTTTTATTTGCAATCTTCGCAGCATATTCTTGGAGGCACACTTAGAATGGGAAAGGGAGGTGAGGAGCCATCGCCCCTAAATGGATAGGATTTTTAGTATTTATTTGGGTTCTAGCTGCCATTGTTGGTAGTATATCTGAAGGTGAGGTTTTGTTAGCTAGTAATTCAACAATGGGACCCGTTCAAGGCCTTATGGGCTATGGTGAAGCCTGGGCTGAGCTAGATAGTGTGGGGGGTAAGTTAATTTACCCTGTTACAAATTTTGAATACTTTGGGCATGTTTTAGACTTGTTTATGTTGGACTTTCCTATATTTGGGGATAGTGGTAGCCCTTGGCAGCTTGTAAGACTCATAGTTTTGGCACCAATAATTGGTACAATAGTGTTTGGGTTAATAATATTGTTCTTCAGCATCTTTGAGAGAGCAGTTAGTTAAAAAATAATATAGGGGGATATGATGGATGGTTTAATAGTTATATTATTGATGGTCGTCTTTTTGCCTTTGGCACTGATTATGTGGAACAGACAAAGGGTAAAGGGAAAGGTGTTGTGTGTGATTGTTAGGAAGGATAAGAGTGTGGTGATGAAATTGTGTGAACTGAAAAGTGACTTTGTAATATATCTAGATAGGGCATATGAGCTATACCCTGACTTTGTTAGGGTAGCAAAGTTCCCTATGGGTTGGCCAGCAATGCTACAAGAGCTGGTGCCTTGTACCTTGTATGATGAGGAAGATGCAGTTCCCTTGGATTGGGTAAACATTGATAATAGGTTGAGCAGGGCAATGGAATTAAAGGCTGCTCTTGATGAGAATTGGTTGAGGAAGTTGGTTCAGGAGGCAACGGCTGGGGCCGGGTTTGCATTTAATTGGAGAAAGGCACTTCCTATCTTATTGATAGGGATTGGTATTATTGGTGTTATAGCCATATTCTTGATGAAGGGGTGATAGGATGGAGAAGAAGGGTAGCATCTTTGAGGGCGTAAGATTTGGGATAAGAACAGAAGAGGAAGTTGCTGTTGAGGCTTTGTTCCCTACAAGGGATAAGTTCAAAATGTTACAGATGATAACGGACCAGCCTCCAAAAGCAATTATTCCTTTCAGCGTTCTTGGGGTTTTTAGGAGAAGGTATCATAGTGATACTTTAAAGATGTTCCAGGAGGAGTATTCCCTGAATAAAATCGCACAGGAAAGGTTGGGTAGAAGGGAGTTGGGTGAGATAGTTGCTGCCATTAAGAAGCCCAAGGAGGAAGAAGAGTAACCATGGAAAGAGTAAAAGAAAACAAGATGAAGATTGAAGAGCCTAAGTTTTTGGATCCTAGTGAATTAACGGAAGAGCAGTTGACCAACCCTGATTATAGGTTAGAGGAATTGATGAGGTCTAATGGGGCGCATCCAGTGACTTGTAGTAAGTGTCACCATTGTCGGTGATAGGGGAAGGAGGCGATTTAAGTGGCTGAAGACTTCTTTGGTAGTTATACTTTTGATAGGGGTATTGGATATTCTGTGATTGACGTATGGGAGGGACCTAAAATATTTAGGGCTGTTGTCACTAACGAAACTGATGAAGGGTTTCTTAGAAGAGAGATACGAGATAGAGACCCACAAAAGCTCTTTTTCAGGGAGATGGCCATTATTAGGAGCGTACCTGGTACGAAGTTGGTTCTGATGGTAGAGGAGGGGGAGCCATTTCCCTGGAGGGTGAGAACCGAGGATGACGAGGTACATGAGTTTGTAGAAGGTTTTATGCGTACACCAGCGGGTCGAGAGATTAGAAAGAATATACTGTTTGGGCTGGAGCACCAAGTTGATACAGAAAACGGAAATGGTTTTGGAAGGAGGAGTAAAAAATAATGAATTGGTTTGATGGCTTTACTCCAGAAGAAATTAAGATGCTTATTCCAGTAGGAAGGGGAGGAAGACAAAGAGAACATTGGGCTTCTCTCTCCCGTGAAGAGAGGGAAAAGAAGAAAGAGAATTCCTTTCATAGCAAAGAGGCAAAAGAAAAATCTGCTGAGGCTAGTAGGCAGCGTTGGGCTGACATGACACCTGAGGAAATCAGAAAGCATGTGGACAGTTCCTTCCATACCCCAGAGGCTTTTAAGAAAAGTGGGGAAACTCGTAGTAGGGATTGGGCCAATATGTCAGATGCAAGGAGGAAGGAGCTCTCTCTCAAGGTTCAAAGAGGGTTATGGGCTTTTTGGGATAGTCCAGAAGGAGATATTGCTAGAGAGGTTTTGTCCGAGGCAGGCCAGAGAGCTTGGGCTAGTAAAACAAAAGAAGAGAAACATAGGTGGTTGGGTGTATCCTCTCACAGTGAGGAGGCAAGATTGAAAGCTAGAGCTAGTATGGGGCCTCCTACTATGCCTGAATTCTTTTTTGGAATATGTTTGGAAAAGAACTTTCCAGGGGAATGGCCATACAACGGAGATGGTAGCCAAGGAGTAATAATTGGTGGTAAGATACCTGACTTTGTTAGAGCAGATGGTAAAAAGGTAGTATTAGAAGTATTTGGTGGGTATTGGCATCAGCCTGGAGATGAAGAAGAGAAGATAGAACATTATAAGAAGTATGGATATGACTGCTTGGTGTTTTGGGATTACGAGTGTTGTGACGAAGACTTGATAGTTATGAAGGTTAAGGAATTGGTTGGTGTAATAGAGTCCGAGCCAATCAAAGGTAAAAAATCTATCGGAACTCAGCGGGATTCCGCTGAAGGAGGTGGTTAACCCTCATGCTAATAAGTTTTGAGGGGGCCCGTCATGGGTTCAGGGAAAACAACTGCCGCTGTTGCTCTTGCTTGTGAGGAGCAGAAGAACGATGGTAGGAGAGTTATTTCTAACAACCATTTGAATATGGACTATACTCACTTTGATATTGCTTGGTTTTTGGAACACCTTGCTGACCATGAGATGGAAGATTGTGTTTTGGTATTGGATGAGATGTACCAGCTCATGGATAGTAGGTCTTCACAGACAAAGTTGAATAAATTGCTAACTTACTTTGTTGTCCAGACTAGGAAAAGGGGAGTTGATCTATATGTTTGTACTCACTTTCTTGACCATGTTGACTTAAGGTTGAGGAGGGCAGTTGATATAAGGGGTGCTTGCAGATATTATCCTGAGAAGCCTTGCAAGAAATGTCGTGGTACAAGGGAATACAATGGAAGACCTTGTGATAGATGTTTGGGTTATGGGGAAATAGGTTGGGTGAAGGTAAGGTTCTTGGATAGAAGGTTGAGAAGGAGATACTCTCTTGAAATTTTCGCTAACAGGTATTGGCATCTGTTCAGCACAAAGGAGAGAATCCCCTTGCAGGCACGAATGCTCACTGGTATTGACACTGAAGTGATTTGAATGGAGAAAGATGGAAGAGTTGGATTTGTTTAGGGATTGGACGCCAGAGATGATAGAATCTCTCATGGGAATTGTACCAAGAGGCCCTCGGAGTGAGGAGACTAGGAGAAAGATAGGTGAGGCTAATAGGGGTAGGATTCATAGTGAGGAAACGAAAAGAAAGAGGTCTGAGTCTCTGAAGAGGTATATCGGTAGCTTGGGTTTAGAAGAACAAGAGGTAAGGTTGGAAAATTCCTTCCATAGTGAGGAAGCTAGAAGGAAGGCCCAGCAAGGAAGGCAGAAGTATTTAGACAGCTTGAGCCTTGAGGAGGGAGAAGAAAGATTAAAGAGTTCCTTCCAAAGCGAAGAAGGCAAAAGGAACCAAAAGAAGTTCTTTGCAGAGGAATCTGAGGAAGCTAAGTGGAAAAGGCTAGATAGTACCTTTCTTAGCCCTGAGGCTAAGAGAAAGAGTAAGGAAGGTTATAGAAAGTACTTGGAGAATCTAAACCCTGAGGAGAAGGAGAGTATCTTTAGGGAGAGGATTGAGCGGATGAGAGAGGCTCGGATGAATATGACTCTTGAGGAGGAGTCAAGGAGGGCTGAGGGGATATCTGAAGGATTAAAGAGATATTGGGCAAATTTAACTCCTGAGGAAAGAGAAGTCTTAAGGAAACATAATAGTGAAGCCCAAATAAGACTTTGGGCCAATATGACTCCTGAAGAACTAAAGTCTAGACAGATAAACTTGCCTAGTATTCCCGAGGTAATCTTAGGAATATATTTAGATGAGAATTTTCCGGGTAGGACTGGGTATAATGGTGATGGCAGGTTGGGTATTAAGATTGGGGGTAAGACTCCTGACTTCCCATTTATAAATAGGGAGAAGAAAGTGATAGAGATGTTAGGGGGATTTGGATATTACCACTTTTGGGAAGATGAGGAGATACTAATAGAACATTATAAGAAATATGGATACCAGTGTATTGTGGTATGGGAATGGGATTGCTGGATACCTGGAGAGTTGGATAAAATCTTTAAGAGATGCTCGCCGGCATCGATGTTGAAATGATTTGAGGAGGTGGTTAAGATTCGGGTATATGGGTTGACAAAACTTGGGAAGAAGATTGCAACTACTAAAGATGGTTCAGATGAAACCATGAGGGTCTTGCAGTTCCTTAGAGAAAATAGGACAGGTACCTCAGATGAGTTGGAAATCGTTGGGGGTGAAAGTTACATTTTGAAAAGGTTGAAAAAGGAAGGATTAGTTAGGGAGTTAACTACGGGATGAAGAAGAAGAGATTTGGTTTAGTTGGAGTTGCAGTTTTCTTGGCAGCTGTGTTAATATTTGTTTCTTTGCCAGAACGGGTTATCGTTACTGGTGAGGGAAGCTTATCTCTTGAATCTCATATAGCACTGGCAGCACAACAAGGGGTAATGGGTACTAGTGAACCAGTTCCACAACAAATTGAGGACTGATATGCTCATAGAGACAATGAAGGATAAGAAGATACCGATAATAGTAGGGGGCAGTATAGTTCTGGTGGCTTGCCTTACGCTAGCTATTTTGTTCACAAGTTCACTCGATATATCTTCTGCAGATATAGAAGCAGAACAGACTGTTGATGTATCTTCTCATGGCATTTTATCTATAGGACTGTCTAAGATGATTATTACTACTGGGATGGAACAGGAGGCAGTTCCCTTAAAAGGAATCTACCTTGACGATGGTATAAGAGTAGAAATGATAGGGAATGACCCGTTCATTAAAACCACAGAGGAAATAATAAAGTATGCCAGTGAATATGGAATAGAGGAAACAGAAAACTGGCTGTCAAACGAGTTATCAGAATATCTAGGAGGTAAGTATAATGTTATGATTAGTGTAGTGTCACTAGAACCATTGGGACTCGAGATAACTATAAGTAAAATAAAAGAGGTGGAATGATGAAAAGGAAAATAGGAACGATACTATTAACAGCCCTGATGTTAGTTGTTATGGCAGTTGTGCCAGTTTATGCCGCTCCTCCTGTATATGAGGAATGGCAATGTGCCAGTTTTGCCAATGAGATAGTGGTTGTTAGTTATATTATCAACACCACCAATCTGAAAACTACTCAGTTCAATGTTGTCAACAACTCCGATTATCCAGTCTATGTGTACATTAAAGAAAGTGGGGTAATCACTTGGGACTTTCTGGTAGAGGGACAAACAGTTGCTAGCAAGTCGTGTGTTCTCAACTTCCAGCGATTACCACAAACTGACCCTGATGACCCCGACAGTGTTAGGATGCCGAAGGATACCAGTATCTTTGTGAGATATCCTGCCTACTAGATGAAGGAGAAGAGGAGTACCTAACTTGGGAAGAATGAGAAGGATAGCTATTAGGATTACTTCATTGCTTGTTATCTTTTGTATGCTGGCTCTTAGTACTATGGGACAAGTAAGTATACGAACTGATAATGGGCTGTCTGTTTCCCTTAACCAGAATGAGGCACAAGCGGCAGTTGTAGTAACATTATTAGGAACAGCAAGCAATAAAGCTAGTGCCGACCCGTGGACCGCTTTCAGCAGCATTACCTTAGCTACTGGGGATGTTTTAATTTTATGTGTAGCCTATGACTATACAGGCTATGGCTTCGCAGCATCTTGGAACTCAAATGCACTGACTTATGATATTGCGGCTCATAATTCAGGCGGAATAAGCGTTTATATTGAGCGTTACCATAGTTTGTCAGAGGCAACAGGTGATATTGTCATTGATTGGTCAGGGACTCTTTCTCCTGTTGCTATGGCAGCATCTCTTTACAAAGTCACTGGGCTTGATGGTTCTCCCTTTGACAAATCCGCAATAGGCGCAGGTTCAGGAACAGCCCCGACTTCTGGTGCTACAGCAGCTTTATTCCAAGCCGATGAGCTGATTATCGGTGCAATCGGTATGGAGGAACAGACAGACGAGAAAGGCACATGGACAACTGGGGCTGGTTATGTATCAGGAAATGACCAAGATGCTGGAACGACTGGTGCTGGCGGTGCTAGTAATGTCTCAATATTTGGCGTTGCCGAGATAGTCGCAGCTACCACAGCTCAAGAGGCTGAACAAACAGGGACTCTTGATAATGACTGGGCGGCGGCGGTAGCTACATACAAAATGGCTTCTGCTGCAGCAGATATATCTAATGCTCCAACAGGTAAAGCATTTGGTGCGGTTGCTGTGAGTACAGATTATTGGAGTAATGGTTCAGCTCCAACATGGCCCTTGGATGACAGTGAAAGTTATTTCACAGTAACCAATAATGGGAGTACTGCTAGCATAACAATCAAGGCAACTAATTTTACTGGTGGAGTTGGTTGGACATTAGCTAGCTCGCCAGGTGAGAATGTAGTTACGTTGAAGGCAGCCCCATCAGGAACTGACTTAGCAGTTAATATGACAACCTTAACTACATCTGAACAAGCCTTTATTACAGGATTGGCAGCAAGTGGTACGAAGAAGTGGGAAATTAAAATGGAGACACCTACTTCATTTACAGATGGAGTGTTAAAAGAAAGCACTATAACATTGACAGCGACATTAGATTAACCTGTGGTCGACAGGTTTTTGGAAAAATATAGAGGAGGGAAAATGGGTAAGAAAGGAAGGCGCAATAAAAAGAAAAAGGCTCAAAATAAAAAGAAAGGAGGTGATACGGAATGAAGAGGTTCATTAAGAGGTTGGTAGCTTTAGTACCTATAGTTGTGGTATTGGTATTGCTGGTTGTGCTTGCAAGTCCGGTAAGTGCCTTAACAACAGCTGATGTAGCAGTGAATGCTACACCTTCATATGTTACCATCACCAATGCACCAGACAACTATGGGTTTGGTACAGTACTGGTAAGTACTAACACTTCAACAGCTGTAGGGTACTTCACTATAACTAATGGCTCATCTGTTGCTATAGATATAGCCATCAGTTGTAATGCTACTTGGGCTGGTGGCAATGGTTGGACACATTCTGATACTGGTACACCGGCTTCGACGACGGCGGCCTTGTATTCAACACCTAATACTGTGGCGTGGAACATCATAGTGAAGAATGCCACACCGAACAATTTGGTAGCAGGCTTGGCAGCGTCAACGAACCAAGCGTGGGGGTTGAGATTGATGTCACCAACAGTGTATGACGATGGGGTACTCAAGACCAACACCGTGACGCTTACGGCCACTGCCACATGAGGTAGGTAGGACAGGTGGAAAGCCTGCACTTGAGATTGAAACAATTAGGGGTTGCTAGACTCAAAGTAAGGAGAGTGGGAGATGCGTAAAGCAATCATCGTAATCGTAATGTTAGGTTTGGTTTTGGTGGGGTGTGCCCAGGTAGAACCCATAGCTCCTCCAGCACCAATTCCACCTGTACAGCCAGTTGATGCACCTGAGGATGTGGATTGGGTAAGTCCTGGAAAGGTATGGGTAAGTAATTTCCATACGGATGCTAGAGCTGAGTGGTACATAACGGTGCATAATGGTTCTGGGAAGGAAAGCCCATTCCGGATAGAATACAAGTATCCGGCCCGTACTGATTTGGGGTATTACAAAGCTCCACCGGACGTAGTACAGGATTGGGTTATAGTGACGGACTCAACTCTAGTTTTAGCACCTTGGGAAACTAGAGATGTACTAGTTGCTTTAGTTATGCCACCTGAGGTACCAGAACAAAGGGCTCAATTTCTTCAATTCACTAAAGACGGGTCGGATTATCTAGTTGAGAGTAAGAGAGCATTTTGGGAGAAGCACTTAGCAGGTTTTATGGGACAGTATCCAAATAGGCCCGAGGTAGCTAGGGCCAAGGCCAATGAGACTATTACCGAGGCATGGAAGGGATATGTTTCGGAAAATCCACAGTTTGATTTACTGGTGTATCTTGACAATAAAGGTTCGCTGAGTTGGGAATTGTTTTACAAAGATAGGATGGTGACGGATGAGGTCTTCATTGGGGAGTTTAAGGAAAGGCAATATGTAATTGAAGGCAACCTATTGAAGGATAAGTGGGAGTTTTGGGTAGATGTTAAAGATGTTTCTCAAACAGGTGAGGTTCAAGTTTCAATGGCAGTTAGGTGGCTTGTTTCAATGAGGGTGTAATGTGGAAAGTATTAAGGTGGGTTCTCATAATAGGTGTATGCTTATTGAGCTTAATACCTGGTATTCAGGCATGGGCAGATACCTCCGAGGGTGTAGTTGTTTCTGCAACGGGTTGGATAGCTGGAATACCAGGGGGCTTTACCTTAACTTATGTGAACGACTACGAAGTTTTAATATCATGGACGAAGGGACAAGATGCTGTTAATACAATGGTTAGGGCTGCCTTTGGTAGGGTACCTGAGAATATCAGTGATGGATATCAGGTATATTATGGAACGGGGACTAGTGTTTCTGACACAGCCTTATCTCTGGCTGCACCAGATATTGTTTACTATAGGGCATGGAGCCAGAATGCAAATAATGTTTGGACAGAATTATTTGCTTCAGGAGATACAGGAGGGTTTATGAGTGCATCATTTCTATTCTTTGGTATAATAATATTAGCAATGTTTGCTACCGGATACTCTGGATTTAGGAAGAATATCCTGTTAGCTTTCATAGGTTTTGGTTTATGGTTTGGTTTATTCATGTGGCTTTTTTTCTCAACAGATGCACCTTTTGATTTGACCGAGAACCATGCCAAAATACTTATGTGGGTGTTCCTACTATTGTCTTTCCTTCCCCTTGTTTTGCAGATAGATACAGAAATCTGGCATGAAGCGAAGGGTAGAAGGTGGAAGGAGTTTGGTGGCAACCCTAGAGAGAAGGTTTCCAGGGCAGACAGGTATATGTCTGATTTTAGAGGTGGAGTTAGAGGAAGGAGAAGGCGGTGAAAGTTTATTCGCTTACAAAATTGGGCAGACGAGTAACCCAGACTAGGACTGATTCTACCCCCGAATTGAAGGTTCTTCATTTCATCCGAGAAAATGCCCCTGTTACCGAGGATGAATTAGAAGTGGTAGGTGATAGATGGATTGTCAGACGTCTAGTAAAGCAGAAATTGGTCACTGAATTAACTAAAGGAGGCTCTAGATGAGCAACAAAGATAGACTTTTAGATGAACTTGAGGTTGAAGATGAGATTGAAAGCCACAGGATGTCTATAGCTCAGAAGAAAGCTATAGAAAGAGAAATGAAGCAGAGGCATGGTAGAGATTGGAAGAAGGTATTGGGACTTGTTGGAAAAGGGATTAGGAATATCCGTCCCAACATGGAAGCAGTGCAAACCTTGTATGGAGTTGGATTAGGAGGAGAAAAATTAAGAAGCCAAAGGAAACCCAGAAGACTACGATAAATCCTATAAAAGATTTCTTTAAGTTGGGACAGGAACTTACCCTCCAACTAAGAAGGAATGGGAATAGGATTAGGCATCCTCAATATTACAAGAGGGCACTGAGGAAGATGAAGAGAGGCTTACCATTCTAAGTTGAGGAGGTGGCGCCGACTCTTCGTGTCATCAAATGAATTTTTGAATTTCGTCAAATATTCCCCTAAAATGTATTGACAAATCGTCAATTCTGTGATATGATTATATCAATGAATGATATTCAAATCACAAAAGGAGGGGATGAGATGAAGTTCACAGTTGGATGGAAGGACACAGAGACAGGTAAGATGAAGAGGGAGCATGCCAAAGTTGTAGAGGCAGTTGACAATTATGAGGCAGGCTGTAAGTGGCTAGATGAGAGGGTAATGGGTACTGCGTTAGAAAAGTGTAGAAGGAAGGAGCAATTCAGATTCATCAGGATAAAGCGGGTAGATGACAAGAGAGTCCCCAAACCCGTAATGCCAGAAGACTTCAACCTTGATGACTTTATAGAAGAGCTCAATGATAAAGGGGAGGTGCCTGTAGATGCCTAACATTCAGGTTACAGAAGCCCAGGCTAGGTTTGCTGAAAGCTTCTTAAAGAAGTACCAACCTCCTTTTCCTTTCCCTGAAGCAGTCAATAAGAGTGAACTATACCTTGGGGACTGTCTAAGTATTCTACAAAGATATGTTGCAGATGAGTCTATCCACCTTATCTACATCGATCCTCCCTTCTTCACTGGTGATATCCAAAGGGATGAGGAAGTTACCTTTGATGATTCTAAGAGATTCTGGGAGGAGAAAGGATTACCTGAGCAGGCTCCTGAATGGATGAAATATATTACACTAAAGCATCCTGGCTTTGCCTCCTACCTCTATTATATGATGGTAAGACTTCAGGCTTGTCATAAAGTAATGAAGGGGACAGGGAGTATCTATTTACATTGTAATTGGAGAGCATCTCATTATCTTAAGATAGTTATGGATGATATCTTTGGGGAGGAGAACTTTAGGAATGATATAGCATGGTGTTATAGTGGTCCCTCACAGGCTAAAGAATACTTCCCAAGAAAGCATGACAATATCCTTTTCTACACCAGAAGAGATGACCATACCTTCAATGTACAAAGGATACCATATGCTGAGGGATTGTCAGTAGGAGGGGAGAAAAGCTGGGCTGGGGAGGATAGAGATATAGAGGAATACACTAAACGGGGTAAAGCTTGTGAGGATTGGTGGACTGGTATCCAAGCCCTACAGCGAAGTGAGAGGGAGAAAGTAGGATACCCTACCCAGAAGCCTTTAGAATTATTGAAGCGTATCATTTCTGCCTCCTCCTATCCAGGTGATACCATACTAGACCCTTTTGCAGGAAGTGGTACTACAGGTATTGCTGCTTGCCAACTTGGCAGGAGGTGTATTCTAATAGATGACAGTGAAAAGGCTATCAATATAATAATTCAGCGATTCCAAACCTTGGGTCAGTCTATCACCCAAATCAAGAAGGAGGAGTTGGTAGATGCCTAACTTTATAGTTACTTATGGAGACAAAGAAGTTGTTCTCTCTGCTGATTCTCCGGAACATGCCAAACAAAGAAGCATCCCACTCTTCTCAATCAAGTATGGCACCCAAATTACCTTCATAGAGACAGATGACATTACTGTAATAGAGGAGGTATCAGAATGACTAAGAACAATCGGTGGACACAGCTTACCCAACGTAGGGAGCCGGAGATTCTACACGAGTGGTATGTAATCCTAGCTCTAATACCCTTCATCTGGCTATTTGTTTGGGTAATGAGAGATGTAAATCTTCCCAATGCTCCATCGTGGCTCCCGGGGTTGCTTGTAGAGCACTTCCTCCTTGCCGTGGGTATCTTTAGTAGTATCTCTTTCATATGGATGGCAATAGACCGCAGGAGGGAAGGAAATAAAAGGAGGTTGAAGGAATGACTGAGACATATAACTACCCAGACACCTATATGAGCGTGGAGGGAAAGCAGATGGTTAAGAATACTAAGGTTACTATAGGAGAGGGAACTGCTCTCATAGAAGTTGAGAGAATTGAGATTCCCCCAAAAGTCAAAGCCCAAATCCAGAGGTTTGTCAATTCCAGATTAGCCTACAAGGATAGAAAACATCCGACTGCTTGACTGAAATTGTCCTCCAAATAAATTAGGAGGAGGAACAATGAGAGAAGGAGAAAGGGTTATAGTAGATGCAATTGGCTGGATGGCAGAACATGGTGACTCTGTGAGAGAAGCCAAGTGGAAAGCAAACCCCACACTTGTTCTACTCAACGAGGGAATTAGAAGGCAGAATGGTTATCCCCCAGAAGTCACCGAGGATATGTTCAGAGGGGCTCTCTTTGAATTAGGATACTGTCTTGGTAGAACATACCAAGATGTCCCAGAGGTGTATAAGGCATGGTAAGTGAAGTAACACTAGATTTTTCTAGAGTAGCACCCAAAAGAAGAAAACGCAGTAAAAGAGACACTGCTAGATTTTGGGATGTTAGGTATGGTGCCTTCTTAAAGTCTGGGTTTACAGATGAGGAAGCTAAATGGGGAGCGGATAATGGACTATCCCTCAAGGACTCCCAGGTTAAACAGATTAGAAGGCATAGAAGGGATTTGGTTGCCTGGTACATGAGTCGCTATGGATACACTAGAATAAGAGCCATAGAGGAAGCCTCTCACGACTTGGAGACAAAGCTAGAAATGGTAGGAGAAACGGAACTTAACCTATTCTATGAGGTATCACCATAATGCTGCATGGGAGAATTCCTGAAGAATTTACAATCCCTAAATTCCATGGTCCATCTGGGATTAGAGAACTTGATGATAACTCCCTCCTCCTCCTAAAGCCAAACAAAGTAGGAAGATTGAAAGTTGAAGGAGAGGATGGAGAGTTTGAAGTCAAAAGCAAAGAAGGTACACCCAAGCTATTCCCACACAAGTTTAACTGGACTTTCTCCCGTCTAAGTGAGATAGAGTGTTTTGGGAGGTTCTTCAATACAAGTCAACTCTTCGACTTGAAACAGGTTCACATGCTTGAGTTCAATGGGTACCAACTCCATTGGATTATAGGCACAGACAAAATCCGCCTCCAAGAAGGCTCCAATACCAGAACATCCAAATACCTTATAAATGTTGCTCACTGGTTATACAAAGATTTCTACATCCATGACTTAGATACTTTAAAGATGGTTGTGGATAAACTTTTAATCCTTAACAGTATTATACCCCTCAATATAACCTCTCCAGCATCAACTACCAAAGATTTAATCCTAGGAGCCACCAAAGGAGAATTCTCCCTCTACAACAAAATACCCCTTGAGATAACCAAGTTTATCCACTCCTGCTATGTTGGACCAAGGATGGAATCCAAATGTCTAGGCACCATAGATGGTGTTGACAATAAGGATTTAGTTAAAGCCTACCTAAGAGCATTTGCTAAGTGTCCATCCCTTGCAAAAGGTAGTATCCTAAAGATAGTTGGAGGTAAGGAATTCCACCCAGATGCCCATCCTGGAAGTGGATATGAGATAAAAGTTAAGATACCTGATACCTACTCACAATTTGCTCCCATACCTTTAAGAATTGGAGGTTATACTCCTCATCCCCACGGGGAATTTGTAACCAAAGTATCCAAACCTTATATAGATAAGCTTAATGAATTAGGGAATATTCCTTATGAGATTCTGGATTCCCGCCAAATCATTATGTGGGGCAAGCCCAACTATCCTTTTGCCCAACTTGCTAAAGATATAGAGGACTTTGAGAACCAATACTCAGATTACTTCTATCCAATTAACCTTAAGAATCTACACTACCCTATAATTGGACATATGCTCCAAATCCATAAGAATATAGATATTAAGGATGGACATATATGGTATGAGTCCAGTCAAGACTATAATCCAATAAATGCCTGCGCCATCCAAGGAATGGTAGCTAATGAGCTTTGGGGATTCTCTCAGATGCACAACACAGAGGCAATAAGGGTAGATGCTCTATCAGGCTACAATCTTTCCAAGAAAGATGGGTACAAAGATGAACCTTCAGGCTTAATGACTTTCTTGACTCCTGGGCTTAAAGATAAACCTGGGAGTACCCTCTATAGAGATTTGATAACTAGGGATAGGGATTTGCCAAGTATAAAGATTCACTTCCCCCTAAGGATTGGCATAAGCAAGTCCTATGGGCACCCTAATAGGATAGGTAGATTAGAAAATTTCACTGCAGAAATCCCTCCCCAAGGAGGTAGCAGAACAGGAAAGGATATTGGTGTAAAGCACGTGGGAGAACTCCTTGACAGAAGAATTAAGTTGCCCATAATGGTAATAGATGAAGAAAGCAGGCTTACCACAGATGATTTCCCTTATTGGAGGAGTGTAGGATGGATAGACGATTATCTACGCTTGTTTCCCCAAACCCAGACATAAATGAGAATAGGAAAATAGGTATTGAACTAATTGAGGAATATAATAAGACTCCTCATGTTGCCACCAAGGAGGATATTCATTGGTTCGACCAGGATTTGGACATGATAATTGACTCAGATGTTGCCTGGGATTATGTTACCCCTAGAATTAAGGAACTATCAGAGATGTATCCCTTCTACATAACTGAATGGTTTGAGGAGTTCTATCGCTATATGCCCGAGCTACTACCAACTGGAAGAGATGGAACAGGGCAGATAGACTGGAATATATTCTTTTCCCTGGCATATCCTCTCCCTAAATTACCTTATTTATCCTTCCGCTCCATGATACAAAAGTTGGATGTTGCCCAAAATAGAATAGTGAGGGCACAAATCAAAGAAGAAATCTGGAATGATAAGGAGTTAAGAAGGAAAATAATGAATTGGGAGAATATTCCCTCCATCTATACCAACTATATTGCCTACCAGACAATAAGAAAAGCCATTGTAGAGCGCCATGAGAAACAGGAAAGAGCTCTCCAAAGAGAGAAAGAGAGGGATATGAGTAAGCCTTATGATGATAGAATGAGGCTCCTTAGACCACTCTTCTTTCAATTTATGGAAGCCCAAAGAAAAGGTAAGGAGGTAATCCTCCAATGAGAGATGAGGTAGTAATAAAGGAATCCCCAGGAGTTGAAGCATTTGCAATTAAAGTGGTTGAGTATTTCTTCCCAACCTTTATTGAAGGCACCCATGAAGAGGATACAAGAGGTATTGACGGCCATATTGGTGAAGAATCTATTCAAGTGCGGGGTGATAGGAGAATGATAGACACTGGTAATCTCATCTATCAGAAAGAGTACCTTCCTGATTGGGGAGGTGATTTTAAAGAGGTTATAGTTGAAGCAGAAACACTCATGCAGGTTACCTGGAATGAGGACAAAGGCTTCCTAATTATAGTACCTGTCCAGGTAATAAAAGACATATGCAAGCACCTCACAGTAAGGAGGACAAGGTTTGACTCCTATAGTTATCTTGTTCCCCTATCTAAACTCCCTCCAAATTCCTTCCAAAAATTAGAGTATTCCATTCCTTTCTTATAAAATGATAAAAGTTTACAAAGTAACTCCACTTGGAAAGAGGTTTCTTAAGGAAGAAGTCACTGGAGTTCTTAGAAAAGAGATGCAGGGCTCCCTCAGAACCCTCTTAGAAGACTCAGTTGATGGAAAATTTCCTTTTGACCCCACTGAAGACCACCTCTTTCGCCACCACATCCTCCTCCTAGAACACTATAAGCTAGTTGAGAGGGATAAGATATTGGAGCAACAAATCAAAGATTCCATCTCCTCTAAGTCCTCTCTCCCATGATAATTGTTGATAATTACATAACAATTACACTGTTATAATCATAATTATAATTATAATTCCCTTTATTGAATGACAT
>Ga0180732_1000845_pt1 | contig 22062 bp, 19 predicted proteins | sample KR11_01MetaG_FD_148674 | JGI IMG/M metagenome (GOLD analysis project Ga0180732, IMG submission 148674) | Groundwater microbial communities from the Olkiluoto Island deep subsurface site, Finland - KR11_0.1 MetaG | ecosystem: Environmental > Aquatic > Deep subsurface > Groundwater | place... | reverse complement strand
GTGAGACGACGGTTCATCTCCTCCGGAAATGGGCTGTATTTATGGTAGGTACGGAGTCCGGCCTCAATATGGGCAACCGGTATTTTCTGGTAAAAAGCGGCAAGGGCTGTGGCCAGTACCGTGGTGGTATCCCCCTGAACCATGACCATGTCCGGCTTCGTTTTGCTTAAGGTTTGGGCCATGCTTGAAAGGACCCGGCCGGTGAGATCCGGCAAGCCCTGTCCAGTATTCATCAGATTCAGGTCCAAATCTGGCTGAATTCGGAAAATGGATAATGCCTGATCCAGAAGCCCCCGGTGCTGGGCCGTGGCCACGACGATGGTTTGGAATTGATCCGGGTGCTGTTGGAGGGATTGTATCACCGGCGCCATTTTAATCACTTCGGGCCGTGTGCCCATGACCACCATGACTTTTAATTTATCCAGGGTCTTTTTCATCCAAATTTTATCTGTCACTCAGAGTTTTTATTGTCCGTTCAATATAAAAAAACACCGGCCTTGTAAAGACCGGTGTGGAAAAACGCAGTTTTGAAGGGCATCAGGATCGGCTTGATTTGGACCGCCATTTTCGTCTGGCTCCAAGCATTGCCAAGCCCGATCCGAGAAGCAGAAGTGTGGCGGGTTCCGGAACCGGAAGTTCGAAATTGTCGTTGATTACGGGGCTCCCGTTTGCGAAAGCAAGATAAATATTATCCACATAGGCAGTATATGCCCCCGGCCAGGCACTTCCAACGCCAACACTTATGCCATAGACAACAGCTGAATCTAAAGAGTAAGGTAAGGTAATACCTGATTTGTTCGCCCATTGATTTGTTGTTAGGGCCATCAGTGGTGCTTGATGTAAGTAAGGATTTGCACTGGTGCCATCATTAAGAGTATAGCCTTCGTCAGTGATTGTGTGATGCCAGAAATTCTGATCCATTAAATTCTCAGATTGCCAAATGCCAATATCGTCTGTCATGGTGTCTATACGGCTGTCAGTATAGTATCTTTCCCACACCAGTTCGCTGAAATAGTCGCCATCTTTTATAAGCAAACGTAACACCGGGGTTTGAACATACCACGGGTCATAGATAATTTCATTGCCAGCACTATCTTTTAGTTTCGAAACGGAGGAAGGTAGTAACCAATCAAAGGAGAGAGAGGTGATGGCCTTAAGATATCCCAATCCAGCATCAGTTTCACGAACATAAAAAGACCAATCTACATAAGCTGCGGAAGTGGTTAACTTCAGGGATGCATTCCCTGAACGGGGTTTGTCGGTAGATATAATTGGTTGCGTTGTATTATTCTTGGTATCATTTTCCCAAAGCCCGGAATCCGGGTAAACGGGCACAGCATAACTTGATGTTGATGAAAAAAGTAATAAAAATAACCCAACAAAAAAAAGCCGATAAAGTTTAAGTTTCCTCATAATAAAAACCTCCCAAAAACCTATGTTTCCTTGAAATTGAAAAACCAATCAAGTTTAACATTCTAACAGCAATAAGCAGGCCATAAATTAGATATATATTAATATGTTATTATATCAATAAGATATAAGCGGTGTAAGATTTGCCGACCCGCCATTGTGTAAATTGTTTCCATGTCCTTGAGACAGGATTGTGTCATTTATTGCATGGATCATAGCATTAACATGGCCGCGCAACAAAAGAAATCTCAGAGTTTATCCTGTTTGGGTTCCAATGATAAAGAGCCCTTGGTTTTTAAAGGAAAGCGGGTCTTATGGAAAAGATTGAAAAGGATACCGAAGCCGTGGAGCGGGCTGCAGTTCTTAAAGAATATGAGTGCTGGAAATGGAGAGTGTTCTTGTGGAATATAATTTTCTCGTGGAAGATCCGGTCGGTTCCCCGGATGAGCGGGGTATTCAGCGCCCGGGTAAGAGCATGGGCCTTGTTATTCCATTTCGCATTCAAGCGGCACCTTCGTTGGCTGCGTCGAAGGCTCATCGATGTACGCACCACGTACACCTGCGTCGCCTTCTTCTGGCCGCCTCGGTGTCATCTTGAATGCAAAACGGAATTACCGTTTTTTGAGAATTTCCTAAAAACCGAACAAGAAGGCGATGTCGTTTTCAATAAGGTCCCATGCTCTTTTTTGATCAGTGTCCTGCCACTGGAGGCGTTCCTCCCGTTGCCGGAGTGAAAAGCAGGGCCATCAATTTGCCGATTCCCATGACACCAAGGATGATTATTGTGCCTCCAACCAGTTCGATGCCCATCCAGAGATATGGGTTGGGAGCAGGATTCGGAACCGTGGCCGCAAGTCCGGAAATAAGAAAAAACATAAAAGCGTAATTGTTGAAAACCATGGGAAGCATTTCCCCGAATACCACAATTGCGTAAACCACAAGGCATATGAACGCAAGCCTTGCCGTCATCAGACCCAATACCGGTGCCAAGGCTTTGATGAACAGGCCTGTGAGAATCAGGCAGAGGATTCCGAATAATCCGCCCACGATGATATGGGAAGCCTTTTTTGGATCCATGTGGGTTTCAAAGAAAAAGATCATGACCAGGAATGCCGGCCATGCTGGAAGGTGAAAATGGTGGAGGATGAGCTCAAGGATGATGATGAAAGCGATGAGAAATAGCCCGAAAATCAACCGCTGTTTACTAATTTTTGCCATTGTTTAACCTCATTTGAAATAGTGTTAATAAAAAGTACCTGAAGGTACGGTCCATATTCCTGCTGTCAGGGAACAGTTCTATAATGGAAAGGTTCCCTCAATTATTTTTCGGCAATGAATTTTTTGAAACAAACGCAGAAAGCATGGAGACAGGTTTGCTTAGGGGTCGAGTATATTGCAAAACAATTCTTTCATGTCAATAACTATTTCAAACCATTAGGAAAAAATCTCACGTGTCATGGACGCTTACCGGTTGAGGCAGACGGTAACAACCGGATGGACCCAATCCGGATTGAAGACCAAATTCCCCGGCTTTTGATTCCGGCGGGAATGGGGACCCGACCGGTCAGAAAAACTTACCCCATTTCCTGTAAAAGGTTGAAGCATGGAAGGAGCACATGGATAAGGAAGGTTTCTTCAGGCCGTTCCAGATTTAATATATCTTAATATTTCCCGAAAAATGTCGATAAAATAATTGTGGAAACCAACAGCCGTGTGATTGTTGAAGAGGGAAAAGTGGCGTTTTTAAACACGGTCTTAAATGTGACCCGGAAAATAAAGGAGATCAAAATGATGAGTAAGTGGGGAAAAATTATCGTATGTTGCATGATCGGATTGGTCATGTTTGCAGGAAACGCGTGGTGTGATGGAAAAGTGGCCATCATCGCGGGTCTGACTGCAGACCAAATGAAAAGTAATACAACCTATATCCCCTTATTCCAAAACATAGAAGATGCCCTTAAAGCAAATAATGTTTCCTGGGAGTATTTCTATGTGGGCCTGGAGGATGCACCGGATGATGCTGCCCGAGTGGCTTTGGGAAAAGAAATCATAAACAAAGTCAAAGCGACCAACCCAAATGTGATTATTGTGGTATTTGATAATGTGATTACCTACATCGCAAAACAGATTGAAGATATCCCGGTCGTTGCCGGGTACTTTTTTGCCTCACCGGACTCATTGGGGTTGCCGACAAAAAATATTACCGGTGTTGCCAGAAGAAGCTTTGCGGTGGATATCTGGGCTATTGCCAAGCAAGTTACCGGGGCAAAAACAGTTTCCATGATCAGCAAAAACAACTTTTCCATGGCTCAGGTTCGGTCCGGTTTATTGGCAAAAGCAGATGATCTGGAGAAATTGTCCGGCGTACGAATGAAAGAGATGTATCTGTGCGATACATTTGATGAATGGAAAAAACATGTGGAGAATTGCCCTGAAGACCTGATATATTTAGCAGATACCTCCCGGATAACCAAGGGAGATGTTGAAATGCCCTCGACTGAACTGATCCGATGGACGGTTGACAACGCAAAGGTCCCTGTGGTTGGAGCCACCGAGGATGCGGCAAGGGACGGCGCCCTATTTTCTGTGGTGACATCCGAAGGGATTTGGGGCAAACAGATGGCGGATATGGTCATAAAGATCATAAAGGGGACTCCGGTTTCCGACATTCCCATGGAGACGGTTTCGAAAGGGAAATTATTGATCAATGCCAAAACCGCAACGGAAAAAAAGATTGAAATCCCTTATGAGATACTGAACTCAGCAGACCATATATTTGAATAGTGTCCATCCAGCAACGGTTAATTCGCCCAATTTCTGCGTTGGATAAAAATTTTAATCCTCAAAATACTTCGAGTATTCCTGTGGTTAAAATAGCAGCGAAGAGAGTACCCTTCCCTGAAGGCATCATTCTCATCCATTTCCGGGATGATGCCTTCAGGGTAGAAGTATTGCAAGTATTGGAAAAAATCTAAATCCCCCATAAGGCAATCCTCATCGCCGTTTGCTTGTCCTCAGCCATCTTGATCCTCCTTGAACATGCTTTAGAAAACAATTGATCACTGAAAACGTTTAATCTATAGTGTTGGCCTATAATATTTGCTTTATAATGCTGGCCGGTTTTAAGGACGGAAACCCCAAAAAAAGGAAATCATTCATGATGGAAAAATTTACGGAAAAAGACGGCTATCTTTACGGCCCATGGCGCTCGCCTGTGAATGAATGGGCAGGGGCATCCAGTTCCATCCATAACGATGACACCGCACGGAAAGTGGGCATGCGAGGCGGGACCATACCCGGTACCGTGCATTTGAACTTGTTTCCACCGCTTATGCTTGAATTATTCGGCCCTCGATGGTTTGAAAGCGGCTGCATCAGCATGTTTTATGCCTATGCCACCACCGATAGAGAAGAAGTCAGGGCCATTGTTCAAATGCCGGCCCAAAATACCCCGGATACTCTGCTGGAAGCCCGTGTGGAAGCCAGAACGGACAATCGCCTGGTGGCGCAAGGAACGATTTCCATGGGGAACCCGGCCCAACCGTCCTATTTGCATTCCCTGGAACTCAAAGATGCGCCACCGGAAGAACTCCGGATTCTGGCCGGGTTAAAGAAAGGCATGAAACTGCCGTCCAAGGAGGTTTTGATCCCCCGGGAAGATGCGGCCAAACGGGTGGAAAATATTACCGATCCGTTATCTTGGTATACCGGAGATTCCCCCTGGGGGGGACCGATCCTCAGCGTGTCTGCTGCTTATGGCGCATTGATCCTTGTTCCGATATTGCCCAAGGAACAAGAGGAAGGCTCCGTTGGATTTTTCGGGGCTACCGAAATAAAATATATCCATGGCCCGATAAAAACAGATGTGCCCTATACAGCCAACGGAGAGATCCTTTGTGTCGGGGCCAGTTCAAAAACGGAATTCTACTGGTACGATTCCATGCTGGAAGAAAAAGAGAGCGGAAAACCCGTGGCAAAGATGCGAAAACTGATCCGCAAGATGAAAAAATCGTCTCCGCTTTGGGCGTAATATCCATTTTACCACAAAAAAATCAGGGCGGATGATTATCCGGCCCTATATGCCTAATGATTGTAATTTTTTATTTTAAACAGTAAATGTCTATTCAGAAGTGGCGAATTTTGGTTCAGGGCAAGGCATGAAATTTTTAAAAACCACAGGAATAGTGAACTATTTCCATGATTTCAAAAATGCGAAAACGCAGGCCCGGGCCGAAAGGCGACGATTCTGAAAGACATTTTAATATCCCGGCATTTCTATAGCACACCGCTCCATGATCTTTTCATGGTGATAATCCGTATCGCCACAGACAAATTCCCAGGATTTGGCTCTTCGGAAGAATAAAGCGATGTCAAACTCCCTTGTAGTTCCGATGGCCCCGTGAAGCTGTATCGCGCGCTCACTGATGAATTTAAAATTTTCATTGGCACCGGCTTTTAAAATGGACGCCTCCAAACCGGCATCCTCGCCGTTGTCAATCATGCAGGCCACTCGATACAGGTATTCATGGATCGTATCGTAGGCAATCAACATGTTGGCCATAAAGTGCTGGATCGCCTGGTTCCCTCCGATGGGTGTGCCGTATTGCACCCGCTCTTTGGTATAGCCGGCCGTCATATCAATGCAGGCTTTGCATGCCCCGATCATTTCCGCGGCTTTTGCCACAGCAGCCTTGGTGTACATCTTCTCCAACGCCGACCAGCCGTTTCCAATGGTTCCCAGAATATCACTTTCCGGCACCTGAACGGCGTCGAATTTCACCGCACAAGTATTGTCCTTTGCAATGGTCTGCAGTTTTGAAACGGATAGGCCTGGTGTATTCGTATCCACAAGAAAGAGCGTAAGGCCGTCGTCATCTTTGTCTGCTTTGGCCGGCACGATGAGTTTGTCGGCAATATTGGCATCAGTGACAAACATTTTTGTGCCGCTGAGTTCATAATGCCCGTTTTTTCTTTCAGCAACCATTTGTATCCCGGTTTGCTGATAACTTCCTTCTTCCTCGTATTGTGCAAGAGACACCAGCATGCTGCCGTCCCCGATTTTCGGCATTAAGGCTGCTTTCTGGGCTTCCGAGCCACTCTCCAGGATGGCTAAACTTCCAATAATTGCGGTGGAAAAAAATGGGCTGGGCACCACCCGTTTGCCCAATTCTTCCTGGATGATCACCACATCCATAAAATCGCTGCCGAATCCGCCGTAAGTCTCCGGGATCAGAAGATCCAGCCACCCAACTTCCCGCATTTTTTGCCACATGGTTTTTGAGTACCCGTCATCACTTTCTTCAAGCTCCCTGACGAGGTCAAACGGGCACTCTTTTGCTACAAATTGAGCCGCCGATTTTCGGATTAATTCTTGCTCTTTGGAAAAATCAAGATCCATATGATCACCTCTTTTATGCTTTTAATCCATGTTCATTTGGAAATGGTGAATTTTGGTTTGGAACAAGGCCTGAATATTTTTGAAACCGGAGGAATAGCAGGCTATTTCGAGGATTTCAAAAATGTGAAAACGTAGTTCGAAGCCAAAAGGTGCCGTTTCCGGATGAACATTAAGATAGTTTGTACCGGGGCAGCCCCAACCCATTCCATGCAATAAGATTTCTTTGAACTTCAGATGATCCGGATGCAATGGTCGCACCCAACACGGATTGATATCCGAAGGTCAAAGCACCCTCCATGGGCGCATACTCGGATCCTTCCAACTGGCCGTAAAGACCCATCATCTCCGTTCCGAAATTCGCCAGACGCTGGCGCAGCTCGGTTTGAAAAACCTTGTTTTCCGACGCTGCCGCAGGAGAAAACACCAGCTTGCCTTTCATCTGCAGCCATGCGATTTTATAAGCCAATGACCGTCCAAGCTCAATATCGATGATGATCTTGGCCATCTTGTATCGAACAATCGGGTGATCAATGAGCAGTTTTCCATCTCTTTTGGTGGTTTTCAAGTAATCCATCAACTGATTGGCGGAACGCTTTAATCGAATATAAGAGGCTGTGTTGGCCCTTTCGAAATTCATGGTATTTCGTGTATAGGCCCAGCCGTTGTTTTCCTCTCCGATAAGGTCGTATGCCGGTATCTTCACATCCGTAAAAAAAACCTCGTTATACATGTGGGAGCCGTCCATATACTTGATGGGACGGACTTTGATACCGGGGGTTTTCATATCAACATTAAACACCGATAGTCCCCTGCTTCGCTTCTGGTTTGGATCGGTCCGGGCAAGCAAAAACATATGGGTCGCATGATGGGCGCCGCTGGTCCATATTTTTTGGCCGTTCACCACATAATGATCCCCGTTTTTAATGGCCGTGGTTTCCAGGGAGGCAAGGTCGGATCCGGCGTTCGGTTCACTCCAACCCTGGCAGTACCGTACTTCCGCCTTGACAATGGGAGGAAGAAGTCTTTTTTTCTGATCTTCCGTGGCATGGAGAATCAGGGTAGGGCCAAATAATTTTACCCCCATGCCATCCACTCCGGGAGCTCCGTAGAACTCCTGGGTCTCATTAAAAAGCAGTTGCTCGATAATCGGTGCTTCCCGCCCGCCGTATTCTTTTGGCCAGGCCATGATATGCCACCCTTTTTCAGCCACTTTTTTCATCATCACCCAGCGGAAATCATCCATCTCCTTGGAATCTTCTTCCGATCCGTAAACACCGGTGCCTTTTTTATGGGGCGCATGCTTCATTTCCGCTTCAAAAAAATCCGCGTATTCCTGTTTTAACGCCAATTCTTTATCCGTCAACTTAAGGTCCATTTCACGATCCTTTCTCTATGCGCTGAATTCCGTACGGGTTAAAATATCATCCTGCAGCGCTTTGGACAGATCAATATACCGGTAGGAGTATCCTGACACTTTCACCATCAGGTCCGGATAGTTTTTCGGATTTTGCTGTGCGTCCTTCAAGGTTTCCTTGCTGTATGGGTTGAACTGGATATGGCGTCCCCCCATTTCAAAATACGCCTCGAGCATGGAGGTGAGTTTCTCCAGACCTTCCTCGGATTGGATCATGGCCGGATTGAAATTCATATTCATTCCAGTGCCGTCGGGCATGGGAATGGCGGATACGGCGCATACAGAATGAAATACAGATGTCATGCCGTTCTTTTCAGTACCGTTTGCCGGAGAGATTCCATTGGACACGGGCTGTTTTGCCAAACGTCCATCCGGCGTGGCACCGGTATCACGGCCTTCATAAACATGGGTTCCGGAAGCCACGAGCAGGGGACGATAAACACCGCCCAGAATGCAAGCATGTTTTCTGGCTTCTTCACTGTATACCTTGGCCACCCACACAGCGATGTCATCCACTTTGGGATCGGCGTTTCCATATTTAGGCGCGAAATTTATGATTTTTTGACGCAAGGCTTCCGCGCCCTTAAAATTATTCTTCAAATGTTCCACCAGTTCAGCCATGGTTACCAGTTTTTCTTCGAACACGGCCCATTGAATGGCGGCCAAAGAATTGGCCACCGTGGCCAGGGCTCTGGCCGATACCCCGCCGTGATTGAATTTGGACCCGCCGCTGGTGAGGTCCAGTCCGGACTCCACACAACCTTCGATGGTGGAAGACAACAGCGGGGTGGGGAAGGCATCGGCAAACAGTTTATCTTTGATATTGGCCCGTTTGACCATCAGCGCCATGTTGTATTGCAGTTGATCCACAAAGGCTTTTTTTACATCTTCAATGGATTCAAACGTATCCGGTAAGGGGGTCTTTGAACCCATCTGCTGCCAGTCGGCTCCGAATTGGCGGCCTTCGTGGAGGGCCATTTCCAAAATGGCCGACAGCCGGATGCTGTTGCTGGCGGTGTATCCGTTATTGTTCCCCGTGCCCGTGGGTTCCACACACCCCACAATGGAATAATTTCTGGCATCCTGAAGGGGATATCCATCTTGGTTCAGGTCTCTGATAATCACCGTATCATTGAAAAACGCCACTCCGGCAGTGCGGCGGTGGGTTTCAACCACCTTGCGCAAAAATGATCTTGGCGTATTTTCCGAAATCCTGACTGCCAGACCGTTTCGAAGGCCCTTAATGTTTTCATGGGCTTCAAGAAACAGGTAGGACATGGCATTAACGGCACTCGCCCCGTTTTTATCCATCCCGCCGATGGTGATATTGTTGGCCCCGAAGGCAATGAACGTGGAGAGTTTGACCAGATATTCTTCTATGATGTCAATGGCCTGCTCCTTGGTAAGAAGACCTGCCTCCACATCCTTCTGATAATAAGGATAGAGCAGTTGATCCACTCTTCCGGGAGCAAAGATGGAATCCTCACCATAGCTGATCACCGTGGTGATTTGGGTCATCCAGATGGATTGCAGGGCTTCCATGAAATTGCCGGCCGGGAGTTCCGGAACCTTTCGGCTGCGATTGGCGATATCGCAAAGTTCTTTTTTCCTTCCCCCAGAAGATGTCCGGGCCATGGTTTCTGCAAGGTCCGCATACCGACGGGCATGTTCAATAACGGCATTTGCTGAAATCTGTACGGCCTCCAAAAAATCCTTTCGTTTATCATAGAGCGGCGCGTCATTTTTAAGCCGGTCCAATTGTGTTTTGGCTTGGTGGGCAATTCCGGAAAACCCCAAATCCAGAACTTTTTGAAGTCCCACAGTCACATGCCCCTGCATACCGCCAGCGCCCACCGGTCCTTTTGTGGGCTCTCCCTCACGAAGCACACCTTCTTTTCTCCACTGGTCAACCATTCGGGAATGGAGATCTTTTCCCTCCCAGTAGGGGAGGATCTCATTTGAAAATTCGTGGACCATTTCATCCGGAAGGTTTAAGTACCCTTTTAAAAATTCAGGGCTGTTGCCGCCGACTTTGTCCATGAAACGGATGGCGTCCACATCCTTGCCTTGGAACTGAATCCCCACAAAACTCATGAGGCTGGATAAGGACCGTTCAATGCCGATGGGACCTGCCACTTTCTTGATGGTTTTGGCCCCCACGAGCAATTCATCGTCATCTATTTTTATGCTCATGTGGCGAAGGGTTTTTTCCAAGCCTTTTGCCGCACGTATTGCCGGAAGGCTGCCTTCAGTTTCCCGATATGCCTGGGTGTAGTAGCGGGCTCTTTCAATATCAGCCTCATAACTGCTCGATAATAAATCATATTTCATCCTGGCAATTCTGTCGGAGTACGGTTGATTTTTTTCAAACCCTTCAAAAGGGGTTTTGTTGACTGGATGGGTGGTTGTTTGCATGATTCCTACCTCCTCATGAAAAAAGGTATATTAAAGGTTGTTTGCAGATTGATGTGTATTGATGGTTTTGATTGAAATGTTATATTGCTTTATAGTTTTAATCTAATGATTTTTAATGTCGGATGTCAATAAATAATTGATAACCCGATCAAGGGTGTAATATAGGTTTCACACTATACAACGACCATGGAGTGCAATCATCCCAACAGGAGGAAAAAATCATGCCATTTATTGAGGCAAACCAGCTCAATGTCTATTATGAGAAATCAGGCCGTGGCGAAACGCTTTTTGTCATCTCCGGTTCAGGGGGGGACCTGCGGGTAAAACCCAATATTATGGATTCACCCCTGAATCAATCTTTTACAGTGATCAGCTATGATCAGCGAGGACTGGGACAAACCCGATGCGATTTGCCCGCTTATGAGATGAAAGATTTTGCCGAAGATGCAGCCGCCATAATGGAGACACTGGATATCGCCCCCTGTTCCGTGCTGGGAATATCTTTCGGGGGGATGGTGGCCCAGGAGTTGGCCATCCGTTATCCGGAAAAGATCAAAAAACTCGGGCTGGCCTGTACAAGCTCGGGGGGTGCGGGAGGCTCTTCTTATCCCTTGCATGAATTGCAGGCCCTGCCATTGGACGAGGCCATTGCAAAACAGATTGAAATTTCAGATACACGGATCAATTCGGAATTTAAGCTAAATCGTCCCGAAATCTATGGGAAGATCGTTGCGGATACAAAAAAACGAAGTGAAGCCACGCGATCACCCGAATCCATACAAGGCAATCGGAAGCAGATGGAGGCCCGTAAAGGCCACGACACCTTTGACCGATTACCTTTGGTGAAAATCCCAACCGCCATATTCGGAGGAAAGTATGATGGGATATCCCGTCCGGAAAATCTCAAGGCCCTACAGAAGCAAATTTCAGGCGCCACCCTTGAGTTTTTCCAAGGTGGCCACATGTTTATGATCCAGGACAAACATGCGGCCCCTCGAATGGCCCGTTTTTTTCTGGAATGAATCAACCGTGTTTTTGAGCCTTTGTCACTTTGTGTTGGTAGGGCTTTACAATTCCCCGATACCGCCAAATCCCATGTATACGGGCTCTTTATAATTCGGAACGGCATCCATGCCCAGGGCGTTATCCTTGCTGCAGGCCACAACACATTGTCCGCACCCGATGCAGCGCTCCTTGTTATGCTGGAAGGTCTTTGCTTTTACATTGACGGTTATGGCTCCCATGGGACAGGCCAGGGCGCATTTCCCGCAGTTGGAGCACTTGTTGGAATGGTAAACCGGCAAAAATTTAGGCGGGTAAATGGCTGCCGGCATGCTGAATTCACTGACGCCTCGCATATAATGGCAGCAGCATCCACAACAGGAGCAGGATGTGCTGGAGCTTTTCGTGGGGTCCACATTCATGGTCCAGGTGACCAAACCCGAAGCTTCGGCTTCGATTTTAATATCAATCAATTCTTTCAGTTCCACCCGCCTGGCCCTTCCGTCACGGATGCTCCCTTCGGCCATGGGTCCCATGACCGTGCAGACTTCCATGGGTCGCCCGCAATTTTGTCCCATGATATCCGTGGTTATCCGGCACTGGCAGAGGGTTACGCCAAGGGATTTGCCAAAAGGTTCATACATTTCTTCCAGCTTGTCTGCGGGCAGGGCCACCTGGTTGGTTTTGATCAAGTGCCCCACGGGAAGGTATCGAATCACGGATTTTTCCGCCGGAGCCTCTCCCCTGCCGGCAGTAAAGCCGGTATCAAACAATTTTTCAAACAATTCCGCAAAACGATGATGCCATGGTGTTAAATGCTCCATGGAAGTATGGGCCAGGACGGTTTCAAAGGCCCCGGGGACAAGGGGGATGGTAAAATAGACGCATCGGTCCTTTGGCCCCATTCCCATGATGATGCGTTTTTCCTTGGACAGCCTTTCAAGAATCTCCCGTATTTCATCCACCGGTCGATGTTCCCGCTCGGCAATGGCTGCTGCGGTAAGGTCCATCACGCCTGGTTTAAGATGTCTGCAAACCATGGCTTCTTCTTCGGTAAACATATGCTGGATCAATTCCATAAGCTCGTCACAGATTCCGGGCCCCCGGAGCTTTTTGCTGGCATAAACTTCGGCAACATCCAGATAGGCCCGGGGGATTCCCGGATAATCACCAGCGGATTTCCGGACGAGGGTTTTCAATTTCGGTTCCACAGGGCCAATCACCCCATCCTTATTCTGGATAAACCGGTTGGTAAAGGATTGTTTGTTTTGCATGTGAGACTCCTTTGTTCTATTGCGATTAATCGTAAATTATATGAAGCTGAAATGGCTTCTGACGTAATGTGGCACCATCGCGGTGGCAAATGACCGGAATACTTCTGCAGCCCAAAAGGGCGGGTGCGATCGGTTTTTCCCCAGCGTCGATGAATATCGTTTTTTCGCCCCGGGTTGTCAATATATTTATTGATACAATACAATATGTTGAATGTGCGGTTGATCCGTGTTAATGCATAGGTTCATTGCGTAGAATAAAAATGCCATTCCCGGGATTTTGCGGTTTTTGACTGCATATGCCCCATGAAAAGGAAAAAGTGATGATTGAAATAACCATGACGGAAACCGCAAAGATTGAACTTCTCAAGGTATTAAAACATGCTGCGGCCAAATCTGTTCGTATCATTGAGCAAGGCTTTGGCTGAATCGGCCCCAGATTGGGAATGGTTCTGGATGAACCAAGGGAAGCGGATGAGACTGTGCGCTTGCATGGCATCGAATTTGTTTATGATATAAATAATGAAAAATTATTCAACCAAACGGTGATTGACTATAAGGATTCCTGGTATGGGGAAGGATTTGTCATTTGCTCTCCGCTCTCCGAGCCATGTTAAAATCATTGGAGAGATTCAAAGTGTATTTCTAATGGCAAGCTTATCCCTGTTGATTCATTCCGGTGTTTCATCTACCAGGTGTCGATGTAAGGGTACTTTTTATCGGATCTTTGCGGAACCGGCGGAAGGCTGTTAAGACCCATTACGATCCACGACCGTGTATCGGCTGGATCAATGACATCGTCAATCCCATAACCTCCCGCGGCATTGACCGCCTTTGCCCGGTCGTAGGCGAAATCCACCCGGCGGGCAAATTCCGCTTGCCTTTCTTTCGGATCTTCGATGGCCATCAGTTCCTTTCGGTAACCGAGTTTTACGGCGCCCTCAATGGCCATGCCCGAGAACTCCGCTGTGGGCCAGGCCACCGAGAAGAAGCCGACAAATGAGCTGGCCCCGCACATGGCTTGTACTCCAAGGCCGTACGCCTTGCGAACAATCACCGAAAAAAGTGGCGAGGTCATATTGGCACCTGCATTAAAGGTTCGTACGCAGTGCCTCACCAGGGCCGTGGCTTCCACATCGGGTCCCACCATCATGCCCGGGCAATCCATGAGGCTTAAGACCGGCAGATCAAAAGCATCGCAAAGCTGGAGGAACCGGGCGCATTTGTCCGCCCCATCGGAATCGATGGCCCCGGCCAGATGGAACGGATTGTTGGCAATGACTCCCATGGGCTTGCCTTCAATCCGGATAAACGCCGTGATGATGCCGATCCCGAATTTCTCCCGGATTTCGAGGATCGAGTTTTCGTCGGCCAGGGTTTGGAGGATCTCCCGCATATCGTACAACCAAAGCCTGTTTTCAGGAATGATATGTCGCAATTTTCGCTGATCCGGTGCGGACCATTCGCTGACGGGTCCCTGAAAGTAGGAGAGGTATTTCTTGGCGGTTTCCACGGCCTCGGCTTCATCTTTCACCAGAATGTCCACAACGCCGTTGGGGACCTGAAACGACATGGGCCCGAGTTCTTCCGGTGTGTAGACGCCCAGGCCGCCGGCTTCCACCATGGCCGGGCCGCCCATGGCAATCGTGGACCCTTCCGTGGCAATAATGACATCACAGCAACCGAGAAGAACCGTGTTCCCGGCAAAACACCGGCCATTGTTAATTCCAATCAGGGGGACCCATCCGCTTAGTTTCGAAAAATGCGTAAAGGTGTCCGTATCAAAGGCGACCCTTGGCCCGGTGTAATCATCCCCGGGACGGCCGCCGCCGCCTTCGGTGAAGATGATGACCGGAAGTTTGAACCGTTTGGCCAGGTCGAACATGCGGTCCTGCTTATAATGATTTCGCCTGCCTTGGGTACCCGCGAGGACCGTGTAGTCGTATGCCAGAACCATGGTCCGGGCCCGGTCACGGGAGAAGTACTTGCCGTTAATCCCCCCGATGCCGGCGATCAGCCCGTCAGCCGGTGTTTTTTCCCGTAGTTCTGCGTCATCGAATTTTTGATGCTGGAGGGCAACCACCAGGGGCCCGTATTCCTTGAACGTTCCCGGATCCACCAATTGGTCGATATTTTCCCGGGGCATCCGGTATCCCAGTGCGTGGCGCCTGGCCACGGCCCCGGGTCGGGCATCATCTTTCGTGAGGGCGTGCCTTTCATAGGCTTCTTCCAGGTCCGGCCGGATAAAATCGGGATCGATCTCTTCAATGTCCTGTACTTCGGCTTCTCCCACATCGGCTGCTTCGATAAACATCAGCCGGTGCCCTTGGACGATGATATCCCCTTCGGAAACATTGATCTGCCGAATGATCCCGGAACACTCGGCTTTAATGGTATGCTCCATCTTCATGGCTTCCATGATGAGGATCGGTCGGCCCATGTGGATGGCATCTCCCTCTTGGACCAGAATCCGTATAATCGTGCCTTGAATCGGAGAGGCGATACCGATCATTCCCTCTTTTTCCGGAAGCGGGTTCTCGCCGCTGCTTGTTCCGGAGGGAGGCGTTTGTGCGGTTTTTGTTTGGAGCGTATAGTCAAATATGGCCAGGGGATCGGCACTTTTCATTTTTGCCGGTGCTGCGCCGGTCCGGTTGCTGCTGCTGGTTCTCTCCATGGCGGGACTTTCCATCCAACGCCGGGGAGATGGCGGGGCGTCTTTTCCGGCAAGCACAGGCACGTTTTCATCCACCCAGCGGGTGTGGATCCCGCCGTTTATGAAATCTGCATGGGCCAGCACGTTTTGAAGAAATCCGATATTGGTTTCAATGCCTTCCAGCCGGAACTCGCTCAGTGCCCGGATGGCACGGTGTACGGCGTTCCCGAATTTTTGTGTCGGCGAGTGCACAATGACTTTCGCCAGCAAAGAATCAAAAGACGGGTTCACGGCATATCCGGCATATCCGAATCCATCGGTTCGAACGCCCGGCCCGGTGGGAGGTTCATAGGACCGCAGCGTGCCAAAGGACGGTTGGACAGCCCCGTCTTCGGTGATGATTTCCATGTTTATTCGGGACTGAATGGCAATTCCCCTGGGTTTAACGGTGTTCGGGTCATCCAACCCCAGTGCGTGAAGGGATATTCCCCGGGCCAGTTGAATCTGGGTTTGGACAATGTCCACGCCGGTCACCGCTTCCGTCACGGTATGTTCAACCTGCAGCCGGGCATTGGTTTCGATGAACGCAAACGAACGCTCCCTTTGGGGATCACCGGATGAAACAAGAAATTCAAAGGTGCCGATATTGGTGTAGCCGATGCTTGCCGCGAATCCCATGGCGGCTTCGATGATTTCCAGTCTCAGTGAATCGGAAATAAAGGGTGCCGGGGCCACTTCGATCAATTTCTGGTGCCGCCGCTGAACACTGCATTCCCGTTCCCCCAAATGGGTGATGGCTCCATGGCAGTCTCCGAGGATCTGAACCTCGATATGCCGGGCATGCCGGAGGAGTTCTTCGACGTATAGATCCTTATTTCCGAAGGCCTTTTCAGCCTCGATCTGACAACGGTCATAGGCTTCTTCGATCTGCCCCATGTCGGTGACCATGCGCGATCCCCGCCCGCCGCCGCCGGCAACCGCCTTGATCATCAAACCGCTATCCGTCCCCAGGGAAGAAAAAAAGGCTTTGGCTTCTTCAAGGGATACGGGCCGGTTGATCCCCCGGAGGACCGGCACCCCTGCCTCGACGGCTGCTGTCCGGGCCTTGGCCTTATCCCCTAGAAGCGCCAGGTTTTCCACCGTGGGCCCGATAAATAAAATTCCTTCTTCCCTGCATTGCCGGGCAAAATCCGTATTCTCTGCAAGAAATCCATACCCGGGATGGATGGCATTGCATCCGGTGCTCCTGGCAACAGCGATGATCTGATCCATATCCATATAGGCCGGAACCCCCCGGCCTTTTAACGGCCGGACGTCGTCCGCCATTTTTATGTGAAGGGATGTGGCATCATCTTCTGAAAAAACGGCCACGGTCTTGAGATTCAAATCTTTGGCGGCACGAATAATTCGGATGGCGATTTCACCGCGATTGGCAATCAGCAGGCCATTGATTTCCATGGGTACCTCTTATGGTTTTTTTCAGCTTATTCTTCGCCGGGCAACGTCTTGGCCCACTCCGTAAATGTACGGGCATACAACTCCGGGTCCAGAAGGTGCATGTTGTGCCCCATTTCAGGGAATGAAAGACGTGTAAAAGGCTGTCCTGTTTTTTTAATGATGGCTTCCACATGATCCACCTGGCGTGTGGTGCTTGCGCCCAGATGTCTTCCCGTTTCAGGGTCGATCTTTGAAAGGTGATGCGTAAACAGAACCGGGCATTTTACTTTCTTAAGCATCCGTTCATGGTCACAGGAGGCGCTGACACTGCCTGTCGTAAATGCCTTTGCCCACTCCGGATCATACTCTTTCATGTTCTGGGGGGGCTCATTTTTAAATTTTGAATACCCGGCTTGAAAACTGATCATCATGTGGGCCGGAAGAAAATCCCCAACACCCTCCAGCATGCCTTCCCAGTCACCGATACACCATTGGCCACCCAAATAGGTATTGTACAGTTCAAAAACAGGCCCGGCCCCCTCCCTAATGCCGGGTCCGATAGCCGGCTTGGTTTCTGATGAGAACAGGGGCGGGTCTTCATAATGGGCTGCTCGAATCATCCCGGCAGGTGCATAGGCGGAGAGCCAGGCGGCAATGACGCCCCCGGAGGATAGGCCGCTGATGATGACGGGCCGTTTGATATGAAAGGCAATGAATTTAACCAAATCATTGCCGAAATTGTCATAAGTGTATCGGCCGGGGGTCCGGCTGGATCGGCCCTGTCCCCGAAGATCCACGGCAAAAGTCTGGAAATGCTCTGAAAGCAGTCCCATGGCTTTTTCATATCCCCACCACGATTCGGTCTGGCCGGGGATCAGGACAACGGCCGGCTTGTCGGATGAACCGGATGTGGCAAAATTGATCAATACTTCCCCCGTGTCAAACAGGTGTTCTTCATACCGGTGAGGTTTATATGTTTCATCCGGATGTTCTGGTCCATATTTGATTTTAGGCATTGTTATTTTCCTTTCAGGACAAAAAATATTGATGGTACTCTGAAGACTTATCAACATCACTTTCGGAGTAAAAATGTGCTTCAAAATCAATTTTCTTCATGCAAAATTATCCATCATTGTCTGCTATCATAGCGATTGGAAAATTAAAACATCAAAAATTCAGTATAAACAAGAACGATGATTTGATGAAACAAGAGGAGTTTAAAACAGGGATTGTCAAATGAATTGAACTCAACCTTTCTCGGGAAAAGACGATAAAGGATATATGAAAATAACCAGCCCTGTGATCGCGAATAAGGGAAAAAAAGATTGTACCCGGATGAGCCGATGGAAAAAGGAGATGGATGTCATGTTAAAATGGAGAAAAATAGCAGTATTTTGTATTCTCGGTTTGGCAATATGCACTGGAAGCGCCTGGAGTGAGGGTAAAGTGGCAATCATCGCAGGCCTGCCCGAAGCGACCATGAAAAGCACACCGACCTTTGATCCTTTGTTTCAAGAAATGGAAGAAGTCCTTAAGGCAAATAATGTCTCATGGGAATATTTTTATGTGGACCTGGACAAGGCCCCGGATGATGCCGCCCGGATGACTTTGGGAAAAGAGACCATCAACAAGGTCAAAGCCATAAACCCCAAGGTGATTATTGTCGTTTTTGACAATGTGATCACCTACGTCGCCAAACAGGTTGAAGATATCCCGGTGGTGGCCGGATATTTTTTTGGTTCACCCGAATCCTTGGGGTTGCCCACCAAGAATATTACAGGAGTTGCCAGAAGAAGCTTTGCCGCGGATATCTGGTCCATTGCCAATCAAATCACCGGTGCAAAAACCGTTTCCATGATCGGAAGGAACAACTTCTCCATGGTCCAGGTGAAGGCCGGTTTAATGGCCAAGGCGGATGCCCTGGAAAAAATATCCGGGGTTCGTCTGAAGGACATGTATCTGGTTGAAACAGTTGATGATTGGAAAAAACATATTGAGAACTGTTCCGAAGACCTTATCTACATCGTGGGTACGACCATGATCATGGATGGAGACAAGGAAGTGCCTTCGCCCGAGCTCATCCGCTGGACGGTGGATCATGCAAAAGTTCCTGTTGTAGGGGCGACGGAGGATGCCGCAAGAGATGGCGCATTATTTTCCGTGGTGACCTCAGAGGGGATCTGGGGAAAACAGATGGCGGATATGGTCATCAAGATCATCAATGGTACGCCGGTTTCTGAAATTCCCATGGAGACGGTTTCAAAGGGTAAATTGTTGATCAATGCCAAAACCGCCACGGAAAAAAAGATCGAAATCCCCTATGAAATTCTGAGTTCCGCAGACCAGGTTTTTGAATAGGGGGAAAGCCTTGTCTATCCTGTTGCGCTATCGTTGAAAAAGTAAACCATTCAACGATAGTCAGGGCTTTTCATGGATCGGATAGAAAACACAGATGCTGATGCCGTACTGGAGTTCCGGCCTTGGAAGATAGTGTAAAAACAGCCCTCGTGGTGGAGGGCGGCGGCATGCGCGGCGTGTTTGCCGCCGGTGTGCTTGATTGTTTTCTGGAGAAAAACTTCGATCCCTTTGACACCTATCTGGGTGTATCCGCCGGTGCCTGCAATCTCGCCTCCCATCTTGGAAAACAGTTTGGCCGGAATTACCGCTCCTATACCGAATACATGCTGCTGCCCGAATTTTTCAGCCTGAAGAAATATCTGCAGGGATCTCATTACATGGATCTGGACTGGCTCTGGGACCATATGGCCCGGGTGGAACCCTTGAATGTGAAGGGCGCAGCGGAAAAAGAGTTTTATATGGTCGTCACCCGGGTGCAAACCGGCGGGGCGGTGTATCTTCGGGCGGATGAGCGAACGCTTTTTGAAGCCCTCAAAGCTTCATGCGCCATGCCCCTTCTCTATCAGGGAGTCGTAAACATCGAGGGTTCTGAGTACCTGGACGGCGGTCTGGCCGACTCCATTCCCGTGCAGGAAGCCCATCGGCGCGGGGCGCGGCGGATCATGGTGATTCGGTCCCAGCTCGCCTTCTACAGCAAAAAAAGCTTTTGGGAGAACCGATGCATTCCTCTGTTTTTCCGGCGCAATCCGGCCCTTCGACAGGCCCTAAGCGAACGGGAGTCCCGTTACAATTCGGTGCTATCATTCATTAAAAATCCACCCACCGATACCGAGGTGTTAGAGATCTGCCCTTCCACGATCCGCTCCGGACGCACAACCCGGGCCAGACATCTGCTGGAGATGGATTACGCCGAAGGAAAACGCATGGGCCTCTGTGCGATCCAAAAATGGCAGCAAAATAAGCCGGGAAATTATTGACCATTTCAGGCAAGGGTTCACAGCCTTATCCTTATTTTGCATCATTAAAGCAGTCAATTAAATAGGAAACCTCAATTTCCCCCTCCCCCTCGGTGGGGGAGGGTTGGGTGGGGGGTGAATCAGGAAGGTAATTAAGCCGGGTTAATATTTCAAAATGTCACTCTTTTTCTTCTGCAGTGCATAATTTTTTTTCCGAATTATGCCGCCGCTTACGAACACGTATAATTTTCCGGGTTTTACCGCCAAGGAAATTTGCTGAAAGGGTCTTGCTTAATGCAATGTTTCACCGCATGGTGTGTAAATATTATTGATTTATCTATATTTTTATGATGTAAGAATGCCATTGTTTATCCCAAAAGCGTTTTCTGAAGAAATAATCCAGCAAAGATCCAGTACAAATTAGGTTAATCTTTTTGATTGCGTAATAATTTAGTTAAATCACAGTTAGTTATATTATGATATGGTAAGTTCGATATTTTTTTAACCCGCCGTATGACCGGAAATTACCGCCATCGGCATAATATATAGGTTAGATTTAGAAAATGAAATTTTTAATGAATAAAAAGTTTATATTCTCGTTCGTTGTGTTCACAATTGCTCTGGTTTGGATGAACTGGGATAGTTACCCTGTAATTTCAAAACAGGATTTAATTCGACAAAACACAGATCTATTAGCTGAAAGGATAGAAGGGATTACACCAATTGGAAGTTCAGCAGATATTGTCAGAAATAAAATTAAGCTGATTCTAAAACGAAAATATACTTTAGTAAAAATGAATGGTTTAGGACCAAAGATGAGAAGGGGTAGGTATAGGGGTTTTGAGACAATTCCAGAAAAAGATGACTACATAATTCAATGCACATTAACCACTTATGGTTGGGCTAAAAACTTTTTTTGCGCTGGTAGTGTTGCCGATGGTATATGGCTTTTGGATGAAAATAACAAATTAAAGGAAATTACAGTTAGACGTTGGAAAGATGGCATGTAAAAAATCTAACAACCGTTTTCACTCAGACGCGGCTACGCCGCGCATGGTGAAACGGGGCGTTATACACCATATGAATCTATCGAGATTTTACATAAAACAAGGCGAAGTAAACCTAAATGAAAAGTTTATCTCCTTGCGCCTCGTGAAAGAGGCGCTTAAAAAGAATCTCAGAATTGTTGTTTTGGATGAATCTTCCAAGCATCTATCATGTAAGATGATCAGGTGGGCACGGTTGTACGGTGCACCGTCGATTTTCCCGCATCCTAAGTTAGACTTGACATTTATTGAAGAAAATAGCGAGACTATTATCAAATACCGCTACCAATATTATGATTTGGTTTTCGCCTTGATCTGTGCTTCCGCATTCATAATAATTGGGCCACAAATATTCGAAACCAAGTCGCTATGGGAAGGTTTGGGATATGGATTTATACTCTGTATCAGCATAGGACTATTTGCCTCATTCGCGGTATATCTGGATACAAAGTATTATGTTCATTTAATACGGAGGGCCTTAAAAAGAATTTGAAAGAGTGTATAACAAGTGGCTTTACATCGGACTCGGGCCAAAGGGCGGCCCTCGCCGGTAAGCCACAGCGAACCCCGCAGTCAGTTCGCGAGTTAGGCGCAAGTAAAATGGAAGTAATTGATAAAACATGATCGAAAGAAGTTAATTTTCAGCCAATATGCAACAGCAAAGAACTTTTTTCAAGATAAATTTCATTACAGTACTACCTC
>Ga0180732_1000844_pt1 | contig 22113 bp, 22 predicted proteins | sample KR11_01MetaG_FD_148674 | JGI IMG/M metagenome (GOLD analysis project Ga0180732, IMG submission 148674) | Groundwater microbial communities from the Olkiluoto Island deep subsurface site, Finland - KR11_0.1 MetaG | ecosystem: Environmental > Aquatic > Deep subsurface > Groundwater | place... | reverse complement strand
ATGATAGATACCATGTCTTTTTTAGTTTTCTTCTCACCGTAAGATACACGTCCAGCCGGTGTTGTAGTGTTACTACCACCGATTGGTGTTGAAGATGAACGTTGTCCACCCGTATTTGCATATACTTCATTGTCAAGAACAACGTGCATAATATTATGACCACGTTCCATACAACCAGAAATCCATTGGAAACCGATGTCGTAAGAAGCACCGTCACCCGCAAAAGATACAAACTTAGGATTACGATCTGGCTGCTTTAGGCGACCTTTAGTTTTAAGGGCTTTATACATAGATTCTGCACCAGCAACAGCAGTTGAACCATTTTCAAAGCCGATATGAATCCAAGAAGCATCCCAAGAAGTATACGGATAAACCGCAGTACAAACTTCGAGACAACCAGTTGACGCTGAAAGTACTAAATCATCATTCGTAGCGTTTAAAACCTCGCGAACGATAATAGAGTGCGCACAACCAGGGCAAAGAAGGTTCGCACCTTCAAAACGGTCAGCTGATGTAGAAAACTCTTTTAAGTTTTTTATTTTTTTCATTTCACTCATAGTTTTCTCCTTATAAAAATGATAGTTTCGGTCCACGAACACCGATAAACTGTTGTAATGGAGTCAATACTTTACCAGCATCAACGTTAGCTTGAAGTTCAGTATATAAATCTACTAAATGTTTCTTTGTCAAGTCACGACCGCCAAGGCCATAAATTTTTCCAGAAAGTAAAGGACGTTTATCAAGATTGAAAAGACAACCTGCCATCTCATTAAATAACATACCCGGAGCACCGCCTGGAGCTGAACGATCAAGTGTTGCTATTGCTTTAGCACCTTTAAGAGCTTCTTGGATTTCAAAGAATGGGAATGGACGTATTACACGTATACCGACTACACCAGCTTTAATACCTTTTGCTCTCATCTCAGTTGCCACTTCACGAGCTGTTTCAACCGAAGTACCCATACAAACAACTGCAACATCTGCATCGTCCATATCATATTTTTCAACTATGTTATATTTACGACCTGTAAGTTTTTCAAAATCATCAAACGCAGCTTGAACTTTTGGCATAACTTTTGTCATAAGATCATTATGCTGACGAGCTTTATGTTCAAAGTGCCAATCTTCTTCAGTTTGTACACCATGTGTTACAGGATGTTCAAAGTCAAGCATGTCATTCATAGGTTTAAAATCACCTACAAAGCTATATGCAACATCATCAGTCATAGTTTTTACACCTTGCGCTGTATGTGAAGTCATGAAACCATCTTGATGAACCATACATGGAAGTCTCACTCCATGATCCTCAGCAACTCTAAATGCAATAAAATTTAAATCATAAGCATCTTGAGGGCAATATGCATTCAATTGAATCCAACCGCTGTCACGACCGAGATACATATCTGAGTGGTCACCATTAACATTCAGTGGAGCAGCAAGAGCACGGTTAACAACATTTAAAACTATCGGTAAACGCATACCTGAAGCTTGATACAGTGTTTCAACCATAAGTGCATAACCCTGAGAAGAAGTTGCAGTTGCAACACGTCCACCAGCAGCAGCAGCACCGATACATCCTGACATTGCAGCATGTTCAGACTCAACTAGTACAAATTCACCTTCAACATAACCATCTGCTAAGAACTTTGCATAACCCTCAACAATAGGAGTAGATGGAGTAATCGGATACGCAGCAACAACGTCAATTTGACACTGTCTTAAAGCTTGTGCAGCAGCGTGATTTCCATCCCATACTTCAATGTCTCTTAATTCCATTTTATCAAATGCCATTATTTTTCCTTACTTTCTTTAGCAGGCCATTTTGCTAACTCTGCTTCTTCATCTGCATGTTCTGGGAACATTAAAAGTGATTTAGGGTTTGTAGGACAAACCTCAACACAAATTCCACACCCTTTACAGTGATCCATATCAACACCAATCATTTTTTTATCTCTAGCAATAATTGACATATCCGGACAATAAATCCAGCAAAATTGACAATCTATACAAAAATCTTTTGCAAATATTGGCTTTTCTATTCTCCAGTCTGCAACACTAGCAACAAACGAATTGCTTTGAGAGTAATTACGATCTTCCTGTTGCGTAGTAGCTATATCATTTGATACACCGTCAAATGAACGAAGCATAGCTCCGATTTCAAATTCGTCCCATCCTCTATTTGCCATTGTAACTCCTTATTTCACTTCGTCATATGCGCGCTGAATAGCAATCATATTAGCATCGATTATTTTTTGAGGTAATTTTCCAAGAATTCTCACCATACTCTCTTTAAAAAACTCTATGTCATACATTCCCGAAACTTTCATAAATGCACCAAGCATCGGTGTATTTGGAATTGGTTTTCCAATTGTCTCCTGAGCTATAGTCATACAGTCAACTGTATAAACTTTCTTGCCCTCCAATTTTGGTTGAGCAGCAACAAGCTCTTTAGTGCTCATGTGAGTAGTTATAATATATACTGTATCTTCTCTGTGATTGATTGTAACATCAGATGTAAAAACTAATGCCGGGTCAATTACGAAAACAAAATCTGGTTCCATATACTTCTCGTGATTCATAATCATCTTATCATCAACACGATTATATGCTGTCATAGCAGCCCCACGTTTTGCCGAGCCGTAAAATGCAAATGCCTGAACATGTTTGCCTGTAGTAGAAATAACATCCGCCAAACCCTTAGCTCCAGTTACTGCCCCTTGTCCAGCACGACTATGCCATCTAATTTCTAGCATTCATTCTCCTTTGTTTTCAAGAAATTTAAAAAATTTTCTACCAGTTCTAATATAATGTATTTTAGGCAAGTTGCTCTTAAATATAGCTTGATAGATTTATACTTTTTATATAACTAAGTTATATGTGTGATATCTTCCTTCTCTGTAAGTATCTTACTGCCTCAAGAGCATCATCCACGATAATATCTGTAAATATTTTTAGTGTTTTATAGTTATCATATCCACTTAACACTCCTATGGAATTTACTTCTGCATTTTTTGCACAAAGAAGATCTAGCTTTGTGTCACCTATCATCCATATCTCTTTTTCAGCACTGTTTAAAGCTTTCAAAGCTGTTAAAATTGGCTCTGCATGCGGCTTAGGCTGTTCTACGTGTTCCCGTCCTATTAGGACTTCAAAATAGTGCATCAAACCAAAATGTTCTAAAAGTATCTGTGAATATACTCCTGTTTTAGTTGTTACAATTCCAAGCGTTGCAAATTTACTTGCTTCTTCAACAGCTTCCTTTGCACGCGAGAGTAAAACAGTTTTTTGAGTGGAAATTTTGCGGTAATGTTCTTTATAAGTTTCTACAAAATCCCAAACTTTTTCTCTTTCAATACCAAGTTCTGCAAACATGATATCCAGGGGGTACCCTATCAATGCTACAATAGCTTCATCTGTCGGCTGCAGACAACTATGCATCTTATAAGTTTGATGAAAACTTTCCAGAATTGCTTCTGTGGAGTCAATTAATGTTCCGTCTAAATCAAATAAAATTATCATTGTATCTCTTCCTTTTCCCACTCTATATAATTATGCCAGATACCGCTTGGGCTTGGTTGAATATTTTTTATATTTTTACTCGTGGCAGTAATTGAATTTGGTATATACAAAAAAAGATAAGGATTGTCATTAACAATAATTTTAAACATCTCTCTAAAAAGAGCATCCAATTTTGGTTTATCAATAATTTCTTGAGACTCTTCTATCATTTTATCTATAAGCGGATTATTATAACCGACAAGATTGAAACCCCCTTTTTTATCGCTCTGTGTATGCCAAAACATATAAGGGTCAGGCATAGGAGAGAGACCCCAACCAAGGAGTACCGTATCAAAATCATTTGGAAATACAACCATATTTAAAAATGCCTGCCACTCCATAACACGCAGTTTGACTACAACACCTGCCTCTTTGAGCTGATGTTGTAGTATCTCAGCTGCATAGGGGCGAATGGAACTTGAATTAGATGTTGCTATCTCAAATTCAAAAGGATTATTTTCATCATAACCGGCCTCTTGTAACAGTTCTTTGGCCTTTTTTATATTTTGCTTTGGTGCTTTGACATCTTCGTTAAAAGCTTTTGTGGTAGGCAAAAATGGTCCCGTGCATACTTTAGCATGTTTGAAAAAAAGTATCTTCACTATTTGTTCTCTGTCTATGGCTAAAGAAAGGGCTTCTCTTACTTTTGGATTTTTAAATTTTTCTCTTCTTAGGTTAAATCCAAGATAGGTGTAGGAACGGCTTATCTCTTCATAGACATCAAACTTTTTGAAGAAATCTTTACTCAGCTGTCTCTCAAATTCCATTGGTTCAATATTGCCAATATCCAGGGCTGAAGATTTTAGCATCAAGAAACGTGTCATCGGGTCAGCAATAACATGAAACGCAATACGTTCAATCTTTGACTTTCCTTCAAAGTAATCCTCATATGCAACTAAAATAATATTTTTTGAATGCTCAAGCTGATAGAGTTTATAGGGACCTGTTCCTATAGGATTAGTATTGAACTCTGAATTCATAAGGTTTTCATCATTTTGTAAAATATGCTCGGGAAGAATTCCCATCATCCAAGTTTCCAGTGCTTTAAAATAGGGCTTGGTATATTTTACTTCGCAGGTAAATTCATCCAAAGCTTTCACACTTTCTACAAAGCGAAAATTAGCGGTGTATGGAGAGACTATTTTTGGAGACATCAGCGTCTCATAAGTAAAAATAACATCTTTTGCTGTGAACTTTACTCCATCGTGCCATGTGACATTTTTACGAAGTTTGAAGATTACCGTTCTATTATCTTGAAAATAAAAATCTTCCGCCAAATCACCAATGATTGTTGAAGAATCTTTGTCATACTTTAAAAGTCCGTTAAATAAAAATCCGGCTATTTCGGAAGAGCTTGAATCTGTCGCAAGTATTGGGTTTAAACGCGACGGATTTGCAGATGTTGCCAAATGCAAAGTTGAGGCAAAAAGATGAAGCGAGAATAGAAGAAGTACAAAGGTGCGCATTTAGCTCTTAAGTACTCTGCCGTTGACCAAAAGTTCCCCATTATGAAAGGAAATTTCAAAAACATAATTTTCTCCTTCAACTTTTGCATATTCCATAGCAAGTGTTGTCATTGGAGCATTTTCATTTATCTTGTTAAAAATCTCTTTTGAAATTTTTATTTTAATATCGCTATCGAGATTTTGAATGAGTAAAACCGGCGTATACAGAAGCTTATTTGCCAAAGCAGCATCTTCTTTGAAAAAAATCTGAGAGTGAATTGAAATTCCCTGGAGATCTTTGGTGTCATCTAAAAGCAGTTTTTTAAATGACAAATCATCTATACCTAAAACCAGACCGCGGGAAAGAAGTTTAATAAGGCTCTCTCTTACCTGTAGCTCCAGACTGTTAGATGGCGATTGTTTCGCCTGCGTGACTACATCTTGAAGCTCTTCAAGTGCATCTTTGTCCAAGTCACTCAAAGAGATGTCATAGTTTAAATCATACACTTTTACATTGAGTTCTCTTGTATTTATACCGAACTCTTTAAAGTTACTTTTTGCATACATTTTTGCAAAACTCTCTTGAGTGTCCGAAGAAAGACTCATTTTTAAATCTTTTGAATACATCGCAATATTCTCTTCGCCTTTGATAATAAGAGCGATATTCTCTAAACTTGCAGAACTCGAGTATCTGCTTTTTGATTCAAATTCTGATGCCGAAGAAAATCCCGCTAAATCGAATCTGAGCTCTGTTGTATCTTTTAAAGCTATAAGAGAGATACGCTCGACATTGGAACTAATAATATTTGGAGCAAGTAAATCCCCGCTTCCTTTGTAGTTCATCCCTGAAAAATCTATGCTCACATTGGTGTCATCTTTTAGAGTGTACTGTTCACGGATATCTTTAATATAGCCGTTAAAATCTCTCGTGATAACATCGTATTGCAAATGATAAAGAATCCCTTTCTTCTCAAAAAAAGAGTTTACAAATGCATAAAACTCAGCATCCTCATTTTTCATTTCTTGCATCATATTCTTAGAGAGTGACATAACATACACATCAGCCTCAATGGCGTTCATCACAAAGGGTATGTTATTATATTCAACATCAGCTCCAAGTAAAATACCATCTACCATCTCATTTACATAAGGCGGTATTTCCCTATGAGAGTTCTGATTTAAATAGGCTAAAAACTTCTCGCTGTCTTTGAGTAAAAATTCATAATGTTTTTTTGTTTGGAGATACGAGGCATCTATATTTTCGCTTTTTACTTCTATACCATGAGCACTTAAAAGCTCTATTTTCTCATTGAGGGTATTTTCTACAAGTTTATTTCCAACTACGGGAATGGCTGCTGCCAGCAAGACAAGAACAAAAAGAAGAGCGAGAAGTTTTTTCATATAAAAAGCCTTTTTTATTTGTAAAGGGATTATATAGAAATAAGATTTAAGGGAGGATTATTTTGTTTTTGAAGTTTAAAGATAAAAGCTTTTACCAAAGCCCCAAGGCAGTGGTAAAAGAAAGAGAAACGATTAACGTTTAGAGAACTGACGAGAACGACGAGCTTTACGCTTACCTGGCTTCTTACGTTCAACAATACGTGAATCACGAGTCATCATACCTTCTGGTTTTAGTATAGCTTTTAACTCTGGGTTAAATCTTACTAAAGCACGAGAAATACCATGACGAAGTGCATCAGCTTGACCGCCGAAACCACCACCTAAAGTAGTAGCAACGATATCAACTGAAGTATCTTGTTTAGTTAATACAAGTGGTTGTTTAACACGAAGCTTTTTAGCCTCAAGACCACCCAACCATGCGTCTAATGAAAGACCATTGATTGTCATTGCACCTGTTCCTGGAGTTAACCATACTTTTGCTATTGACGCTTTACGACGACCTGTTGCATATATTTTTGCCATAAATCAATCCTTACTTAGCAAGTTGTGCAGTGTGAGGATGCTCAGCACCTGCATAAATTTTTAATTTTTTAATCATTTTAGCGCCAAGCTTAGTTTTAGGAAGCATACCGCGAGTAGCTAATCTGAATAGTTTCTCTGGATTTTTCGCTAAAAGTTCAGTCATCTTAACACTTTTTGTACTACCAAAGTATCCTGAATATGAGAAATACTCTTTGTTAGCAATTTTACCAAGACCGTTAAGTTTTGCTTTAGAAGCGTTAACGATTACAACGTAATCACCACAGTCAATGTTTGGAGTATAACAAGTTTTGTTCTTACCACGAAGTAATGTAGCTACTTCTGTAATGATACGACCAAATGTTTTTCCCTCAGCATCAATCAAAACCCATTTTTGATCGATTTGTTCAGAAGTTGCAATTTTAGTAAATTTCATTCTTGAACCCTTCAAGTAAATTTTTTATCAAAACATTTTATAATGCTTATTTGAGTGGCGAAAGTATATCTGTATAAACTTATAATTAGCTTAATTTATGGTTTATTTAAGGTTTATATTTTAACTATTTTTATTGTATCTTGAAGCAGATAACAAATGTAGCCTTTAACCGCATCCCCTGTAATCTCTTGGACTGCGTTTATGTAGTATTTTACTTGTTTTTCATGCTCTTTTGCGTAAGAGAGAGAACTTTTGTAGTCAATAACATTCCAGTTTTGTTGGCTAAAAAGAGAGTATCTATCCGTATCAGAAGAGTCGCTTTTAACCAGTAGGTCAATATAGCGAAGATTATTTTTGTATTTAATCGCCTTTTCTCTGTAACACTCGCCCTGTATTAGCTCTCTAAACGCAGTCTCTTCAAGAAGTCTGCTGACTCTTTGTATTATATCTTCAATCTCGCTCTCTTCTAAAATGTAGCCGTATTTGTTAATGAGAGCATTTTTAGCGTCTTCTATGTTTTGCGGTTCAAACGCAGCGAGCATCTCCAACATATAATGAAGTCCCAAACCAAAATTAATGGCCTGTAAATCTTCTTCTTTTTCTTTTTGAAGCTCTAAAAGATCACTTTGCATTCCATAATATAGTTCTTTATATTCTAAAGTTTTAAGGCTTTGCTGCTCTGTATGCTGCGTTTTTCTGCACACAAGCACTCCTCTTTGAGAAGCACTCAGATCTAAAATATCAAACATAGAATCTTTGGGTTTCATGACAATAAAAAGATTTTCTTTTGCCCGAGTAAACGCAACGTACAAAGCATTAAGATTGTCTTCTCTTTCTAAAATCTTCTCTTTGTTTATTGCGTTTTCATACTCTTTATCAAGTGTTTCTCTGCCGCTCATGCGAAGATAAACATTTTGCAGATGAATACCCTCATACTCATAAATGATGGCATCTCTTGAGGGCGGCGCTTTTTTGAGTCTGTCCATGACGATGACGTGTTCATACTCCAAACCTTTGGATTTGTGCACAGTCAAAACGCGCACACCGCTCAAGTCAGAGGCAGCTGCGCTCGCGTCAATTCTCTCATACTCAAACAAAAGGGCTTCAATATTTGTCTGTTTTGCAAGCACATCCAAAAAGCGTATAAGGTGAAAATCTCCGTTAAAAAGTTCATATTCGCTGATGACTTTTTTGACAATATTTAAAAGAGAAACTCTGTTAAAATCGACTTTTGCAATCGGCTTTACTTCTGACTCTATCAAAGAAAAAAAGTTGTATCTGTAAATCTCTTCCCCAAAATACAAGTACTTCAAGTACTCTAAAACAGCTTTGACACTCTTTTGGTTGATAAGTTTCGTTGTAGTCTCTGTCACCACTTCTATATGCTCGTCCTGAAGTATCTGTTTAATGACTTCACCATCACCGTTTGTCGCACACAAAATAGCAATCTCGTTTAAATCAGCTCCGAGAGATATCAGTTTTTTCACCTGCTCAAGTGCTTCTTGTTCTGGTGTTTCACTCTCTAAAACTTGAACATAACCGCCATTTGCCTCTGCTTTTACATTTTGCGGCGCGTAGTTTTTTATCTTCTCGTCAAAGACTGCGTTTACAAACTCTACTACCTCTTTTTGCGAACGGTAGTTTGTCAAAAGCGCTTCAAGTTTTGTCTCATGCATCTCTTGGACTCTGCCAAAAAGCGCACTCACCCCACCGCGAAATCTGTAAATAGACTGCTTCACATCACCTACGAAAAAGAAACTTCCGTTCTCAAAGGAACCATTGCCTGAGAGAATCTCATCAATCAGCGGTTTTAAAATCGCATACTGTAAAATGCTCGTGTCCTGAAACTCATCAAGCAGCATATGCTCAATCTGCGCATCGAGTCTAAAATACAAAAATTCGCTGTCAACTCTCTCTTGCAGCAGATAATAAACCAAAACACTGACATCGCTAAAACTTAGCTCACTATCGTCCGTATAGAGTGCTCTTTTAGCTTTGACATAAATATCTGCAAGTTCGCTAAGCGCATGAAAAAAATTCTGCTCTTTGGCCCTGTTATGCTTGGTAATGGCTGCGTTTATCTCTAAAAGATATCTGTCCATCTCAGGGATGAAACATTTAGAAAAGGTTCTGTATTCAAGCGTCTCTCTTCCAACCCAGCTCTTTAAACGCAGCTCTTCAAAATTTTCTGCATCCACTGCGTTTAACACAGTTGAAGAAGCGCTATCACACAAACGTACCATCTTTTGTAGTTCAGCAGAGCTGTGCATTGCCAACTCTTCATATTTGTACGGTTCTTCTTTTGTAAAACTCAGGTGGGAGAGCTCTTTTTGTTTAATGTAAAACTCATCCAGAAGTGTAAAAATACTCTCAAGTCTTTTTTTTGATTGTAAAGAGAGGTTAATGAGTGTTTCTTTTTTCCCAGCAACGCTCACCTCTTTTAAAAAACGCGAAAGCAATTTGAGCTCATGTTGGGAATTCATAGTCGTAAAATCAGGCATTAAAGAAGCGTAAAGCGAAAATTTTCGTAAAATCTGCGTAAAAAATTTATCTATCGTCATAATCTTCGTGTTAGAATTTAAAAACTCGTCTAAAATTCTTTTACGGTTGAGCAGCAACTCTTCTTGGCTGAGTCCGGTTACTTTTGCTATCTCTACCAGTTCCCCGCGATTCTCCAACTCTTCAAGCGTTAAAACAACACGTTCCTGCATCTCATGAGCCGCTTTGTTGGTAAAGGTGAGCGCCAAGATTTTACTCGCGTCTGCGCCTTTAAAAAGCAGGCTCAAATAACGCACAACCAGCATAAAAGTTTTCCCGCTTCCTGCACTCGCTTCGTAGGCCAAATTATCTACAAACATCATTTTTCTCTTTGGCACATAGTGGAAAATTCACAGTAAATACAATTTTTCAAGTCATCACACTTGTCAAACTCATGTGTTTCGTGCATTAGAATGTCTTTGATGTTGGACTCCAAAACGCCGAGTTTTTCCTCTAAAAACAGTTCGTTTACAATTTTGGACTCTTTTAAATCGTAGTATCCGCACTGCGTTTGGCCTGCTAATTTTTTTGTTAAGAGATAATAAAACTCTAATTGAAAATCTGTCGCTTCGGTGAAGTTTTTAGAGTTATAGAGCGGATAAGAACCTGTTTTGTAGTCAAGCACAAAAATCTCATCTTCTCTTTGGTCAATTCTGTCAATCTGCCCGATAAGCTTTACCCCCGCAAAGTCACATTCAAAGTTCTCTTCACAACTGAGGACTTTCCATCCTTCTTGAAATCTTACTATCTCATTTTCACAAAATGCATCTAAACTTTTTTTATACATACTGATGAGATATTTTTCCAGCTCACTTCTCCCACAAACATTGTCGAGTTCTTTTTGCAGGTCGCGTTTGAGTTCAACTGCGTTTGTGTAGCTATTTTTTTTACTGTAAAGCTCTTTAAGCGCACTATGTACATCAATCCCTATTTCCCACTCTTTTGGCATATCTTTTGGGATTTCATGGGCGTTTATGTGCTTGATATATCTGTAATAAAATTTTCTTTTGCAGGTCAAAAAAGTTTTTAGTTTTGTGTTTGAGAGTTTATGCTCTTTAAAACTATACTCTCCCACAATTTTTTCATCTTCTTTTTTAACAAGACTGCGTTTATGAAAAAGTATCTGAGCATAGTCCTGTTCAGAGTGACTCTTTATTTGCTTAATATGCAACTGTTTGAGAAAACGCGAAGCAGAGCTTTGGCTTGATTCGACGTAACAAATCGCGACTTCTTTACTTGAGTTAATCAATCTTTCATAGTAATGCTTTTGCAGATTCTCTCTGTCATTCATAGTCGGTAAGCCGGCTATTGTACGGATTTTTGTATTTAAGAACATATCTTTATCGCTTTTTCGCGGGACATTTGAGTCACTGAAATCTACTATTATAACCGCATCAAACGCAACTGCTCTGGTTTCTAAAACTCCCATAACAGTTATTTTTCCTCCGCGCACGTCATCGAGTGTTCTTTGCGATATTCTCTGCAGGAAAAGATGCAACAGAGACTTTACGCTCATTTCACTCATAAAAGGGAGAATGTTTTTAAAGTTATACATCTCTTCTTCAAAAATTTTTAGCTCGACTTTGCTGCCTATGAACTCTTTATATTTGGCAAAGTATTCCAAAATATTTACCTCTTTTGCGCTCTTGTAGTAAATGGAAAAAAGCTCTAAGTATATCTCCTCCCCAACGCGTTCTAGTCTTGCCTCATTTTCTTTCGTGTCGCTCTCTATGGCCTGCATTGTTGCATCTAGTTTTTGATAGATTTTACTTTTAGAAAATGCATCGCCCATGGCAAAGTTAAAGTTTGATTTTTCATCAAATACCTTCAGAAGCTCCGCGAACTTTTCATCTGGCAAAATAACCGCTATATTTTGCGCTTCGTAGCCTTTTTGTATAAACTCATAGAGTTTCGTCTTCACAAACGCAACTTGCAAGAGAGACTCACTTAAAGATTCGCAGTGGATTTTTTTGTTTTTTTTACTCTCTTCTTTACTCACAATTTTCGCTGCGTTTAGTGAGATAATATAAGAGTAATCCTTCTCAAGTTCAATACCCAAATCCAAAAATTTCTTTTGCATTTTAGTATTGAACTTTGTAGTATTTAGATGAATGTTTACTTCTGAATACACGCAGCATTTTTGTAGAAGCTCAAGTTCAAAATTTGTAAGATGTCCCTCTGCGTGTATCTCGATTTTTTTATGCGTTAGGGCATATTCTTTATGAAAAATATAGAGTTTGGGCAAAAATATTCTATCGAGAACCTTCCGCTGGGCACAGATTTTCTCATAACGTTTGTGAAGTTCCTGAAGAATGCTTATGTGCTCTTCATACTCTGCATAAATATCTGAAGTATCAAGCTCTTGAATGTCATACATCTCAGCACTTAACTCTTCAAAAAATTTAAATATATAGGAAGAATTTTTTGTGAAAGTAAAAAAATTTCGCTCTATTTGAAGCTGTGAAAACTCTTTGAAATCTGCAGCTTCTAGCAGCAAAAGGACCCTGCTGTCTTCATCATGCATTTTTAAATCTTTTACGATGCAAAGCTTGGAGACAAAATCGCTCATAGTTATGTAATTTGGAAGAAAAAGTGTCGGATTTTCTATTTTTAGTTGCTCATTGCGTATCGCTCTGGCAGAAGGTAAAACTATAGTTTTTTCATTCATAAAATTTTACGCAAGTTGTTTATATTGTTAGCCCCGAAAAGGCTAAACAAAGCTTCTGTCGAAGCACACAAATACATTAGTATTCAAATGCCTCTTTGGCTCTTGTATCTGCTTTAAGATTGTAAAATCTTTGATTTTCACCAATGTCAACTTTTGCCATAATGTCCCATCGACCCGCTTCTGGAAGTTTAATAGGTGCAAAACTGTAAACACCTTCACTTACCGATGGATTAACTAACTCTTGATCATGTTTATGGTTGTTTGGTCTAGTTACTACAACTTTGAGTGTTGCATTGTCCACCGCATTTCCATCCGTGTCTGTAATTTTATATTTAATCTCTGAGCTCTCTAGACTGAGTGAGTCAGTTTTGTACTCTATCTTATATTTTTTATCAAAGGCAATACGAGCTTCAATTATTTCATTTACACTTGCATCCGCTTCATGATAGCCCATCATGTAGGTATCACTTTTCTCAACAGGCATCTTGCTTGTTATAACTATTGTTGCTACACAAGCTCCAAATACAAGTACAATAGATGCACCTATGGCATAAGGCCATATTCTCCCACTATTTTTGCTCACTTTTCAGCCTTTTATTGGTAATTTTTCTTTTAAAGAACACAAATATAGCATAAATAATAAAACCATAGAAGACTAACTTTAGAACCAGGATACTATTTTTATTTGCATTCCCGGCTGCACTCTCTAAAACAACACCTTTACTTACTGCAATTTGCTCTGCAATGTCAATATATCCATTAAACATTGAACCGGAATATTTACCAAGCTGCTGCTCTGGTTTTGATTTTCCGGAGATAAGAGGCAGAATGGTTCCGCCATAATCATTTGCCATGTACTTAAAATGTTCCCAGCTGTTACTGTACATCATCGCCATAATAATTGCCTGCACTTGTGAAGCAACAGGACTTAAAACTTGTTTTTTATCAAAATATTCGTATAAAGATGCGTCATTTACTGAGATGTCTACCTTGGAATTGAGCTCTGAAAATGTGAGTAAAATAGTAGGTTCACTAAAATCTTTTAGAACTTCTTGTTGATATTCAACAACATTCATCTCATTTGGAAGTTCTCGTATCATAATCAGTCTAAGTGATATGCCTGTTTTGGCATAAAGCTCACTCCCGACTTTTTCTACCTGTGCAGTAAAGTTTGGGTTATGGATTACTTCATCTTTATATAAATATTCTGCTACTAATTGTGATTGAAAGAATAAAAGAAGGGTGAGGGCCGCAAGCCCTCGTGAAAATTTCAATGAAATTCCCTAACCGATATAAAGGTGGTTTGGAGTAACTACCGCGAAAAGTGTGTAAGCAGCCATAATAACTAGGCCTATTGCAATTATTTTTTCCATAATTAATTCTCCTTACTTCACGTCAACCAAATGTTTAGCGTTATCAACGCTTCTCATTTGAATTGAAGATTCATCTTTAATATCATAATAGTTACTTGCTTGAGCATTTTGAACACCAAGTGCTTGAATTGTTAAGAATACAAGAATGGCTAATAACAAAACTGTCGCAATTAACATACCAGTTACACCGTCAAGAGCAAATACGCTTCTATTTTCGTTCATACCTGACTCCTTATTTACTTAGACTAGTGATGTAAGCACCAACAGCCTCTTTTTGTTTTGCATTTAATCTGTCAAACGCAGGCATAGTACCGATTACGCCTTTTTTACCATGATTAAGAACATTTGCAACAAGTTCAGGTGTAAACGCAGCAACATTTGGAGCAACATACTCCATACCTTGACCGTCTTCACCGTGACAAGAAGCACAAGCTCCAGCAAACACATCAGCACCAGCACCGCTCATACCATTTGCCACATAAGCAGCAACAGCGTCAATTTCAGCATCAGTGATTAGCGCACCTGTATTGTTGTTAAATAATCCGTTACGATCCGGCATAGGCATTTCAGTACCTAATAATTGATTGTTTGAACCATTCTCTACAACATGCTTAACAGTTTTTGCTTCAAGTCTTACTTTAAGATTTGCAGCCTTGCCGTCAATACCATCAGCAGCTAAACCGTGACAAACTTTACACTCAGCCAAAAATACTGATTCACCCATTTCTACTAATCTATCACCAGTGATAGATTCATATTGTGCATTGAATTTTTCATTATGTGCTGCAGTGTCTTCATTGTACTCACCAATTTGTGAATATGCGTTTACTGGATAACCAATTAAAAAATACCACATACCCCAGATCATTGTACCTAAGAACATAATAGCCCAGCCCATTGGAACCGGATTTTTATACTCACCAATGTTATCCCAACTCTCATCAGCTAACTCGCCGTCAGCCGTGTCAGTTTGCATTTGACGAACATACTTGATTACAACAAAAACTGTAATTATTACAAGTGCAACCGCACCTGCAACAGCAAGCATATTGACGATATCGCCATTTAAACCACCCTCAGAACCGCCTACAGATATGTATGTAAACGCTAACATAAGAATGGTAAAAATAGCTCCCCCAAGATAAAGCTTATTCATATATCTCTCCTATTTCTCTTTGTCATCTGATATAGCTGACACAGGTGCATCAGTTATATCATCCTTAAGTGCTATATTGCTATATTCCTCGTAATCATGTCCATTTGCATCTTCTCTTTTAGAGTACAAATGATATATATACCCGTAAAGCACAACTACTAAAATAGCAGTCAGTGCAAAATAACCATAAGCTTGTAATTCAGCAATATTCACTTTAAACCTTTACTACTTAAGACTGTTCATGTATGCAATTAAAGCAACGATTTCAGGAATCTGACCGTTAGCAACTGCATCTTTAACATCTTGATCTTTCATATCTGCTGCGATAAGTTTTGCTTCTTCTAAAGCCATAGCATTCGCTTCAGTTACATTATTACCCATTGCTACAACTTTAGTAGACCCATCTTTCATAGGAACTGGTTTGTTGTAAGGAGTTGAAAAGAACTGTGCAACTGTTAACTGTTCTGCATATGCAGTATTGATATCAGCTAAATTCGTAAACATCCATGTGTAAGCAGGCATAATCGAACCTGGAACAACATCAGCAGGAGCTTTCATATGGTTTTCATGCCAGTCAGTTGTACGGTAGTTACCTACACGCATCAAGTCTGGACCAGTTCTTTTAGAACCCCATAGGAATGGACGATCATAAGCATACTCACCACTTAAAGAGTAGTGACCATAACGGTCAGTTTCTGATTTAAATGGACGCACTAATTGTGAGTGACAAGCATTACAGCTATTTTTAATATAAACGTGACGACCCGCTAACTCTAAAGTAGAGTATGGAGCTGTCCCGATTACAGGACGAGACGCTTGAGCAAAGTTTGGAACTATTTCAATCAAACCTGCAAAAGAAATCACTAAGAATACACCTACCGCAAAAAAGAACGGATGTTTTTCTAACCAATGAAACATAATTAATCCTTTCTATTAAGCGCCCATAGGCGATGCATTTTGAAGCTCAGATTCTTCTACTTTACGACCAGAAGTCATAGTTTTGTAGATGTTATAAGCAAACATTAAGAAACCAACTAAGTATAATAATCCACCAACACCACGAATAGTGTAGTAAGGATGTAAAACTGTAACCGTATCGATAAATGAGTAAGCTAAGTTACCAAATTCATCGTGAGCACGCCACATCATACCTTGAGTAATACCAGCAATCCACATAGAAGTGAAGTATAAAACAACACCTAAAGTTTGGATCCAAAATTGTGTAGCCATTAAAGATTTAGAATAAATCTCTTTTTTGAATACACGTGGAGCCATGTGATAAAGTGCAGCCATAATCATAAAGCCAACCCATCCAAGAACACCATCATGTACGTGACCAACAATCCAGTCAGTAAAGTGAGCAATTGCATTAACAGATTTAATAGCCTGAATAGGACCTTCTAATGTTGAGAACATATAGAATGTAGAACCAAGAACCATAAACTTAATTAATGGAGATGCTGCAACTTGTTGCCATTCACCCTTCATTGTAAGAAGCATATTGATCGCTGAACCCCATGATGGTAAAATAAGGATTACAGAGAAAATTGAACCCATAGTTTGCATCCAGTCAGGAACAGTTGAGAATAATAAGTGGTGTCCGCCAGCCCATAAGTAAACAAACATTAATCCCCAGAAAGAAAGTAATGATAATTTATATGAGTAGATAGCTTGACCAGACTCTTTTGGTAAAAAGTAGTAAATCATAGCAACAATAGGCACTGTAAAACCAAACGCAACTGCGTTGTGACCGTACCACCATTGAACTAGTGCATCATTAGTACCGGCATACATAGAAACTGAATGCATCCAAGAACCACCAACTGCTGAACCATCTGGTGCAGTAGCTAACATCGTTGGAATTTCCATGTTATTAAATAGATAAAGCATAGCTATACCTAAGAAAGTAGCAATGTAATACCAAACAGAAATGTAGAGTGACTTCTCACGGCGAATACCGATAAGACCAAACAAACTGATACCAAAAAGTACCCAAACAACAACAATAGCAATATCTATTGGCCATTCGAATTCAGCGTACTCTTTTGAAGTAGTAATACCCATGAAAAGTGTAACAACAACCGCTACAACACCAACTAAGTATAACCAAAAGTGTAATTTACCAATAAACATCAAAAAGCCTGATTCAGCCATTGACACCTTTAGTACACGTTGACCAACATAATACCAAGTAGCAAAAATACCACTTAAAGTAAACCCGAAAATAACCGCATCAGTGTGCAGTGGACGAAGACGACTAAAGTTAGTATATTCAGCCAAACCACTTCCTAAGATTGTATTAACCTCTGGAAATGCAAGTTGAAATGCTAAGATTACACCGATGAGCATACCAACAATTCCTAATAGAATTGTCGTAAGCATGAACATCTTTGCAACCGTGTAGTCGTACTCTAATGGACGATTCTCCATATATAGCCTCCTTAAAGATTCAAAGCAATTATATTTAATAAAGTTTTACTTATTAAACTAATTAACGTCACATAATATCAATTGAAATGTTTAAATAATCTTAATTATGAATTAATATTGAAGATTTATTAGATTTTTGTTTACTTTTGGAATTTTATTTTAATTTAAGGTGAGGAAAATGTCAGATGGTGTAGAAAGCAGTGTTTACTACACTACTTTTTAACGTTTGATAAGTGAGAGAAATTCATTAAAAATATATCTGCTTTCTTTTGGTCCAGGGCTCGACTCTGGGTGATGCTGCACAGAAAAAATAGGTGCATTTTTATATTTCAATCCTTCAATAGTATTATCAAAAAGATTGACGTGCGTTACATCTGCAATTTCAACAATATTGTCAGGTACATTGTAATTATGATTTTGTGCTGTAATTTCCACTAGGCCTGTTTTTAAGTTTTTTACCGGGTGATTTCCGCCATGGTGACCAAATTTGAGTTTAAAAGTGTCATAACCATGAGAAATGGAAAGAAGCTGATGTCCTAAACATATTCCAAACATAGGAATTTTTGCAGCAATTAACTTCTTTATTTGTTCCTGTTCTTTTTTTAGTACAAGCGGATCGCCAGGACCATTTGAGAGAAAAACACCATCAATCTCTTTAGTGTTGTATTTATTTATTAAATCTTCTGCTAAAAAACTGTTAGGTAATACTTCAACAGCAATATTTGCTTGAACCAATTCATTAAGTATGTTTCTTTTTACACCAAAATCAATAACAGCAACTTTTGCCTGAGGTGCCGGAGCATCCTCATATTTAAACTCTCTATCAGCATATGTACCGCTAGTATGCAAATAAGACTCTTGCGTACTTACTTGTTCTATGTAATTTACATCTTCAATTCTAGGTGAAGCTTCTAAAATCTTTTTCAGTTCGGCTTTATCACTGATTTTGCTTGATGCTACCATCATCATAGCACCTTCGCTGCGAATCATTTTTGTTAAAAATCTTGTATCGATATTACAGATACCCATAATATTGTGTTTTTCTAAAAAGTCACTGAGTGAAGTCTCCGCTCTGAAGTTTGAGTATCTGCCCTGATATTTTCTAACAAGCATCCCTTTTGCATGGGCTTTTTTGCTTTCCATATCTTCGTCATTCACACCGACGTTACCAATTTCCGGCATAGTAAATGTTACAAATTGTCCAGCGTATGACGGATCAGACATAATTTCTTGATAACCGCTCATAGAAGTATTGAAAACTATTTCTCCAACACTTGTATCGTCAGCGCCAAAACTATTAGCTTCTAAATATGTTCCATTCTCAAGATATATCCAAGCTTTCTTCATTTGCATTACTCCATACCCCTTTTCATTAGTTCTTCTCTGTATAATTTTTCGTGTAAAATATCAAATTCATCTGTTCCGGGAATGTATCTTTTCTTATAAGATCTTATCTTGTCCATGACTGCATCTTCCACTTGAGAAGCCTCAGAAATAAATGATGTAATTGAGTTGTATATAATGTTTTTAATTCTATTTTCAGTTACTTCAAAATGAATCAAATCTTCTTCGTAAAGTTCATCAAGAATTTTGTGTGAAAGATCTGAATATCTCTCTTCATAATTTAAGATAATTCCGTACTCTGGCGCAAGTTTCTTCTTAATCATATAGAAAAGCTGTCTCTCATCAGCAAGCATAAATTCTATCTCTTCTTCATTCGCTTCACAAATCTCTCTTGCTTTTTCTTCTAAAGCTTCTTCTCTTTTTACATTGGCTGTCAATATTTTTTCAGCCTCTTGAGATACAGGCTCAAGTCCTTTTGTCATCTTTGCAACACCGCTCTTGTTCAAATCGATTGCTATTCTGCTAGATATATGAGGAATTGTTTTTAATGATATTTTCATTATATGAGCCTAGTTGTTAAATTGTTTGTGTATTTTACACTATATAAGGTAAAAGTTTGATTATTTGCTCAAGAGTCCCGTCAATTCAGAGGCTTTATCTGGATTCATTTTTGTCAAAATCTGTCCTACAGTTTTTGGTTTTAAGGATTGCAAGATGGCAGCAGATTCATTATTGTCCATTTTTTCAAGTATCTGAGCAGCAGCGCCTGCTTTCATTTTTGCATATGTTTCGGCAACATTATTCATTTTTATATCTGTTATCTCTTTTAAAATCTTTTCATTTTTCTCAAGCATTGCTTTTGTCTCTTGCTCTTTTTGCGTTATCTGCTCAAGTTTTGCGTTTACCTCTTCCTCTTTTAAAGTAAGGTTCGCCTCTTTTTTTTTCAATAACTCTTCTGTTGCTATTTTTAAAGCACTCAGCGCCTGTTTCTGTTCATCTATTCGTTCGAGTTCAACAAGAAGTTCACTTTTTCTTTCTTTAAATATTTGTGTACATTCAAACAGTTTTTCACTTGTCTGCAATGAAAAAAGTTGTGAAAAAAGCAGACTGAAAAGTAGTAAATATTTCATCTCATCCCTTGATATTTGATTCTGGTTTTGAGTACGTCATTAACGCAACTTCATCTAAGTCTTTTGCCTCTTGGCGTTTTTGTTTTAAAAGGATTTTTTTAATCTCTTCAAGCTCTAAATATTTAAATTTTTCATGCTCAATCATATCAGATTTTAGATTTTCTCTTGCTAAGTGTACTTGTTTTTTTGCAAATCCTACCCACTCTTTATTATGCTCTATTGCACTACGTGCTGTTGAAAGAAGAGTACGGGAAGCTAAAAATTTTGAGATACTGCCACGTTGTGGCGATTCTACTTCAGCTAAAGAGTTATAAGAGGCTTGAAGTTGTGAAGAGGCTGTGTTCAAGTCTGCGTTTGCTCGCTGAACTAAACGCTCACTCTGCTCCATTTTATTCTTTTTGAGAGTAACAAGAGAACTAAAGCGAGTGTTCATTTTCTATCCTTATAAAAGAGGAGATAGACTAAAGAATAATTGTGTCTTCTCTTTCGGGTGATGTTGAGATTATACCAACTTTTGTTTTCGTAATCTCTTCAATAGCCTTGATGTAATCTCTTGCTTCTTGAGGCAACTCTTCTAAAGTTCTGGCACCTACAGATTTATCCCAGCCTTTGAAAGATTTGTAAATTGGTGTTACATCTTCAAGATTTGCAGGAAGATAGTCTATCTCTACACCGTTAAGCTCATACGCTATACAAACTTTAACTTCTTTAAATCCATCTAGAACATCAAGTTTCATAAGTGCTAGTTCATCACAGCCATTCAAACGGCTTGCATATTTTGTAGCAATGGCATCAAACCAGCCACATCTTCTTGCACGTCCCGTTGTAGTTCCAAACTCATGCCCTTGTTTACCAAGTCTTGCACCGTCTTCACCTAAATCTTCACTTGGAAATGGTCCATTTCCAACGCGAGTACAATAAGCTTTCACAATTCCTGTCACTTTACCAATGTCTTTAGGATTAATGCCTAAACCTGTACAAGCACCGGCACTTACAGTCGAGCTTGAAGTAACATACGGATATGTCCCATGATCAATGTCAAGCATTGTTCCCTGTGCGCCTTCAAGTAAAACTCTTTTATTTTCACTGTCAAGAGCTCGCCAAACCATCTGCGTTGTATCCGTAATGAATGGAGCAAGTTTTTCTTTAAAGCCTTCAAGTTCACTTAAAAGTTCTGCTGCGTTTGGAGTTTTAATGTCAAGAATATCAAAAATTTCTCTATTTTGTTTAAAATATTCTAGAATAGACGCACAAAGTTTTTCAGGGTTTAACAATTCGCCGACTCTCATTCCAACACGATTAATCTTATCTGAATATGCAGGCCCAATACCTTTTCCTGTTGTACCGATAGCTTTATCGCCTTTGAGTTTTTCACGCGCCTGGTCAATTAAAGAGTGATATGAAAGATTTAAGTGCGCTTTATCAGAGATAAAAAGACGCCCTTCCAAGCCTTCAAATTGAACCATTTCTTTAATGATTGACTCTGGAGATAAAACAACGCCGTTACCGACTACATTAATAGCTTTTGGATTTAAAACGCCAGAAGGGATAAGGTGAAGCGCATACTTTACGCCATCAACCCAGATAGTGTGCCCCGCATTATGACCGCCTTGGCTTCTGCAAACCATGTCATACTCTTTTGCAAGTCTGTCAACTATTTTACCTTTTCCTTCGTCTCCCCACTGTATTCCTACGATTAAATCTGCTTTCATTATATTATTCCCTTTTCTACTTACTTAATGTGTCGCATAGTGCGTCTGTATATATTGCAAATCCAACGGAAGTGAGTTCATCACTCTTATATCTTCCGCCTTTGGCATAAACTTCATTTTTATCTATCACTCTAAAAAATAACTCATCATAATAAAGCATTTCTGCATAATACAAAGGTGCTAAAACGCTTTTCTCGCAAGACATTTCAGAACATAAATCCTGCATTTTTTTCAGCTCTACTTTTATTTTTTCCGGTGCTAATGCTATGACTTCATCTATTTGGTGAATGTACTGTAAATAAACTAACTTTGTTAGCCACTCTACATTTAAACTCAAAAATTTATCTATGTTAATATGACGAAAATCTTCTAAACTCAGCTCATCAAACATCTTCACTAAAAG
>Ga0180732_1000843_pt1 | contig 22140 bp, 42 predicted proteins | sample KR11_01MetaG_FD_148674 | JGI IMG/M metagenome (GOLD analysis project Ga0180732, IMG submission 148674) | Groundwater microbial communities from the Olkiluoto Island deep subsurface site, Finland - KR11_0.1 MetaG | ecosystem: Environmental > Aquatic > Deep subsurface > Groundwater | place... | reverse complement strand
TACGAATGTGCGGAATGTCCGTAGGTGTGTATGTATTTCTTCTTTCTAACTGCTGCATGTTTTCTACTTATGCCTCCTTGTCAACCTGTTGCCCATATCTCTCACGGGACATGCCTCGCAGCTTTGCTGCGGGGAGATTGACTTTTATCGCTCCTGTGCGTTATAGCACCCAAAAAATTAATTGCCCGATAAGTATTAGGTTCTTCGGGTTTGCTCTTACTCTTAGAATCCAGTATCCGTTCTTTCATTCATAAACAAACGCAACATTGCGGTTCTCCGTGTTTGAATTTGCATCGTGCCTTCATTCCAGCAGTTTCAACAATTCTTTATCGCTGAGTTTGTTTTTTGCTACCATATCGTTGATTAATATGGTTGGGGATACGGTTTCTTTGTTCCTGTGAAGGTATCCGTCAGGGGTTTTCGTATAAAACTGCTCACAAAACTCTCTGACCTGCCCTTTGGTCTCTTCGAAAATAACTTTGGTGTCGTCTTTAAATTCCGGCATTCGATTCACCTCCTTGTATTGTTGTTGCTTTTTTGTCCCGGTCTGCGTATTGAATTCTAATTCATTTCACGGGTTCTGGATACTTTCTGAATGCTTGTTTTTTCTCTATTACTTTTCCTGCATTGTTTTTTCCGTCAGGATAAATTACTGTTCTGTTATCCTGTGTCGCTACATCTTCTTCCTCTTTGTTATACGTTCCTTCATATTTAGGATTCATTGGTATCCAATTCAGGGATGGTCTGTTGGATGGGCATACGGGGTATCCATATCCACGGTCTACGAACTGTTTTTTATAACTCCTGCAATCGGGGTCATCACATCTGGGTATCATATTTCAATCGCTCCTGTGCGTTATAGCACCCGAAAAAATATTAAACTGCTATTACTCCATCGCAGGTATCCGGTACTTCGTTACATTGTTTGGATTCGTTCGGACATTCACCCTTTATTGAGCAAAAGGAACAACAGGTGTAACTCATTCCGGTTAGGCTCATGCCCGTCAATTCATTATCCGCTTCACATTCTTTGTTGTATTTACATCCAATTACTTCTTTGTATTTCGCCATAATTTCAATCGCTTCCTGTGCATAATAGCACCCATACCGGAAAAAATAATCCGGCACCACGTTTAAACATAATTCTGAATTACAACCAGATAAAGCATTATCCAAATTGCAATTATTATCCCGGCAAAGGCTATAAATATGTATTTTTTATGGTTTGTCACTACATACATAATCATGCATAATAGATTAAATATGCAGATTCCTATGAATAATGTCCACTCTACCGGACGTTCAAGATATCTGGATAACAATCCTGATATTACATTCATTACAAACTCATACATTTCTATCGCCTCTGTTCTTCCCTTTCTACCAACCTCTTATACGCTTCTCTACTATTCTTTTCCCAAATTTTTACCTGTTCTTCGTATACATTCATATTTCAATCGCCTCGATGCATAATAGCACCCGACATGCTTCACTTTTTAGAGCCGTTCCCTGAACCTATTATTGTAAGAAGGGAATGTGAAGCACCCATATTTGTGCCAAAGAGAGGTAAAGTCTGTGGCTGACTTTTGTGTGGATTGAATTTTAATTCATGACACGCACCCGAAAAAAAATTAAGTTATTAATATTGGTACTGCTATTGCTATAAGACTTACTATGCCCGCAGACATTCCAACTAACAAATATTTAAGTATCGTTTCACCGCCGGTGCTCTTTTTTACTCAATGTTTGAGTTCGTGGTATCCAGCACCCGAAAAAAAATAATTATACTGCACTCATCTTCATTATCGTATCGTGGTCAGACATATTTGTGTTTTCGACCAGTTCGGGAGCGGGTTTTGTTTCTACCCAACCCACAATCATGTCCTTAACACTTAACCAGTCTGCATGTGAACCGATAGTTAATAATTTCACTACCTCTATATCACAAACGAGATTGCTGATTTTAGGGTATTCTTTTGCTTCTTCCTGAACGTCTCGGAACAGACCTATAATTATGCCCCGGAAATATATTGGTTTCATGACGATTTTCATTTGTTTTCCACCTTGAGTTGATGCCTTTAGCACCCGTCCCGCTTACCCTGTACACAATATTAATACTGTGTACATGCGGGACATGGGAGTTCGTGTAAAGGGAGAGGTCAAGTCCAACACCATACGGGAGGAGACTCGGCGGGTGCTTTTTGCCAAAACATGGCTCACCCGTATTTCGCTACAGGGTCGCAGCCTGTAACCTCTTTTCCTTTTGCGGTTTTGATTATCTTGTCACTAACCCTACAGCCTTGGTATCAAATTAAATACTGAATCTTAGCTGTCCCAACTAAGCCACCAGTTCGCACTTGCGTCCCAGTAACTCCGGAATTTGTACCTCGTACTTTCGAACGTCATTTATGTCCCGTCATCGGTCTTGCGACCTACCCCGAAAACATATCAGCGAAGGGGGGCTGTCTTGCCACTTTGTATCTGCCTTCGTGCGGTTTGTCAGACCGCCCCCCGGCAAATCCCTCATCAATTTCAGTTTCGCAAACATCACACACCGAAGGGACTGTTTTTTTGGTCGGGTGCTCATTACAGGCGTGTCGCCTCAGACGAGGCAACCATCTGCACGTACACATTGGTTGGTGGGTATATATAACTTACTATCATTCTTACCGTCAGTATCACCAAACAGCTTATATAGTTTAAGTAGTTTATATACTATTATGGCAACAGATACTAAAAAACCCGTAACGGTAGTGGATGACGACCGGATACATAACGTTAAAATAGATACGATGTCCTATAATATTATTAATCAGGTTAGAGATGAATTGAAAGCGAAAGGGATGCGGCAGCGAAGTACATCGGTTATTATCCGGGAGCTATATACTGATGCTGTGCTCAGCCGTATTCTATGTGAGTCTTTATTGCCTTTTGCTGGAGAGTCTGGCAAAAATGAAGGGGCTAAACAAGTCCTTGACCGACTCTTGAAAGAGTTGATTACCCGAAGGACATCAAATTAGGTTTCGTCTCTATCTTTTTTAAATCTATCCCCGGTCGGTTTTATCATCGTCCATGCGGCATTTTCAGCCTTATCCTGCCTTCCGTCAAGCAGGGGAAAGATAACCCCACTTATACTGCTGGCATGACTCGTAATATATTCTGCCTGTTCCCTGCGGGTCGATAGCTTCATGACTTCTATTAAGACCTCTTTGGCATGACTCATAATATAATTCTTGGCTGCATTCAATTCTACTTCTTTTAGCCGTACCCAGTCATAAAACTCGTCCGGGACTATTTCGAGAATGGGGTCAAGCGATTTTCCGGCTCTCAGGGATTCCCAAATATCCTTTACAGTTAATCCGGTCAGAACTTTATGAATCCGTTTATAGTCGTCTGATTTGATTTTTACTCTCAAACCGTTACTATATTTCATAACCACACCCTCTATCTCAGTCCCTTCGAAGTCCTTGAGCCACTCAATAGCATTCTCAATTTCAGGGAATGAATATTCTTTCGCATACGAAAAACCGAGTTCTTTCGCTTCGGCGATATGGTCAAGTTCTTCCCGCCCTGTATTATTGAGTACCGCCGTTAAAACCAGTTCAGCCCGATTCCCGTAATCCACTACGATTTTGCTTGCCGGGTATATGATTTCAAAGCAATAAGTATAGTCCGGCTTGAAATCGACCATGCTTAATTTTTTCGTGCGAATCCAATCTGTTGCCCATTTTGCGTATTCCGATTCGAAATCGCCCCGTGTCGTTATTGCAGGCAGGTCTTTTTCAGGGAATAATATTCCCATCACACCATCCAATTTCTCAAATGTTTTCGGAAATCCGTCTGGGAGATTCTGTATCATCGTTTCCTGTGTCTCACCAAGATTGAAAAATTTCTGGAATGGTCGTGCAATTATTTCACCGGATGAATCGAGAATGAGTCCACGACATGTCCGAGTGAAAAAGTCCCAATTACCGTCGTACTGAGTTCTCTTTGTATAATTGTATAAAGTGTAATCAAGTTCTCTGTGCCGAACTGCTTTTATTAGACCCGATGCGATACGGCTTTCGATTTCATCTATATTAATAATGTTCACTAATTCAATCCTCAACGAATTCTATTTTTTCAATTACGTCTTCAAATTCCGATTTGAGGGGAAGTTTTTCAACGTAATCAGCTATCCTGTTTAAATCAGCATCCGGTTTGATATGAGTAATGAATTTCATCCCTACCTTCCTGTTTCACTTTCCGTAATACGTTACCGAATATAGTTTTGCGTCCACTTGCGTTAGAATATAGTTAGTTATACATTTTTCTATTGTGGCAGTCAATAATTCCTCTGAATAATTGATACCTTTATTCAATTCATCTTTCAGCATTCTCATCGTTACGCCTTCCCTCGGTGCCCCGACAGGAACTTTATAATTAATTATAAAGACTATCCCCTCAATACTTTCTGCTAACCGTCCCTCTTCCGACGTGAATCCCAGTTTTTGAAATTTTAATTTCAGATTTGGCATGGTTTGAGTAATGGAAAAAGATAAATTGAAGATGCTGGATAATGGTTTTATCCATGCATCTTTACATGCATATGGTTACTTTGCCCCCTTTGTTACCTTTTTTTCTTTTTTGGGTTTCTCAGTACCAATCTTCTCCACGAAGGGCTTCCTGATTTTTGCAGACATCCATGCTGGACGTTTCTCAGGAGCATCCACAACCGCAACGTAGCCTTTGAATATGTGTAATTTTTTCGTTCCCCGTGCTCTGAGCCGGATTGTTTCTGGATTTTCTTTCGTTCCTTTACCTGCACGGGCAACTTTCAAAGCAGCCTGTCTTGGTTGAGTCCCGGTAAATACTCCGGATTCAGTTTCGTCGTTGTTTACAAGTACGTAATTGTTTTTGTCGCTCATTTGGTTTTCATTCCTCCATATTTCGTTTATTTAAGAAACGCCACTTGGTCGTTTCCTTGTTAAATTTAGAGTTAATGTATATATAAGCATCGGTTAAGAGGGAATGGCTTTCCCCCTATCTGTTCTCAGTCTGGATAATTATATATACTACTTATCAAAATCTATCATTACGAGGTATCTAATACAATGACAGACCTTAAAGAACAAAACCAAACGATAGGTGTGAAAATCGGCAGCACGTATTCTGTTTCTGCTGTCCGTGGTGGGCTGGAAAGCCCAGTAACGAAAGTGATTAAATCGTGCGTTTCTCCAGTCACTGACCCCGATACTAATGTCATAAATGAAACGTATATCGGTGTGGAACGACCGGATTCAGTATTCCCACTCGATAAAGGGATTATCGAGAACGATGACAGAATCCCTTTAACTATGGCGATTATCAATAAACTGGAAGCACCCAGTATGTCATTAGTCGTCGCAGCTATACCTGCACTCGAACTCGTTGACGGAAGGGAACGATTGAAGAAGGCACTCCGGGAATCACTGAAACCATTGAAAATGGTATTGTCGCCTGAAGTTTATTGCGGGGCAGTAAATGCGCTCGGATACTACGAAGTGGGCGGGAAACGGAAACTGAAAGCACTTCATTCTGATTTTCTTGCTCTGAACCTTGGGTCTACCACACTGGAAGTACTGATTGCGCTTCATGGTGAACGAAAGTACCTGAATGCATTCACGTCCGTCTGCGGAAATAAAGTCGATTATGAACTGTTCGATATGCTGCATAACAGCTTTGGGAAAGTGATTATCACCCTGCCCCAAATACGGGAAATGAAAGAACAGTTCAATATGGCTAAACCAAAGGAAATAATCGTTAATGTCATGACGCAAAGCGAAGGTGTGAGGCGGGTACCAGTCCAGAGAGTATTTCAGACCGTACTGGAAAAGTATGTTCTTGATGTCTCGAATGTACTGGTTTCTCTCTTGAAAAATACCCTTACCCCTGAAACTATTGCTCAGGTTTTCGATACTCCAATCGTCCTCACGGGCGGAATGGGAAATATTCCCGGATTGGCTGAAGGGATTGAAAGGAATATGCGGGAGTTACTGCATTACGAAAAGATAACTGTCTTGAAACAAGTCGATGGACATATCGCACCTGCACTCGGAGCACTCACGCTTGCGAATGAAATTAACTGGGATGTGATTCCATACGTTTAGGTTACTATGGCTAAATCTGAAAACCCATATAAGAACGTCAAAGAACGGGTATGGACGAGATTATTGACCGGGCTTGACCCGGAAAATGACCCGTGCGGGAACGTCGATGATATTAAGGATAATACATCTTTTGCTATCGACGTTGCCGTGTTCGAAACGGCTGCGGCTATCCTGAACGATATTGAGAAGGCAGACGATTTCCATAATAATGCTATTCTTGTCTGGTTAAAGAAACGGTGGCTCGTCCCCGTTCCTGAACCGGAACCGCTTGAAATTGGGACGTGTAATGCATCCGAAATGGAAATTGTTATGCCTGATTGGATTTACGATACTCCGACCGGGAAGAAAGCGAAGGCAGACGCTGATGAAATTGTTCAGTCAATTAAGGAACGTCGGGGAAAAAAGCTGGAGAGTGAAAAACGAATCCGGAGGCGGGCATACGAATGAAACATCTTGAACTGGGAATGGCTGCTGAATTGTCTCTTGGATATCAATGGAAATGCAAAACATGTGGCGAAGAGTTGAGAAGTGAACGAAGTGCTGATACCGGCTGGAAAACATGGTATTTTACCAAGTCCGGGAAACGACATTTTAAATCCGGGTGTAATGTGAAGAATAATACATCTGTTGTTAATGGAAAAAAAACGAAATGTGCAGATTGTGTCCGCCTCTCAACTCCGAAAGGAAAACAGTGTTTTACCCTTTCCAGAGTCCTGAAAGAAAAAGTCGGGGATAAAGGATTGCCGTTTGTTCCTGAGTTTGTCATCCCGGTTCTTGAAGAACTTGGAGAAACCTGTGCCCGGTTTAAATTGCGGGAAGAAGTGGAAAAAGGAGATTAAAATGGCTAAAATGAACCCGGAAGAATTGATACGATTTAAAAAGATAATCGATTCGAGGAGTACGGAAGAACTCGAAGATATGGAAACCGCAATCCATAATATTATTTCTTCCAGAAAAGAAAAAGAAACTAAATTTAGTGTTCGCATGAGGAAAAGATTATGAAAGACGAAGAAGAATTGAAAAATCTAACAATACATGCTTTAAAAGAACTTGGAGAAATTGCAGAAGTATTAATCAAACAAAATCGTCCTGACCATTGGAAAAATGAACTTGGGGATTTGTGTGGCTTGTGTATCCATCCAATGTTAGACTTAGCAGGCATGAGTTTTGAGAATGCATGTGAGTTGGGAGTCGCAAGAAAGTTAAGAAAGATGCAGGAAAACGCCAATACACCAAAGTAAAATGAAAAAGAAAGATGCGTTCTTGAAACGATATCTCGAACTCAGGGATGAAGTCGAGGACAAATACGGTATCAAACGACCAGACCCCATAGCCGTTCTTGTCTATTATCTTCATACTTACACTGAGATTATCGAGCCAAGAGCGATGAGGCGATTGCTCGATGTTCCTCTGGATAGGATACTTGACCGGCTCTGTAAAATGGGATTTATTTCTTTACCCCAAAAGCCGTCTAAGCCAATAAAAACAAAACTTAATCAATTCATTCGTGATGAATTACCTGATTTTAGTGAGATTAAAATTAAAGAAAAAAGTGATGAAGAAAAACTCATGGATTTCGTGATTACGTGAGCGAATGGACTGACCTGTGCCAGAAAGAGTGGGAATTGAAAACTAATAAGATACGCATGGAGTATCTGGAAAAAGTGACCGATACCCCGCACTACAAGTGCGAGGCATCTACGGACGGACGGGTAACGACTCCTGCGGGACTCGCTTGGCGCATGAACAACATATTGAAATGAGGTAAAACAATGGGTTTCGTTTGCTGGTGTGGTTGGTCAGTGCAAACCGAAAAACAGTTCGATGCACATTTATTAATGCACGTCAATCATTGTGATTATGATATTCCAGATTTGATTAATGGAACCGATAGACATCACCCATGGACATTTTCAAGTACTAAAATTCTCGTCGTTGCTCGTGATATGGGTATTTGTAGATGTTGTGGGATAAAAACTGATAATTACGAGGTGCACCATATAAAACCCAGATGTGAGGGTGGTTCAGCCCATCCTGCAAACCTTGTATTGTTATGCGAAGATTGCCACCAAATAACAATATCTGCTCTTGATAGTTATGGTGGTGTCCCTCGTTTCTGTATCCTACCAGAAAGAAAAGCCCTTCCAGAAAACCAAACAACAATAGCGTCTTTTGTTAGGCAATAGTGTCAGGGGATGCGCAGAACGCCAGTACGCCGAACTAAAAAAATATTGTGGATAGTTAATTATGTATTTCGTGTCCTTTTTCTTTCTGCTTCTTTCGCAGCACCTGATTTGATGGTTTTAATTATTCGGTTTTGGTAGGCTTCGTACTCTTCTTGGTTTTTGTTCAAGATAGTTCACCTACCTTGATACTCTCATTTTGCGGGCTGGAGTGGTCTGCCAGAGTTTCGAGTTCTTTGCAGCGGCTTGAGTTGCTATCCGCTTGAGTATGTTTATCTTATTCACGACTTTCAGGTTCTGTTCCTTTTTTTCGGTTTCAAGGTCAGTAATGAGTTCGTTAAAACCGACATTGAGAGTATAGATTTTCTTTGGTCGCCCTCTCTGGTGTGCCTTATTCGGCTCTTCTTCTTCTCCAACCCAGCCACGTTCCATCAATCCTCTTATACCATTACTGACTTCGGGTTGTCTGAGACCGCTCAATCGTTCAATATCTCTTGTCTGGGCAAATCCTCGACTGTGAATGACTGCCAGAGATAAGGCTGATATCCTGCTCATGCCGACAGCCTGTAAACTGTCTGCAATTTCTTCTGCTTTTTCGTCCATTCTTGTTATATTTATGGTTTGCATTTTAATCACCTGTTTTAATATTTAAACATAAAGAATATAAAGATTTCGGTAGGGGTATGGTCGTTAGTTTATGTGCATGTTGTTGAAAAAAAAGAACGGAGATGCTTATGGTTTGCATCTCTTTTTCAGGAGGTGTATCGTTGCCGCACCCAAGAAGAATATTATAGCGAGAACCGCTAATATTTCACTTACTCTGTTCGGGGGTTCCGCTTCGGTAGGTTGTGGTACAACGATTGGCTGAACCTGTGCTGCCGGAATTACCACTGTGGGCTGTGGTGTAGGGAGTCGGATTCCGCCTCGTTCAAGAATGGCGAATGAACTGAATCCAGTCGATTCGGATTCGTAGTATGTGTATCTACCATCACTGCCAATTATTGAAGTCGGGAGGTCTACCCATGCCCCGTCCTGCCAGCGTGCCAGTGTTACTGTTCCGCTGGATAACCAGCCATTTGAGATTTTAAACTTGATTAGAACGCCGTCCTGCTGTACGCCAGAGAAGATGTTGATGTACCTATAGATTCCAGCCTGTGGCTTGTCTGTGAGCCTACATGAAAGATTTCGAAGCTGTTCAACTCTTACGGATACATCGTGTTCGTTCTTCAAACCTTTGACCTGTACTTCGTACACCGGGAAGTCCGATGTGAAACTGAAAGTCGTGTATGCACCATATCGCAAGTCGTTCTCACGAGTCTCTTTGTACTGGACGTTACTGAAGCATTCGTCTGTAATGACACCGTCACCGCCGGAAGTGCTGCTACTGGATGAAGTGTTGCTCGACGCTGTGCCGTCTTGGACTGAAACTGTTACTTGTGTATTATTCACTCCTTCTGTGATATATGTTGCAGAAACAATTCCTGCCATTAAAAAAAAAGAAAGAGTGAATAATATTATGTTTTTGGTTTTCATAATATTATCCTTTTTTTATTTTATGGGGGTGTCACGTAGTTATAGATTATACCGCCCATCCACTCAGCCGGTGTTGAGCCGCCTACAATCAAATCAGACTCGAATAGATAGTCAGTCATTGTGTTTCCTGCGCCGTATCCAGTCCATTTCAGGGTGCCATCGTCGTTCAGTTCAGAGGTTGGTACTATCCAGATTTTTCCCCTTACGTTTACGTCGTCTTCCATTGGTATATTGTCACCAATGAATCGATATCCACTGAATTCAACCATGCCACTTACAGATAGTGTTTGGTCAAGAACCATATATCCTGTATTAGACGGGTCAACGTTGGCAGGGTCTGAATCTCTGTAATATATTAAAGAGTATTTAACATCAGATGCCGATACGGGTTCGCTGTATTCTGACTGTACGGTTATGGTGTATGAAGTACCTGCCGTTAATCCAGTAACTACCAGTTCAACTGGTTTATTGGCTCCGGGGGCTTTCTCTCCAGTATGTACAATGTTAGTCGTTCCGGTTTCCTTGACAGTTACTATATTCTTTATGAAATAAGCTCTGTCCGGGGTAGTCCATGTCCATATCAGTGTTGTTTTTGTAACCCCCGCAAGAGCTAAATCGCTTACTTCAGGATAATCGTATGTGAATCCACCGAGACCTGATGCTTCCGCATTGAATTTTAGTGTTGCGCCACTTATTTCGTGTGAAAATGTTCCGCTTGTGACTGCGTCAACTGCACAGACGCCCCAGCCGGTTCCAGATAATATAGGAATCGTTTTTGTGCAAAGGTCTATTGAGTCTACGTTTCCCACTAACGTTGTCCCGCCCGTCGTTCCTTCTCCGGTTGTTTCTGCACTTACCATCCCGACCATCGCCAATAGGGCGACAAGTACCATTAATATTGTTCCGATTCTTTTCATTATTTCGTTTCTCCTTGATTTTGTTTCGATTGTTTCATGTAAAGACCCGCCTCGCCCTTCCAGCACCATTTTCGGTGTTGGCTGGTGAACACGAATCGGTTTTTTACATTACAACTATTCTTTATGTAACATAATTACTATAAAGACATCGGTTAGGATTATGTACGTGCATATGGTTGAAAAAAGAAATAAAGGAAAAAAAGATAAAAAGAGAACCGTTCAGTTTCTGGAAAGGTTGATTAACAAATCCCGTATCCGGACTGTTTCTGTAAGGTTATACTTTGATTCGAATACTGTTTGGTTTTTACTATTATCGTCAATTAATATTTCCATATTATAAACCGCCCGTTGACAAGTCTTGAACCCGGATTCATCCACGCCGTCATAACAGTTCAGAATCGCCTGTTTCTTGAAATGCCAGTACCGTTCTGCATCACTGTGTCCGAAAACGTAACCACTAATGTAATCGTTCGATGATGATACTTGTGATATTGTTTGGACACTGTTCTCATCAATATTGTCTGCCCACACCCATGCAAAGGTTTCACCAATTCCGCTTCCAATTACTTCTGAGATTACCTCTACACTATACATGCCGTTTTCCATTGCATTTGTTATGATTTGAACACCCACGTACCCTTCTTCGTGAGACTGGGTTATTAAAGTCGCTTCTCCGCCACCTTTAACTCGTTTCCCTTGAGCATATATACGGCTTATCAAGTGCATCCAGTCTGCTGTTGCTTTAGCCGTTGTATGTGCAGATACTTCAGTTATTCCTTCTTCCGTTTGAACAATTTCAACGAAAGTATCTACTTCCCCAACTCCGTCTGAAATTATAGCCACTGATTCAGCTTCTATTACCAGAGTATCGGAAGTGGGTTCTTCTACTGTCGATTCTGTTTCTTCAGGCGGTTGTTCCTCTACTAAAGACTGGGTCTCAGGAACTTCTTCTTCTTCCATTGCCTGAACGCCAATGCTGAAAATGCTAATTAAAAATAATAATAATATGAAAATAGATATTTTTTTGGTCATGGGGGTTTTTTCTCCTGTGGTTTCAAAAAAATTGAGATGGGGAATAATCCCCACTCTGTTCTTGGTTCTTGGTTCTTGGTTCTTCAGTGATGGAAGTGATTCAGATAAAACGTTGCGCCTGCATAGTTAGATGCTGAGATTGGACTTATTGCACTGCCTGAATATACTGTGCCGGGAACAAGATTGTTGTTGGCTACTGCATTACCGTTTGCTGACTGAATGGCTCCAATGACCATCTGGGAGACGATTATCTCTTTCATTCTTCCGTCACCAATTTCTGGTGTCATGCCGTATGTTGCCAATGTGCCGCCGTTGAACACACCGACTACAGATGCTTCAAGGCTTGCGTCTGCGTTGACAAGACATGGGTGGTGCCTGCGTCCTTCTACAACTACTGTAGTATCCATATTAATATCTGCCATACCCTGACCACTAAAGATAGAGTAAGACTCAATCTCTGTTGGGCGGGTTGATACTGCACTGCCGACTTCGAGTTGCAGATTTGCATATCTTCCAGCATCGATATCCACACTGGTCGTTGTTCCAACCTTATCTTTCAATGCTGTGGATGAACCACTGACACTGTTACCACTCCAGAATCCTGCGCTAAGACTGGCTTCTGCCGTCATAACGTAGCAGCCACGACATTCAGGTATTTCTACTTCACACGATTCATCTTCGTCCTGACACGCCATTGCTGCCGGGATTGCGGCTATCGCCATAATACAGGCAATAGCCAAAACTATGTACATAGTTGGTTTCATATTTACACCTCACACGATGCGGGTTATTCTTCCTGCACCGGTACTTCGTCCTTGCTTTCTGAAGGCAATTCTCCTACTTCGGAAGACGAACATTGTTTCGATTGGCTCCGCTCGTATTCATTCATGATAATTAGACGTACTACATCTTGAGTTGAACTTAACCCCTTTTTTTGCCGTATTGTTTCAAGCCACTCAACATGTTTGTCCGGTAATGTAACGACCAAACGCTCAGACATTATAGGATATGTTTGTATCTTTTAGTATATAAAAGCATTCTTATCGGGTTCTGATGACTTCGGGTGCTAATGATAGCAACTCTAATTCCCATACAGGATTATCTTTAATTCTTTGCTTGTCAATCTCATCCCACATTCGGTCTGTTGCCTTATCGTTCACTATAAGTTCGTCATTGCAAAAAGAACAAGTAGAGATGATATTTTCACCATCAAATTCATTTTTCATGAATCTTCCACATATGGGGCATTTCTGCATTATCGTCATTTTATGTACGTACATATATTTCAATTTTCCAGAATTGATTCCATCTTCTTCCATGTTTCATTTGCCCGTTTTCCAGCTTCGTTCATGTTTATTTCTGCGACCTGCATTCCGCTAACCATTCTCATCCGGTCGAAATTGTTCAGACCATTATACACATCGACTAATCTATTATAGTATTCGACCTGCATATTATATTCACCCATATAAATTGTATAATCCCTATACAGTGCCAGAAATTCCCTGAAACGTTTCGGATTATCGAATGTGAAACCACGATAATAGTTCGGGTTATCCTTTTCATATACCAGATAGCCCCCGGTTGTCTCGACTGCTATGTTCCCTGATTCTAACTCAACCATAATCCAAGCGTGGTTAGCATCCTGAAGCATAAAAGCTGAACTGTTTTCCACGTTACCTACAACTATTTTCGAGTTTATCCCTTTGGTCTTTAGCATATTCCACATTTCTTGAGCCATGTTATCGCAATCGAAAATGTCGTCCGGGACATAAGTATGCGTCTGGGAATATTGTTGAGCTATGTTAGCGACGAGTTTGATATCCTCTGATTCCGATGACGATGGGTGGTCGGGGGGAAGAAAATTATTATCGAAAGAGGGATTGTATTTGTTGGGGTCGGACTGAATTTCCAGAAGAATTATACCCACTCCTATTATTATCAAAGTAATCATTAATAAAAATTTTGCGTTTTCGCTCATGATTAAATAATAGTGACATAATTACGATAAAGGTATCGGTCAAATAAATGTACGTGCAGAAAAGTACTGAAATGAGATGAAAAGCCCCCGACCGGGCAGGTGTTAGTGCCTCAGTCTTGGAGCTACATCCCTCCGATGGACAATAAAAGGAATGAAACTAAAAGAAGATATACATTTCGGTGGAATTTCCCTTAATTCTAATATCCTTCTCTATGTCTCAAGTCCGGTGTCCCGGATTTCATTCGTGTGTATTTTGTTCCTGCTGGCATTCGGCTTATTGGTGGTAATCCGTCATGAGCACGGCACCCATTGTAGTCCTGTAATGCAGCCTGCGGTATTGTCTGGTAATACCCGTCAGATACGATGGTCGAATACGAACCCTGTTCCATTGTTGGTGGAACTGTTACTTTGAATCTTGCCATGATTTACCATGCCCCCCATTGACGCCCGTTCCTGATAGTCGCTACTCCTGTTTTCAGGTTACAGAAAATACCCATTTCATCTGCAACCTTGTTGAAAATAGTATTGAATCGTGTCCAGTCATCCCAGTTCAAGTGCTTAGACATCCTTACAGGGCTTGTTATATAAGGTTTACGGACGTGCCTTGCAATCAAACCAGTCTTTGATGTCCTATCAATCTCGACCTGCCAATTCGGGTTGTAATGCTGGTCATATGGAGCTGTGTGGGGCATTGATGCCTTGAGCAGTACACCATCTATCTGAACATTACCTGCTTTTTCATATATTTTGGCAGTTAAGCCTGCTTCACTAAGACGAAAATTAAGTCCGTCTATGAACTGTGCCATTCGTTCTTTCGGTGCGAATTTAGTTGTTTTCATGGTTTCATTAATCTCCTATATTGCTGTATGTATTGAATCAGTGCTCCCCGTATGATTGATGGGAAGACTGTAGACATGTAATGGTCATTGATATACAGAGTCCCGTATGGTGGTTCTCTGATTGAACGAATCTCGACCTTATACGGTTTCCCAGCATAAGTCATTGTCTTGATTACAGGAATTTTATCGAATTTCCAGCCGTCAGCTAATTCCATTGCGACCTGTTTCAAATTCGTGAATTCGCCCTGTGTATGTTTGCCCCGTACTATACCCGAAAGACGATAATGCCCTCCGACCTCCCAGAGCGTCAGTCCGAACGACTGGGCTTTTTTCTTGAGTTGTTTTAGCGTTGCCATTTTATTCACACCTTTCATATCATTGAAAATCCGTTGTGGACTCTCTGCACAGCATTGAGAATTAATCCACTGAATTCCCATCTGATTAAATCGTCATACGAATTATACTTCTGGATATCTACCATTCTCGAATATCTTGATATTTCCCAGTTGCCGACTTTTGTTATGCCTGTTGTGTTATTATATGATAGTTTGTGTTTTAAGACCGAAATCACATTGATAACATCCAATTTGGTAATTCTTGGATATTGATTATAAAATTCTCCTATTCCCAATGAACGATATATTGTTTCATTGCTTAATCCATTAATCTTTCCGACATGTTTTACCATTTTTATAACCTCTGCAATTCTTTCTTCTTATCAGCCAGTTCTTGTTCCAGCTTGCGAATATCAGTTTTCACACGTTCGGCTTCTACTGATGTACTTGTAGTCGATTTCGCATGTTCCTGTACCATTAACGGTGTTCCACTCATATCCATGGTGAACCGTCTTGATATATGTGTCGGAGTGTTAATCGTCATCCCGGATTCCCATTTCCGATTTACTTCTCTGTATTCGAAATCAAAATATTCGTATGGGATGTACAGGATTGCGTGCGGGGTTGTGTCATGCCGCTCGTACCAATCTTTTTTCTTTGGAAAAATAAACGTTGAACCGTCAAGTTTGATTTTCAATCTTTTTGTTGCTACTGGTATTTCGAAATCAGTAAGACTATTATTGGAACCGAACCAGCCTTTACCGTTTTTAATTGTCTCTCCGTTTTTCTTATAGAAAATAATATCTTTAAGTTCGTATGTGCGTCCCCCGACAACTATGAAAAATGGATTATACGCTTGAATCGAATGAAGAAGTTTCTGCGTTATCAATTGTTTGTACATGGGTGCCCGTGAGACACCATCTGTTTTTCTCTTTGTCGCCGCTATAACGTGCTCAGGAGCTTTTCCTGTGTAATCTGCGGTTTCTCTCCAACCGGGATTATTATCTGTCATTTAAACCTCCATATATACGTATTTCTGTATATTCTTATCGAATTCGAAAAGTTCCAGTTCACGTTCAGCTAAATATCCTTTCCATGTATTCACCATTGCAATATCGTTCAATTTTCTCCAATCCTGTATCGCTTTTTTTGCATTATCTACCCGGTCTTGTAAATTGAATCTCGATACGTCTGATGTTTCCGGTTCCCGTTTTCGTTCCGGTTTCTTATACTCTGACTTTAATTTGTTATAATAATCAACTTCGGCTCTGTTAAGTGGTAACTTAATCAGTCTTCCGTCGTGATAAGCTTCAAGCCAGAACTTATTTTCATATACCGGGTCTGATAACAAATTATTATCTTTATCTAAAAACGTGAATCGATTGCCTTCGATACGAACCCTTCCGCCTTTTAACTCCACTTCTTGATTTGAAATGGAATCCTCAATTGCCGCCCTGTATGTATGCCCTTGATATAATGCGTTTTTAACTTTTGTATCCCTTATTTTCGGTTCCGTCTCTTTTGACGTTTTCATCGGCATTCTGAGAACACCCGTTAAGTCGGCTTTTGTTGCTGCTATAACGTGCTCAGGAGCTTTTCCCGTATAGTCCGCCGCTTCTGTCCAACCTTTATTAGTACTGCCCATAGAATCGTCTCGTATGTTTTCGTGCATCATTCGTTATTTCAAGATGACCATATAATCTAAACCAGATACCTGATTTCTTTCTTATCTCGACTATCCTGTAATGAAAGATATCATACTTCCGTTCTGCATTTGTTTTGTACCAATCAGCCCGTTCCTGTGCTTCGACTCTCGTTTCGAAATCCCTGAATTTACTGAAACCCATCATTCCCCAATAACGAAGTTTCTCCGGCATGGTTATATTCCACTCCATGCCGGGTCGGTTAGTTTCTTAATTAACTCTTTCGGAACTTTCGACCTTTTCAGTTCGTCTTTTATGATGAGATTGAAAAGACCACGTTCACCTGACAATTCCTTTATTCCCCGATGTGATGACGACGTAGGGTATGCAGCTTCGGCCTTCGCCCTATGTATTGCATCGTTCACTGCAATTTCGAAATTTCGTCCCCGGTATTCGAAAAAACGGATTTTTTCAGAATGTTTCTTTTTACGGGTTGCCATTTTACATCACCTGAAACATTACTGGATGTCTGAGAGTGTTGTTAATCATCTTTACGTATGTTCTAATGCGTTTCGGAAGGTAGGGAAATCTCGTAACGAACCCGTTCGGTTCTATCCTGAGCGAACCCATTTTTTTTCCGTCCATTCGAATAACTGTGCCTGTAATTGCACCATCTACCTGTTCTCTTCCGCCTTCCCTGAAATACTCTTTTCCATCATCTCCTTTCCAGAAATTACTTCTCGAAGGGAACATTTCCTCGATACTCCTTAAAACAATATCTGCTGCTGCTGTACATGAATAACCCATGATTATCTCCTAAAGCCAATTCCATTTTGCGGCTTTGAATCCGTTTCGTCTTCTCCTTAGAATTTCGTCATAACTCGGTCGATGTTTGAAGAATGCCATAACACCATAACTGAATTCTGCACCCAAGCGATACCCAGATAAGTATCCAGCATATCCGTCTTTCTTGAGGTCTCTTTTTAAACGTGGTTTGTCCTTTTCGTTATAGGTTCCGAGTAGGTCTGTACCGTCTGAACCTGTATAAACTAAAATTGATTTGTGCGCCATGATTGTTTTCCTTACCTTTTAAATTGAATCATTATACTTGGTGCATCTGAAACTCGTTCACCACGACTTCCTTTTACGTTCGTAAACCGGTGTTTATTTATACATTGCCATATTGACCTTTTACCACTTGAGTCTACGAATAGTCCAGTACTGCCTCCACATACAGGACATTTTCCTATTGAGTGCATTGACATAATTATCTCCTAAAAAAAGGGGGAGGTAAGTAATTACCTCTTCTTTCCTTTACCGCCTTTCTTTGTCTTCTTTGCTTTTACACGTTTCTTAGCCATTTCTTACCTCCTTGAATGAATAAAGGTTAGAATCTCGTTCCTGAACTATTTACGGCTGTGATTTACTCTGCGTCTGCCGTCAGGATTATTTACGTAACCCTTAACTCGTCTGGCTCGTTTCTCTTTTCCAGCCGACTTATCAGTAGTATTGCGGTGTTGCAGTACCCTGACCTGTTCTCTACCGTTGATTCTCCTTACTTTAACTTTCCTGCGCTCTCCGTTAATTGTACGGAGTTTAGTTTCCCATGTCTTACCCATGATTACCTCTTCTTTCCTTTACCGCCTTTCTTTGTTTTCTTTGCCTTTGCTTGTTTTGCGAGCGGTCTATTCAGACCCGTGTGTATGGGTCTTCCGTCGCCTGCGTGCGGGTATCCCGCTTTTCCGGGTCTATCCTGTGCTTTATGCTGTCTGTCCTTTTGAGGAGAATATTCTGAATGTCTTCTCCCATGGATTATTAAAGCACCGTCTGCACGATGATATGCCCGTATCAATCTTCCTCTATACCGTTCTTCATGTATTCTACCGGGAATGATGCTCACCTCTGTAACTTACATTGTATCGCCAGTATATAAATATACCAGTATGCACTGCTCAATTCTTGTTCCTATATCCCCTGTGCCTTCTGTCGCTTTTATTGTCGCTTTACAATGTAAATGTTTCCTGTACAGCTTCGTATTCAGCCGAATAAGGAACTACCTGAACCTTCGTCGGATGTGATAATTTGAAATCTATTTCCACAGGTTTATCGTACACGTCTTCCTGACATCCTTGATAACCTTTATAATATTCTTTTACTCTCGCATCGAACGAAATGTTTACACCTTCCTTTAACACGAGGTGTCCGAACTCTTTCGTGAGATTGAACCATAGATGGTCGCATACAACCTTGCCGGTTGCGTCTTTGAGTTCCTTGAGCAATACTGTGGTTTCCATCTTTCCTTTCCAGCCAGATTTCTTTCCGAGCCGAACGAACGTGCCCGTGAATCGCCTGCGTTCACCGTTAAGCTGTTTCAGTGCCCGGCGCATTCCTGCCTCACTTTTTTTACTTTGCATAGCCTGACTATAGTGGTTGGTATGTCCAGCGGAACACCAGTTACTCCGATTGCTTCTACTTCACCCAATTCCAGACTGTCGTGGAGCATTAGAAACCCTTGTGATTGTATCAGAAGCCTGAACCAATCCATAAGCAGTTCTCCGAACATTGTTTCGTCAAAACATATTCGAATCTTATTTACACCTTTGAATTCCATGTCCAGATATATTGCGTCTATCCGCCCGTGGTCTTGCAGTATGCCCCAGACGGATTCTATATCTCCACTCACATATTTTTCCCTGTTCTCCAGTGGGGTTTTCAGGATTATTGATGGTATATCTTTTGTTCTGTCAAGTGATTTCCCGAACCCGAATGTTGATGGGGTACAATCTCTATTGAGTTCTTCCATCATTAACTGGTACTCGCCCGTACCCAACGTTCCTGATGTGTGTTGCTGCATTTCCATGAGATTACCAGCCTCGTCCTTTGTGTCTTTGTCGCATCAGTGATATCTGTCTCGTTAGATACGGTGTGCCCTGTTCGTTGAAAAAATGTTGCATTCTCCGAATCTCTTCTTCACGGGTTTTTATGCTATGAAAGAAACGTATTTTTAGTTCTTTATCCATAATCGGTTGGTATGCTCCTAATATCTTCCGTATAGCGTCCGTGATAAGCTTTGATTCTTCCGTCTCAACTATATTGTCGCAAAACCGTAAACCGTCGCTTAAAAATCTTATAGCCCGGTCACATTTTTTACCGAACAGAAGCCATTCCAGCCCAAAAACAGCGTTACTTGAAAGTGTGTGCATCGTCAGGTCGCTTGGCTTTTCGGGTTCCCGTTGGTACCCAATGCTTTTGTTATACTCTTCCTGTTTCTTTGTGAATGCTTTCGTACATTCTGGACATCTGCCTTCGATTATCGTTGCTGATGCCAGTGCCAGTATGGTCATGGTGTCTTTACAGTCCCGACAAATTACAGAGACGATTTTGGTCTGTTCACTCATAGTTGCACCTGTTTTATTCGTTCTACTATTGGGTTAGGTCTCTTAGTTATAAGGATTTCTTCACAATATCTTCCACCCCGTTCAGCTAATGTATTCAATACATCTACTTCTTTATTTATGCGCTCCGTTACCGTTTCCGAATCGTAAGGCGTGATTAATATTGTAGTTATATCACCCGTTTTACGTCGATATTTTACCGACCCCATGATTATACAATCGCTGTTATTGTTACTGCATGAGAAGATATCCGTTATTGGTATTTTTCGGTTCTGGGTTGTAAATATCAATTGTGTTTTTGTAAAGGGTTGGTCTATCTTCAGTGTTTCGAAATGACTCCCTTTCTTTGAAGTGGATACGTGAAGTCTGGGTTGACTGTATTCTCCAAAGTCAACTATTTTCAAGTCTTCCGATACAACGAAAATATGCGAACATGCCAGAACTTCGCTCATGATTTCATTTCCGTACTTTCTATCCTGTCATCTCCGAGACACGATTGGACACCGAAATACAGTACCCGGATGCTTTGAAATTAAAGCTCTGATTGGTGTGCAATACCGTTTTGCTTCGCATGAATCGTCACACGATTCCATCGTGTTCTGTGAATGACCGCCTGTTTTTGATTTTCCCATTGGTTTCACGTCCTTAATTAATTATTTATTTTTCTGAAATTGAATCCACTTTACGAATTCGTTCGTATTCTCCTTTTGTTCTCTTATGAGATACTATTTTTCCTGTACTTATCTCGACTTTTATCCACTTATTCGTTTGGGGGTTGAGAACTTGAACGTATTGCTCCTCTGTAAGTTCAAGGCACCGATTTTCAAATGATTTGAATTTCGAAGCCAGTACGAACAAGGTATTATTTCTCTTTATACCAGATAAATTATTATATTTATCTATTAGTTTGCCCGCCACTTCATCAAGGTCTTCCAAATCGGTCATGCTCTTTTTTTTCCCTCTGTGAGTTCCACGTAGCTTTTCAACATCTTCTCTACCGTCGACATGATGTCTTCGGTTGGTATTTCAATGCACCATCGTCCCTGTTCTAATACGATTCCTGTTGTGTTTGTGTTTTCCTGTACGTTTATCATTTATAACTTCCTCTCCCATCTTTCGAAAGACAGGAGCTTTTTAAATATATTGAAACATAATTACGATAAAGGTATCGGTTAACAATATGTATGTGCATATTACTCGAACCAAGCCTTCCGTAACAGTTTCGGTCTGACTTGCGTGACGGATTTAATAGATTCAATGAAATCCAATGTCTTCTGTAAGGGTGGCTCTGGAAGGTCATGACCGCCTGAATCATATCCGATGTAAACCACTATTGGTTTTATCGCTTCTATCATCCATTTAAGAGTATCCGGCTTGAAGTTCAAGATGGGTTCTATCGTTACTATTTTCCGGTTATCCTGTATCTTGACCATAGCTTCTGCCCTCAATACCGGGTCTGGAGCTTTAGATATCGTGTTATACGGGATGTATTCGCCCTTAATTTCTGCTGAAGGGATGAGCGAATAGTTTGTTTCAAGCGTACAACCGAGAATTACGTTATCAGGAAAATAAAATTTTTGTGAATTCGTCCCTGTTGTTTCTATGAATCGTGCCGGGTTCTTGCTCTGGAGCAAGAATGTTCGGTCACTCCATTGAGCACAATAACTAATAATGAGTCTAATAACTTCATCCGATGCAAAACAAATGTCACCATTCAACCCGATGGTAATGAACTCGTCTCCTGACGTATTCTTGGGCTTCTTATTAGCCCGTTCTACGTGCGTATGTGGAATATATGACGTATCCTCGATTGTTATACCGAATCGTTTCTGAAGGGCTTCAAAGGCACAATATTTGCACTTGAAGTCACAACCTTCAACAATACCGATATTCTGTTTTCTATCCGAATACATTCGTTTGCTTTTTTTTACCATATTATATTACCTTGCATATTGGGAACAACAATAGTCCATTACCTTCGTCGAGAACGAGTGTTACCGAACCATCTTTTTTGAAGTAATAATCCCAGTGAACTACCTCACGCTGAAGCTGTGAAGCTTCCTGATTCATAGACCGAACTTGCTTTGACGTAAGGGATACTGTTAAAGTATCTCAGGAACATCAAAGTATTGGCTTCAATCTCCACAGGCGTTA